>JAABUO010004038.1_pt1 | contig 17323 bp, 21 predicted proteins | sample 5559291 | NCBI WGS metagenome assembly JAABUO01 (sample SAMN10711878, study PRJNA513372) | rock metagenome | isolation source: Antarctica rocks | place: Antarctica: Victoria Land, Finger Mt sud | reverse complement strand
GTCGCGTCCACCACGATAAGCTCTGGCACCATCGCTTGCGCCTGCGCCATCGCCATTCCCGCCTGCAAGCCGAGACCGCGTGCGGCGGAGCAGGCGGCGGCGATCACCAAACGATGCCCGTCATGCATCCGGGTGACGAGCGGAGCATCAGCCGACAGCGCGGCGTTGTGCCGGCGCAGCCGGTCGATCGGCCAGAACGGCAGCCACAGCGAGACGACCCTGCGCATCGGCGCTCTCCACGATCCAGGATGCGCCCTCGCCGCCGCGGCAGCGCAGCAGCTCAAGCCGCCAGAGCGGCCGATGCAGGACCGGCGTGTCCGGCGCATGCGACAGGACGGGTGGAGACGGCACGGTGCCGATCCGCCACCGAGTCATGGCGGCGGACGGCTGGTCGAACGCCGGGTCGTTGAACCGCCGGCTCCGACGGATCAGGAAGCCGAGCACCTGCGAGCCCTCGGCCGCGAGCTGCAGGCGGCGCGACACCACTAGGTCGAGCTTGCCCTCGAGCTCGCACACCGCGCCGGCGATGTCGGGATGGCGTAGTGCTTCCTCCATCGCCAGCAACACCGCCTTGCCCGCGTCCACGAACACGACGCGACGAGGATCCAGCCCTGCCTGCAGCAAACCATGAGCGAATACGCCCCCGCTGCGCCCAATCCACACCACGGGGCCCGGCCGCCGCGCCAGCACGCCGGCTGCAAAGAGCGCCGGCGCTGCGCCGACCTCGACATCCGGTCCCGAGGCCTGCAGCTCATGCACCGCGCCGAGCAACAGGCCACCTGCGGGCAGTTGCCGGTCGATCGCCGCGATGCCGAACGGCACCGCGGACGCTCGCGAGGACCCTCTGCCGTGTCGCGCCGCAACCGCGATCTGGGCACGCAAGGCCTCGACAACCGCTGCTCGCGTGTCCGCTATCATCATGTTCAAGCTCTCCCCACACCAGAACGTATAGTGAACGTAGAAGTTGTGCGGAAGCGCAATATGCGGCCTGAAAGTGCAACTCAGCCCGAAACGAAGCCGGATCAATCGGATGGAGTGCGATGTGGAAGCACCATATCAGCCACTCCCCCAGGGGCCGAGCCCGCAGCCGGCAAGACCCGGCGCAAAGGGAGGATCGCGGTCGACCACCCAGACGATCGGCCCAGCGGGCTGTGCTGAGAGTACCGCGATCAGCGGGCTGGCGCGGTCCCATACTCCGTGTCGGCGCCCGTACCCGAGAACTCGTGCAGGGCGGCGGTGAGGAGCCCGCCTGCGGGCACGAAGCCTTCGATTGTCGGCAGTCCGAAGCGCAGACCCGCCGCTCCGGCCGCGTAGCGCCGCCGGTTTCAAGCCGTGCGAAGCGCAAGCGCAGGGCAGCGATAGAGGCTGGACTGTGCAATCCCATCATTCAGCAAGCGGAAAGCGAGTCAGCTGCGTTCGCGCCGGATTGCCGCACGCTGCCATGCAGCAGTGAGGAGCATGCGATGGGCTGGATCAGAATAGCGGGCGGGATCGGCGTTTCGGTCCTGATGGTGACGCAAGCGGCGCGGCCAGCCACGGCGCAGCCGACGGCGGCCGCCGTCGGCCAGACGGTGCTCCACCTGTCGGCCGACGGGTCGGTCCAGGCAGCGCCGGACCAGCTGGTGGCGGACCTGATCGCCCAGAGCACGTCACCGTCAGCGGCGACGGCACAGCGACGGGTCAACACGATGATCGACGACGGCATGAAGGCCGCGCGCGGCGTTGCCGGGGTCGAGGCCCGCGCGATCGGCTACTCGGTCGGGCCGGCCGACCAGAAGCGCACGACCTGGGTCGCGCAGCAGACCCTGGAGCTGCGCGGCACCGACGGTCCGTCGTTGCTCGACCTTGCCGGCAAGCTGCAGGGGAGCGGACTGGCGGCGGCGTCGCTCGACTGGCAGCTGTCGTCGGCCCGGCAACGCAAGGCACACAACGAGGCGACGACAGTCGCGCTGAAGGAGCTACAAACGCGGGCGGCGTCAGCCGCGGCGACCCTCGGCCTGCATGTAGACCATGCGCGGGAGGTGCAGCTCGATGGCCCGATCTACCAGCCACGACCACCGTTCCCGGTGATGGCCAAGGCAGCCCTGGCGATGCCGGCGCCGCGGGCGACAGCGGCATCCGAGGAGATCACCGCGACCGTTTCAGCCGATTACGTCCTGCGTCCGTAGGACACCGCCTATCGCGGACTCGTCGGAGCGATTTCATCAGAAAAGCGGGCTTGTTCGCTCCAACCCGCCTTAGCACGAGTGGGCAGGCAATCAGGAGAGCGCCATGTCCAGCACTGTTATGAGCCCGGTTACGCCCCAGAACCGCGCCGCCCTTGACGGCGTGCCGATGGTCGATGTCGCCGGCAATCTTCGCACCGCTACCATCGCGGGCAAGCGTTTCACGACGATGATGCGCGAGGTGCTGGCGCTGCGGCGCGGCGGCGGCCGGCTCACCATGGCCGAGTATTTCTACTACCGCCTCTGGGACAGCACGCTGCCGCTGGACGAGAAGCGGCAGTTCGTGGGCAAGAGCGTGCAGACCGCGATGCACCTCGCCTGCAACGACCATGGCTGGTACGGCGTGACCCAGGATAAGCTGCTGTTCCATGCGACGGCACTCGGCGCCGGCCTGCCGGTGCCCGAGCTGCTGGCCGTCGTGCATCCAACGCGGAGCCTGCCCGGTGTGCCGGGCCTGGGCAGCGCCGAGGCGGCGGCGAGTGTGCTGCGCGACCCGACCGCCTATCCGTTCTTCGCCAAGCCGATCGACGGCATCTACAGCCTGGGCGCGATCAGCGCGGAGCATCTGGATGCTGGTGGAAGGGTGCATCTTGTCGGCGGTGAGGACCGCCCGCTCACCGACTTGGCAGGCGAGCTCGTCGGCACGGAGAACGGCATGCTTATCCAGCGACGCCTGGCTCCGGATGCCGGGATCGCGCAGCGGTTCGGCAACCGGCTTTGGTCGGTTCGGCTATTCGTTCTGCTCACGGAGAACGGGCCGCAGATTACGCGCGCGGTGTGCAAGATCCCGGCGCCTGGGAGCGTCGCCGATAACTTCTGGCGGGCGGGCAACATGATCGCGGCCGTTGATCTCTCCACGGGCATGATTGCCCGCGTGGTGCGCGGCACCGGCCAGGAGATGGAGGTCGACTTCGACCACCCTGAGACCGGTCAGCCGATAGCGGGGACGCCAGTCGCGAGCTGGCAGGATGTGCGCGCGCTGACCGAGCGTGCGGCGCTGATGTTTCCAGGCGTCCGCACGCAGTCGTGGGACGTGGCGCTGACGGATCGCGGTCCGGTGCTCCTCGAGGTGAATTGGGGCGGCGACCTCAACCTCGCCCAGCTGGCCTATGGCCGTGGCACGCTGGACGAGAGCTACGCCACGCATTTGCGTGCCAATGGGTATGACCGACCCCGTGCCGAGCGCCGGCTGGAGAGTCTGCGATCCGCTGTGCGGCGCGGTTAGGCCGTGTTTCTACACTAGGCAATAAAGTCCATTGATATCAGATATTTAGCTTGTCGTCCGGCTGACCCGAGCGTAGTGTCGGACGACAATCTGAGGACATGGCTATGCGAATCGAGTTGGTGTCCGGTACGGACAACGTGGTGCGCTTTCCGGTCGAGCGGCGAGCGCGGCCGACAATGAGCCTGTTACGCGAGATCGCGCCGGACGTGCGCGAGGTGTTGCAGTTGGTCGAGAGCTTCGATCTGGACGGCCCTGCGCATGATCTGCGGCATAGGGTCGACGCGGAGATGGCGGACCACATCCTCAACCATGCCCGGCCGGAGCCGGGCTTGCAGCGGCGGGCCGACCTGGCGGCGCTCCTGGCGCCGGTTGTGGCGCGCGGGGTGGAGGCGTGCCGCGTCGCGCACGACGCGGCACTGGCAGCGACCAAAGCGCAGCAGCGCGTGGTCGAGGCGCAGAGCCAGGGCGGCTACTGGCTGGCGCCGATGGAAGAGCGGGCGGAAGCCCTCGCGACGTCGGCGGCACAGCTCCTGGTCGACGCCCACGTGCGGACCGAGGAAGCCGAGGGCGCTGCGCGGGCGGTTGGTATGGCGATGCGGGGCGAGACCTGGGTACCGTTCGACTTGCAGGCAGAGGCTGCGGCGCTGTTCTTCGGCGACCGCAGAACAGCCTGATGCGAGCGGCGTCGCAACAGCTTGGCCTTGCGCTCGACGCGATCGCGGAACGCAACAGACATCGGGCTTGGCGCTGACCCGTGTGCGGCCGTTTTGCGAGCACGCTGCCGCCTGAGATGATCGCGCGGCTGTTCGCGACCCGGAACCTGCTGCCGAACCTCGGCCCGAACTGGAACACTGCGCCGAGCCAGGAGGCGCTGGTGGTCCGGCGGCACCCGGACACGGGAGAGCGCCATCTCGACGCGCTGAAATGGGGATTGCTGCCGAGCCGGACCAAGGACGCGGCGAAGGCGAAGCGGCCGATCAACGCGCGGTCGGAGACCGCAGCGCAACTGCCGACTTTTCGCGGCGCGTTCGCGAAGCGGCGCGCGATCATCCCGGTTGGCGCCTTCTACGAATGGCGACGACGCGAGGGCCAGCCCAAGCGGCCGTTCGCGATCGCGCGGGCCGATGGCTCGCCGCTCGCCCTTGCCGGCTTGTGGGAAGGCTACAAGTGGGTGAGCGGAGAGGTGACGCGGACGTTCTCGATCCTCACCACGACTGCGAACCGGCTCATGCAAACTGTGCATGACCGGATGCCTATCGTGCTGGACGCAAGCGACTGGCCGTTGTGGCTGGGGGAAGCCGAAGGCGACCCATCCAGCCTCCTGCACTCTGCAGGTGAGGACGTGCTGCGGCTTTGGCCGATCAGCACGGCGGTCAACGCCGTGCGCAACAACGGGCCGGACTTGCTTGCGCCGCTTCAGGCGTCTGACGCGCCCGAGGCGAGTGATGCGCCGGCTGGACCCAACCCGGCTTGATGATCCCGCTGACCAGAGTTCGTAATGACCAAGGCGGTTCAAGAGTGGGGTGAGTGTTTCGGCTTGTCGATCAGCAGCTGCCAGATGCCATAACCGCAGCCGGCGCCCACGCCGGCGATGGCCAGGTAGAGGAAGAAGTCGGTGACGATGTTGCCGGTCATGGTGTCCTGTCCTTTGGATCAGGTGTGCAGGGAATATAGCGCAGCAGGGCGATGGCTAAAAGCTCGGCGAGACCGGATGTGAAGACGGCGGCCACTTTGAGCCATGCGGCGGGTGCCAGCGAAGCGTTGATGAGGGGCTGGAGCAGGACAGCCCCGAAGAGCAGCAGGGCGAGGTTCTGCAGGCCGCCCGCCATGAACTTGAGGCGCTCCTCGACGTGCTTCTCCGCGAGAGGCGGCGGTGCCGGTATGGTCAAGCGTTTCACACGTGGTTCTCCTCCTCGAAATCTCGCCTGAGACTCCGGCCGCTGAAGCAGGCTTGAGAGTGCGCGTTAGCTGCTCCACCGCTGGAAGCCAGACAGATACCTTCTTGATTCCAGACAGAAGCCGTATTGCCTGAGACGGATGCCTTCCGCACCCATCACCGCACCGCCTGAAGTCTACGGGCTTGGCCCTGGGCTCGACCGCCGGTAAGCGGGAGCTGCATCGGGGGCCGGCGTAGGCTTGGCTGCCGGCGGCGAACTCGGCCCCTCTGGCTCGGCCGGCCGAGCGTGGTGCCCCCGATCCGCGATCGGCGTGTGCGCCACGGGTGCCGGTGTGCGCGCCTCTTGCTGGCCGGCAAGCGCCGCGAGCGCCATCTCAGCGATTCCCATGGGTCGGGCAGTCGATGCCGCGGGAGGGACTGGCGTCGCGACAGCGGCGTCCTGGCGGGCGCCCGGAACGGCCGTCAGGCTCTCGCGAATGATGGCTTTCAGCGAAGCCCCTGGCGTGCGGCGAAGCCCGGGCAGAGCGAGCGAGGCTTCGTACTCCGCGCGGTCGTTCGTTTCCATGCCGCGCTGGGGTGTCAGGCCGGGAAACGCGCGTTCGAGGACCGCGATGTCGCGGCCCACGTAGAGCCGGTTGCGCTCAGCCGCATCGACGTTGGTCGAGGTCCAGTTGAGGTCATAACCCGCCGCTTGCGCGAGGGACCGCGTTAGCTCCCGGAGCGTCCGACTGTTCCCCTCATGGAACGAGTGCGTAAAGTCGAGGTCTCCGTAGAGTTTTGCCATGCGCGACGCGAAGGCGTCCGGTGCCAATCCGGACAGCGCGGCGGGTCCGCCAAGTTCGCGCATGATCGTCTGCGCGCGACCCGGAATGTTGTCATGCGCGTAGTGGACCTCGTGAACCCCGACCTGGCCCTCAAGCGCACGGACTTTACTCCATCCGGGTGTGTCGCCACGCATTTCGCCGGGCCGGTGATGGGGTAGGTCCTGGAAGATGTATGCGTGGATCGCCCTGAGATGATCCGCGTCGAAGCTTCCCGCGAGGGGCTTCTCCGCAAGCTCGCGAATGCGGTTTGCGGCAAGGGCGCCTTCGCGCCGTTCGACGGTGGGATCGGTCGCCATTACCCGACCGCGTGCTTAATCGCGGCCGTCAGCTCCTCGCTGGTCAGCTCGCCGTCGACGTAGCGCTGATTCAGCGCTTTGATGTCCTCGTCGAGGACGAAGCCTTCCAGACGAACGCTGCCGCGCGCGTAGTCGACCGCCTTCTGCCGGCGCCGGCGTTCATCGTCCGAGATCGTTCGATTGGTTTGTGTTGCGTGGTCCATCACACCCTCCTTGTCAGGCGCAGCATACACCGGATGGTGGCTACTGGGGACGGCTGGGACCGTCCGGTATCGGTATTTCGGCAACCTCCATGCCCTGGTCGTCAACCAGCACGAAGCGTCGATCGCGCGACACCACGTCCTCGGCCTCGACCACCTGGGTCTGACCGTCAGGTAATGTGACCATGTTGCTGCCGATGACCTGCGCACGGGCGTGTGCCTCGGCGACGATGGCGGCGGCGTCGTTGGCGGTCGGCGCATCGACCTTGAAGTCGGCACTTCCCTCGTTGGTGGTCCTCTCGACCAGTCTGATGTTGAAGATGGTCATACAGGGTGACTCCGTTCTGGCCACGTCGTGCAACGCAGCGGTTCGAGATTTGGCGCGCTGTCTTGCCGCCCGTTCGTTTGTTTTGCTGGACTGGTGCATCACTGATCCCTTCTTGTGGTATCTAGTGACTGCAAGTTTAATACTTCGGCGGTGACGTACAAGCGCTAATTCTATGTTTTGGGTTTATTTACTCTAGTCTTGGCGCGAACGACTTATACTTGTTCGCGCCAGTTCACGTCTAGTATGCAATCGTGGCATCGACCCGGCTGTCGGCTTGCCGGTCAGCGGCCTCGGCTTCCCTTAACAGCGTGTCGCGCTGGCCGTCTGAGAGATACGAATGGCTGCTGAGCGCGCGCAAGTTCGTTGCCTCACGACGCCAATCATAAACATACGCAAGGCACCCTTCCCGGCTGGTGGTCGAGTTGTTCATGGCATTTTCTCTGAACGATACGACGAGAAGAAGGCGTGCGCTTCGTACGCGAAACGGCCCGCACCGGAATGCGGGCCGTCGATCTGTCCGCGTGTCAAAGCACCTGCGGGGCAAACGGAATGTCGTCGTCCATGTCGCTGCCCGTGTGGGGCAGATAGCCGCCGCCACTACCTTCACTGCGGGGGGCCGAACGCTCGCTGCTGTTGGCGCTCGACAGCATGGTCATCTCGCCCTTGAACCGTGCCAGCACGATCTCGGTCGTATACTTCTCCTGGCCCGACTGATCGGTCCACTTGCGGGTCTGCAGCTGGCCCTCGACGTAGACCTTGGCACCCTTCTTCAGATACTTTTCGGCAACGCCCGCGATCTGCTCGTTGAATACCACGACGCGATGCCACTCGGTGCGCTCCTTGCGCTCCCCGGACGTCTTGTCGTTCCAGCTTTCGCTGGTGGCGAGGGAGAGGGTGACGATCACATCGCCAGCCTGGGAGTGGCGGACTTCCGGGTCCTTGCCGAGGTTGCCGATCAGGATAACCTTGTTGACGCTACCGGCCATGTCACTGTCTCTCTATTTTCACCGAGAGAAGGCGTCGGGCTTGTGCCGTCAGCGTCCTCTCGTGTGCGGTCTCTGAGAACCGGCGAGACGGGAAGGACAATGGAACGCGCTTGCGTTGGACCAGAGCCACGCGCAGCGCAGCGAGCATGGCGAGGACCCACCCGTTGTCCCGCCCGTCTGGTTGGTTCAGACCGCAGCAACACGAGAGAGGGCGCGACGGCGCAAGACAAAGCCAAGCCCATTCCCTCGTTCATTTCCCAATTCTCGTTTCTAGATCGTTGTCTCATCCCTCCCCGATATCTCCGGCTAAAGCATTGTCAGCTGCGCCGTTGCGGGATCAGCGCAGGCGAGCGGCGTTCGTGCAGAGGGACGCGAGCGGACAGAGAGAGTGGAACAGGGTTTCAGCCATCCTTCGTCCATGGCGAGGCGATCTCGATCGGCGTGAATGTCACACTCGTGCCCCAAAGGGCGAACGCAACGCCGGCCCACCTCCCGGAAACACGAAGGGCAGGCAACTTCGAGCGCCGGATCGCGCGACCACGACTCCGCGCAATAGGAACAGAACACCGTCACCGCGCTGGCCATCAGGCGGCGGCGCCCGGCAGCTCGCCGGGCTGTTTGACGCTGAGTGCGACCGCCATCGGCTGCACCCAGATTGGCAGGTTGGACAACATGAACCCGGTCCCGCTCCATGCCATCAGCAATGTGCGTCCCATCGTCTCGGCGATCGCCTGGGCCGCATCGGGCGGAACGGCGTTACCTATACGCTCGCGCCAGCCCGCATCTGACACCCCTTCCAATTCCAGATGTTCCTCTGGATCGACCAAGGACTGGAGGGCGGCTAGCTCCAAAGTTGAAAAAGGGCGGTGCCACGTTCCTTCGAGGGAACGGATGACGGCCACCAGGCGGTCAGACTGCCCGGGCAGGCGAGGGTCAGCGACGGACCATATACCATTATCATAACCAGCCGCCGCCGAGACCGCGCCGCTGGAGGCGCGCCATGGGAGGACACCGAAATGGCCTCCGCTATACCAGTCGTCACCTTTCGTGCGGTCGATGCCCGGCCGCGGGTCAGCGACGGCGAATGCGCCGTTGCTGGGCAGGCTTTCCCCGGCGACGGTGCCGCTCGCGTCCTCCCAGGCCATGACACCAAGAGTACCGCTTCGGCGCTCGTCGGTGCGCGGGTCGGCCACGCACATCGCGCCGTTGCTCGGCGCGTGCTGGCCCGTGATCGCCTGCGAGGCGGCATTCCACGGCACCGTGCGGAATGCGTTGTGGAACATCGCCTCGCGCGCGCGTGGGTCCGCGACAGCGAGATCCTTACCGCCGGTCACGGCGGGGCCGGTCGTGGTCCAGGGAACGACCTTGTAGATGTTGTTGAACTTCGGCGCCCCGTTGTGCCTTGGGTCCGCCACGGCGAAGTGACCGGCGCCGACGGCGGCTTTGCCGATGACGACTTGCGAGGGCTCTTCCCAGGTCTGCATGCCATACTGGCGGAATTCGGCGCGGCCTTCCTGGCGGCGTGGATCGGCGACACTGAAACCACCCTGGCCGGCTCTGCCACCTGCGGTGATCGTTCCGGAGGCTTCCGTCCACGGCGTCACCCCGAGCGCACCGTTGTGCCACTCCGTATCGGGAGCGAGCGCATAATCGGCCAACATGCCATCTTCGACCCGAAGGCTGGCGAGGCTGCGCCAATCCGAACCCGCCCTTACGAAGGCGAGGCGGACCCAGGTCTGCCATTGCAGTGCGGGCATCCGGTGCATCGGGCCGGCCCGCATGTCGCCCGGCAGCGGCAGCTTGGACAGCACGTCGCCGACGCCGTGCAGCGACCGCTTCGGCGGCTCGTAGAGGAACGGCGGGACGCTCGCCATGTGGCGGGCGACAAGCAGGAAGCGTTTTCTGGACTGGGCAAGTCCCCCCATCTCACCGCAATCATGGGTCGTTTCTGCCGCCGCGTAGCTGTACGATCGCAGGAGCGCTGTGATGTGGTCGAGCAGTGCGCGGCCGCGCGTGGCGATCCGCGGCACGTTCTCGAACAGAATGAGCGGGATCGGTGCGGAATGCGCGTAGGCTTCCAGTGTTAGCCAAACGCCGCGCAGCGTGAGGCGATTGAGCGCCTGGTATTTCGCCGTTTTGCTTTTGCTTTCCGACAGTAGCCCGCTGAACCCTTTGCAGGGCGCGGAGAGAAACACGATGTCCGGGTTTTCGTGGCCGAAGGCCGCATGGATGTCGTCCGTGGTCGCCTCGCGCCAGTCGGCAGGCGGTTCGCTGCCATGGAAGGCGAGATATTGTTCGCGATCGAACAGGTCCATGCAGGTTCCCGGGACGCCCGCCATGCGGGAGAAATCCCGGATGGCCGCGGCATCGACATCGATGCCGCCGAGACAGCGAAAGTCGGCTTCAAGAGATCCGAGGCGCGCTGTGGCGCGGTTGAAGCCCCTGGCTCCGCCGCCCAGACCACAGAACAAGTGGGCGTGTTTGATCGTCCGGTGATCCGGGGTGCCGACGTGCATGACGAGATTCCTTGTTGCCGAAGCCGGGCCGGATCGGCTGTTTCAGGGTTGGGGGTTAAGCGCCCGGGGTGCAGTCACCCGGTTGGATCAGGCGAAGGCAAACTCCCAGACGCGCTGGGGGTCGAGGTCAGGCCACTCGATTTCGCCTGCCTCGTAGAGTGCCCGAAGGTCTTCGGCGGCTTTCGCCAGACGCGCAGCCATGCCGGCCGGCATGGCGCCGTTGTCCACCGCGACTGGTGGCACGACGGGGCGCTCCGGAACCCGGAACGGTCGAGCCGGTGCAGCCAGGATGGCTTTTTGCCGCCGATACCAGGCGCTCATGACCTGGGCGAGATAGGTGTTCGTCTTGGAGAAGACGCCCTTACGTGCAGTCTGACGGGCACTCACGCCGTAGGCTTGGGAGTCCACGCTGGCGATCCGCGGATGGCCACGAAGTTCGGCGATGCCGGTTGTCTTGAGGCCAAACAAATGGAGCCGGGTCGGGGATGATCCGAGAGCGATCAAGGACATCCACGACGCGCAGGATGCCGGTGTCGCCTCGACGTGCCGCCGGCACATGCTGCCGACGCCCAGCACGGGAAAGCCGGGGTTCCGGTAGCAGCGGAACGGAAAGTGCATTTCACCGGGTTGGCGGGCATAAGCCGCCGCTCCCGACACTTTGCGGACCTTCGTCGCGCTAGATGTCAACTGCCCGGAAAGGTTGACTGATGTGGAAAGCGACGGCCTTTGCGGCCCTCGCGCAGATCGAAAATGACTGGTTTTCGTGGGTTTAGAGCTGTGCGCCGCGCGCTGCCCACGCCGCCATCTCATCATCGGCGATCGTCAGCGACACCCGCCATTGGTCAGTGCGACGCAGAACATAGACGTGCTCCCACCTGGCAATCAGCGCTTCACCTTCGCCCCTCATCCTGTAAGCCATGCGAGCCTGAGCAACGTTCGGGAACAGCTCAATGGCGGAAAGGAGCCCACCTTCCGGCCGCACCACGCCCTGCCGACGGTAGAATTCCATCAGCGTCGCGCAATGGGCGCGGAAGGCGGGCCGATCCATGGCGAAATTGCCGGTGGGAGAGGGGAACAGCCCCACCGGGTCCCATAGATCGCTCAAGGCGTCCACGTCGCTGCGGGCGAACGCATCGATGTAGTCGACGAAGAAAGCTGCGATCTCGTCCTGGAACGTCATGCTCACCTTGCCTGTTGGTTTCGGGACAGCCGCAATACAGGTCAGCCGCCGAGAAAGCCCATCACCAGGTCTGCATACTCTCGGGGGTGTTCCGCGCACAGCATGTGAATGCCGGGCAGGAAGCGGAGCTCGGCACCGGAAACGGCAGCTTCGATGGTGCGGCTGTGCGCGGGCAGTGTCGGTGTGTCCTCCTCGCCGCCGATGACCAGGGTCGGAGCGGCGACGAGCGAGATGGTTCGGCGGAAATCCGCGTCGCGCACGGCAGCCAAGCAGCCGGCGATGCCGTCTGGTGCCGTTTGGCGGATCATCTCGCGATACCGGGCGACCGTCTCCGCATCACGCTCCACCATGGGCTTGGAGAACCACCTGTCGAGCAGCATGTCGGCCGTCGCGCCGATGTCATTTGCACGCACTTGCCGGATCAGCTCGTCCCACTGCGACGCGGGCCCGACATAGGGCGAGGTGTTCGACAGCACCAAGCGGTCCAGCCGCTCAGGGGCATGGATTCCGAGCCACTGGCCGATGAAGCCGCCAATGGAGGTGCCGCAGAAGCTCACCCGTTCCATGTCCAGGTGATCGAGCAGTTCCAGCACATCCCAACCGAGCCGCGGCATCGAGTAGGCGCCGGGCGGAACGGCCGAGCCGCCGTGTCCTCGCAAGTCGTAGCGCAGGACGCGGTGCCGTTGGGACAACCGCTCCACTAAGCCGTCCCACATATGCATGCTCGTGGCGATGGAGTTGGACAGCATCAGGACTGGACGGTCGCCGCTTCCATCGAGCGCGAATGCGATCCGGCAGCCATCGCCGGTCGTGAAGTGAGACATTTCGACCACGCTGTCCTCCTTCGGGCTTTGAAAACTGTTCGAGGCTCGACTGGGCGCATCCGTTTGCAGGGCGCCGGTTCGCCGGGTTACGCCGTGAGCTCGTTCACCAACGGTGTTCCATCGAGCACGCTTGTCAGATTGCGGATCGCGGCGTGCCGGAGGCGTTGCATCGCCTCGCACGAGACGCCAGCGACATGCGGCGTCAGGATCACGTTGGGAACGTCACGCCACCGGTCCGGAGAGACCGGCTCCTCCACGAACACGTCGAGTGCAGCCTGACCAAGGCGACCGTCCTTCAGGGCCGCGACGAGGGCGTCCTCGTCAATCACCCTGCCGCGCGAGACGTTGACGATCCGGCCATGCGGCCCCACGGCGTCGATCGTTCCGGCGTCGACCAAGCCCTCCGCGTCGCCGCGCACTGCCACGATCAGGGTGGTGCACCACTCGGCGAGGTCGGTCAGCCTCTTCCGGCGCGGCCACCGTGCGGGTTTGTCGCGGGGCGCCCACCACGCGATCTTGCCACCGAACGGGGCCAGGCGTTCCGCAATCGCGGTGCCGATGTTTCCCAGCCCGACCAGGCCGAACCGCTGGGCCGACATGGCGTGGCGAGGTTCGGGGTGCAGACCCGCCTGCCAGCGTCCGTCCTGGACCCACGCCTGCATCGCGGGAAGGCGATGGATTGACGCAAGCACCAGCGCCACGGCGTGGTCGGCCACGTCGGCGCTGTGGGCGTCGCCGGCATTCGCGACCCTCACGCCCCGGGCGCGGGCCGCCGCCAGGTCGACGTGCTCGTATCCGGCTCCCGGAACGACGACCAGGCGCAGGTTCGGCAGCCGCTCCAGCAGGGATGCATCGAGACGCAGCGCCAGGCTCGCGACCACGTCCGGGCCGCGTGCGGCGAGCAGTTCATCCGGATCGGCAGCCTCCCACAAACGGATCACCTCAAAGCGGTCGGACAGCGCACCGCCGAGCATCCGTTCTGAGCTTTCGGGGACCAGGAGCAAGCCAGGCTTGGCCATCACCCTCATCCCGGCCCCGGCCCCGGCCACACGGGATCACGAGCCGCCGTCCTGCAGTTCGCCCAAGTTAATTCTGCCAGGTTCATCGTTGGCTCCATGGAAATCGCGTCACCCCGATCTGGCCAGTGCGGGGCGGCCGCATTAGCTGGGATGGACTGACCGAGACGTTCAGCCAGGCTTCACAATCGGATGGTTTCCAATTCAGAGTTCGCCGGCCTCAGGGCTTTCGTGGCAGTGGGTCGACAATCGAGCTTCTCGCGTGCCGCAGAGACGCTCGGCATGTCCGCCTCCGCCATCAGCCAGGCCGTGCGCTCCCTGGAGGACACGCTCGGCGAGGCGCTCCTGCATCGGACCACCCGAAGCGTCTCGCTGACAGAGGCGGGCAGAACGCTGTTCGCCCGCGTGGAGCCGCTGTTCAAGGAGATGACGGCCGGGCTGGACGAGGTCCGGAACAGCGCACAGGACGTGCGGGGCGTCGTTCGCATCCATGCCTTCCGGACCGCCGCGAAGGTGCACCTCGCGCCCGTCCTGTCTCGGATGGCGACGGACTATCCGTTCGTGACGGTGGACGTCACCCTGGACGACGCGGTGATCGACCCGGCCGCGAGCGGCTTCGACGCTTCCATACGCCTCGGCGAAGTCATCGAGCGGGACATGATCGCCGTCCGTATCGGCGGCATGCTGAGGCAGCGCGTCGTCGCCGCACGCGGCTACATCGAAGAGCACGGCACGCCGGAAACCCCCGCCGACCTGCTGGCTCACCGATGCATCCTGTGGCGGTGGCCTGGCCACGTGTCGACCTATGACTGGGAATTCGCCGAGAACGGGCGGTGGTTCACGGTCAGGCCCAAGGGCCCACTCATCGTCAACGAACGGGAGTTCGCGGTGGAAGTCGCCCTGCACGGCGCCGGCATCACGATGGCCTCGGAACCGCTCGTCAGCGAGCATCTCGCGGGCGGACGCCTCGTCTCGATGCTGGAGCCGTGGTGCGCGGAGTATCCCGGGTTCTTCATCTGCTACCCGCAACATCGAACCGTGTCGCGCAGCCTACGGGCGCTGATCGACACCTTGACGGCCTTTCGGAGGACGGGTCCGGCCTGACCTGATCGTCGAACGTCACGGCAGGCCCTCAAGGGTCGGCTCGGCGGCGAGGCTGACGCGGCCGCTCAGTTTGGGTTCATGGCAGCGAAGATGTCGTCGTAGCGGCCTTCCCGCTCGGCCCAACGCCGTGCATGGTCGCGTTCCAGAAGCAGCTCGCCGCGCGGGTGGTCGCCCTGGTCCAGCATCCGCATCACATCGCTGACATAGGCGCCGAGCGGCATGGCCCGTGGATCCAACGCCTGCCGGGCGCCCGTCAGCTCCGTCTGCACATAGGGCGGCAACAGTTCCAGCACCTCGACAGGGGCGCGGCGGAGCTGGTGTCGCAGGGACGTCAGCCAGGAGTGCAGGAATGCCTTGCTGGCGCAGTAGGTCGGGAAGTCGGCGCGGGGCACGAAGGCAAGGGCGGAACTGGTCGCCATGATCGTCGCATTCGGCCTCGCCTTGAGGAGCGGCAGGAACGCGGCCGTGACCCGCAGCACGCCCAGGATGTTGGTCTGCACGATTGCTTCTGCGTCCGATGTGTCCCAGCTGTCCGCGGTCACGTCTTCTGCCCGCGAGATGCCGGCGTTGGCGATGAGCACGTTCAGCTCGGGAAAACGCTCGCGCTGGTGCCGCCGGTGAGGAGGATGGTGTTGCCGGTCATCTTCATGGTTGATGCCTTCCGTCGGGTTACGAACGCGGAAGGATTCGCGGCGCCGTCCTTGCGTCTCCCGCTGTGAGGCCGCTTTTCATCCGAAGGCCACGCGGCAGGGATCAACCCGCCGATCAGGCCTCCAACAAGCGGTCACAGGGGAAGATGGCGTATCGCAGCACCTTCCGCATCGAGATCTCCCAGCTGGGACCTTCTCGACGAAGGGTGCGTTGGATGACGGTAACGCCTACGGCAGGACCACCGAAGTGGCTGCAGAGGCATGGCTACGTCGGTAACCACCATCGTTAAGCTCGAACATACGGGACGGGGTGCTTCAGGGCTAGGTCTGGTTTCCGCCCCAAGCGGTTATAGCTCCGTTGAGGTATACCCCAGCGAGACGCCGTCGTGAGACACTATTTACGTCTTACCAAGGTCGGTTGCGGCATTCCGGGACGGCTTTGCCCAGAGGTCTAGACTCGACTGGAGCAATCACCCATGCGGTTGGGATCGTCCTGCTTCGAGGCTTTGACGTTAGCCCCGGCTTTATGCCAAGGCTAACCCTGATCCGCTTGGCGGCGTTCTGTGCAGCCTCGAATACATCGCGTGCGGACGTCGTACCCGCTACGTGCTCCGTACCCTCCGCTCCGAGGTCCATCCATCCCGCGTTCACGGCCTCAAACATTTCTTCGGCAGGTCCGGTGTGGCCCTTCGGGATGCCGAACTGCTGGAACGCTTGCGCCCACCGGGCACGCGGGACTGCAAAGGCTTTCACGTCGAGATTCAGGACTTCACCCAATTGCTCCGCGACTTCATCCGCGGTGACCATCGAACCAAGCTCGACGACGCGCTGCCCTGACCAGGCTGGCCCTGTCAAAAGGGTTGCGACCTCCGCGCCGATGTCGTTCGTCGCGACCATGGTCGATTTCCGGTTTGTCGGATTGTAGTAGACCGGTAGCCTTCCGCCCTGGGCGACTTGCAAGCCGTAGAGGAAGTTTTCGAAGAATCCACCTGCGCGCACAAATGCGATTGGCGATATCAGGTCGCGAAAACCTTGCTCCAGAAGCGACAAGGCCGTGATCATCCCAAGCCCGCTGGTCCTGTTCGCACCCATCGACGAAAGCGGTACCACCCGCGGCGGCGCTGCCTTGGTGAGCGCCTCGACATAGTTCGCAATCACGCCCTTGGCTTCTTTGTAATCGGGCGAGGGGGCCCAGACAGCCGGCAACATGACGAACGCGCCTTCGACGCCTTTGAGCGCTTGCTCGATCGCTGCCGAACCATTCCAATCGCCGTCTACCAGTTCCACGCCCTGGTTCGCCCAGTTAGCCGCCTTCTCGCGATTGCGGACGAGCGCGCGTACCTCCTTGCGGTGCGCCAAAAGATGTTTTGCCGTTGCGCCGCCCACTTTTCCCGTGATTCCCATTACTAAAAACATGCGTTTTCTCCTGATCTTGAGGGGACAGAGCACTGCCCCTGTTGGTTCAACGGATGAGCGGCAGAATGGCCCGGATTCGGGGATCGCGCGCGTAGAGGCCGCCCCATGTCATCGCGCCCAGAAGCAGGGAAATGATTTCCGGCGGCGACCCCAACTCACCAATGCGGACATGGGCGCAGATGGCACCTCCCAAAAAGCCCGTCACTAGGATCGCGCCGAGGACGGCGGTGGCCGGGATGGCGTAAAGGATGGCGCAGGCGAGTATGATCGGACCCACGACACGGGTCAGGTCCATCGCGAACCCGGTTTCCTGTAACATGCTCGCGATATGTGCCGGCGCGAAAAGCTGAATAGTGCCGTCTGCCACCAGAGCGATAACGACAAACGCGCGCATTATCCGGCCGGCCCACAGGGCGCGATGCAAGGTCATAGTTTCAGGCACCTGATGCAGGTTCATAGTTTCAGACACTTGTCATTCTCCGATGGGGGGATCCCATATTCGGAGCTTACTGTGTCTCTTAGGTATGATAAACACCGAGGAAATGAACTAACTGTTCTCTCTATGGTGAACAATACCAGGCACGAAAATGCAGAATCTCGAACCCATCCTCATTTTCATAACGGTAGCGGAAATGG
>JAABUO010004037.1_pt1 | contig 17325 bp, 16 predicted proteins | sample 5559291 | NCBI WGS metagenome assembly JAABUO01 (sample SAMN10711878, study PRJNA513372) | rock metagenome | isolation source: Antarctica rocks | place: Antarctica: Victoria Land, Finger Mt sud | reverse complement strand
GCTGTTCGCGGTGGCCGCGGAGATGCAGCCGGCGGTCATCTTCATCGACGAGATCGACAGCATCCTGTCGGAGCGCTCGGCGGCCGAGCATGAGGCCAGCCGGCGCCTGAAGACGCAGTTCCTGATCGAGTTCGACGGCGTGGCGGCCGGCAGCGAGCGCGTGGTCGTCATCGGCGCGACCAACCGCCCGCAGGAGCTGGACGAGGCCGTGCGGCGCGGCCCCGGCCCTAACCCTAACCCTGCACGCCCGCACCGCCGGCCAGGCCCACCAGGGCTTGAGGCCTGCTTTTCTGTGGCCGCGCTGCGCGCGGCAGTCTGCGGGACCTGGGTACCCACAGACCAGGGTACCCAAGCCGAGCGGTACGCCGTTGGGGGCGGCCGCTGGCGCCGAGGCCGCAGCGTGCAGAGCGCCGGCCGGCGGCGTGCAGGCGGCGGCTGGTCAAGCGCGTGTACATCCCGATGCCGGACGCGGCCGCCCGGCGCGCGCTGCTGGCGCACATGCTGGCCGGGCAGCCGGCGCGGCTGTCGGCGGGCGACGCGGAGGCGCTCGCGCGCCGGACCGAGGGCTATTCTGGCTCGGACCTGGCCGCGCTCTGCCGCGAGGCCGCCATGGTGCCGCTGCGGTGCGCGCGCCCGCGCCCGCAGCCCCGGGCGCCTGTGCCTGCTGGGCTGCGTCGGTCGCCTGCCTTCACCCTAGCCCTATCTGAGGCGCTGCATGAGCCCCGCCCGGAGGAGCGCGCGCGTCCCGGCCAGGACGCCGCTGTCCGAAGCGGTGCCTGGGGAATACAAGCGCGCGCCTGCGGCTCGCGCTGCTGCGAGGCGAGCCCAGCGGCTCCGCGCGGCGGCGGGGTGACCCGGAAGGGCTCCACGCGGCAGGGACCTGGGCGCGGCGGTGAGCACGGTGAGCGCGGACCAGGTGCGGCCGATCCAGGCGCGCGACTTCGAGGTCGCGCTGCAGGCCATCCGGCCCTCGGTCGGCCCAGAGCAAATGGCGGCGTTCGAGGAGTGGACGCGCCTGTATGGCTCCGCCGGCTAGGCGCGCGCATTGCCGCCCCGCGGCTGCGCATGCGGCGCAGTGCCGGCGCTGGGCGCGCCGGGCTTGGTGCGGGGCGGGGATGCGTCCATGCGGGCCGGGCATGGGGGCGCGCCGAACTTGGGGACCCCGCTTCCTTGGAACGACTCCTGCCTGGGACGGCTACCATGCCCAATGCGACAGGCTAGCAGCACAGCAGGCGTTTGCCTGTGCCTTTCGCTTACTGTACATCTGATCTCTGCCGTTGCTTCTGTTGCTTTGTCTGCTGTGTGTATGTAGGAGCGCCAGTCGCTGCACGGTAATTGGACAAAAAAAAGTTGACATTGCGAGTCCTTACGCAAGTGTACAAGTGATGCCAAAAATGGGCATAAAGTACATAACGGCAGCTGCACGCCACTCAACAACTGATCAAACAAGAGCATGGGTTGCCATGCACACAGTCCAGCCTTGACCATTCCTAACAAAATACCGGTCGTGCACATGGACGCGACACTAGTGTACAGCGCAATGCACATGGGGCGTGGCCACCACCTGGCACGCACTTGCACGCAGTCCCCGTGCTACCTGGGGCACACGCAGAAGCTTCGGCATGTTGGGCTGCAGCGCGCCGCAGCGCTGCACTTGTGTACAGGGGCAGTGCACATGGGCCGTTGCCACTACCTGGCATGCACTTGCAAGCACTCCCCGTGCTACCTGGGGCAGGCGCGGATGTGCGTTTTGAGCTTGGGCATGTTGGACTGCGCCGCGCCGCAGCGGTTGCAGCGCAGCGGCACCTTGAGCAGCGCCTCGGCCGCGCCGCGGTCGACCGCGACGCGCCCGTGCGCCTGCAGGTCGGCGCGCACCGCGCTGAGCGGCAGCAGGAAGGCCGTGGTGAAGCTGTTCCAGTGCTGCTTGGTCTTCAGCCGGTCCGAGTCAAAGTCCTGCGCGGCGCGCGCGCGGTGGGCCCCGGCCTGCCCGGTCCGGGCTCGTGCGCGGCGCGCTTGCGACGAGCGGCCAGCCAGCAGTGCAGGACCGTCCGCAACTGGCCCGCGACATGCAAAGCACCGTTGCGCTCACCACAGCAGCAGAAAACCAAAGGTCTGACATGGCGCAGCGGAGCAGCTGCACGTATTCTGCACTGGCCTGCATGAATCCCCTCCTGCGTCGAGCTGCAGACATGCCATCAGCGGCAGAGCGCGTCGAGGCTGACCATGGCCGCCCTTCTCACGCGCTCAAAAGCCAGTCACGGCATTAGAGTAACATCATGTTAAAAGCAGGGTCACTGTGACCCTCGCGCGCACCGTGGAGACGACGTGCAGGTGTAGGTGCTGCATGCTCGGCACCGCGTGAAAGCCTGCGCCCGGACGCCGCGCGTCAGGCCATGGACGGCGCCTGCGCAGCGCATCAGCCGCCGCCAACCAGCCTCACCAAGACCCGGCAGAGGGGTCAGCCTCTGCCGCACAGGCCGGCAAAAGCAGGGCGCAGCGCGCGCACCCATCACAAAGCTGGGCAGGGCCGGGTCGCTGCTTCGCTGCCGCGCCTCCCACGCCTCCGCCACCGCCTGCCGGCGCGCCCCGCAGGCCGTCGGCGCGTGAGAGTGCATGATCGCGCGCCTCCCCCGGCGCCTCGCGCGCACGGGCACGCCCGTCGCTGCTTGCCACGCGGCTCACCCAGCGCGTGCCACGTGCCCTGGAGCAGACTCTGCGCCCCGTGCGCCTGGGGCTGCAGAGCAGACAGGGTTATGCATCAGAGCGCTCTCAGACCGGCTCGCAAGGCTGCTGACTGCGCAGCAGCAGGCATGCAACCTTCACAGAACCTCACCCTGCATGCGCAGCGCGCCAGGCATGCGCGCCAGCAGCGGCAGCCGGCGCCCCTGCACCCCCGGCCCACACGCGCGGCGCGCCTGCATGCGAGACAGCAGCGGCAGGTGCGCGGTCGTCAGGTCCGCGACGCCGTCCAGGCCGGCCGCGCGCGGCAGCACGAGCGCGTGTGCGCGCGCCTTGGGGAACGCGTCGCGGATGAGCACGCACTCCTCGTCCAGCGCGAGCACCGCCTCGGGGTGCCTGCGCAGGGCAGGGCGCTCTTATATTCGCTCGCGTCTGCCCCCCATGCGCTCGCCCGCTGGCGCCCAAAAGCACTCGGCCGGCCCAGCTGCGGTCGGGTGCCCTACGCAGGCACGCCTGGCACCCAGCCGCGCGCGCGCGTGCTGCCGCTGTCTGGGCCGGGGTTGAGCGGCGCCTGTGTGCATGAGGCACTACAAAGTGCGCTCGACGGGTCAGCGGCAGGCATGTCGCCGCGCCCGTTGAGCGGACGTGCGCCAAAGCCCCGACCTCTTGTCATGCGAGGCGTTGCATGCTCACACGCAAACGCGTCTGCTCTGGCGCGGGCCCCGTGCTGACGAACCGCACACCATGCCCGGTGGGCGGAGTCGCACAGGGTGCACGCTGCGCCGCAGCGCCGTGCAACCAGGTGCCTGTCGTGCACTCTGGCGAGCAGAAGGCCGAATTGAAACCTTGAGCAAAAAGGGGTCACCGCACAGTAAGGACTGCCGGCACTCCTGCTGTCATCTCCCGCTGTAACGGCATCATGGCTCGGCATGCACGCCACGCTGCCGCAGGCAAGCGCAGCCACAGCGACGTGCTTGGCCCCCGCGCCCGCACCGCTCCGGGTGGAGCGCGATGTCGCGCAGCGCGGCGTTCCAGGCGCCGCCGCCGCCGCGCGGCCGAGCGGCGCCCCGCCCCGCCTGCCCCGGGCCCGGCCCCGGAGCGGCTCCCGGCGCGGCCGCGGCCGGTGCGCGCGCGGCCGCCATCAGCGCCTGCAGCGCGTTCTTGCCGCCGCCGCCGGCCCCGCCGCTGCCACCGCCGCCCGCGGCGCCGCTTCTGCCGCCGCCGCCGCCGCCGCCGCCGCCGCCGCATGCCGCTGCGCTGAAGGGCCGCCCTGCTTGCAGGAGAGCGGCGGCATGCGCACTAGTCATATAGGCGCCGGCGGGCCCGCCGCCCGGCTGCTGCGGCCCGGACCTCCCGGGCCTCCGGCATGCGACTGCGCGGCGCAATCGTCCTCGTCCTCTGGCGAGACCGGCGGCGGCTGCCCGAGCTGCATCCACAGAGGCGGCCGCGGCTGGGAGCCCGGAGGCCCGGGGCCGCGGCGGGGGACGACGAGGCCGGGCTCGGTTGCCTGTGCCCAGGCGCCGGGGCCGCCCCCCCGCGCGGCGCCCTCCTCCGGCGGGGCTCTCCAAACGAAGGTTGGGACCCGCCCGCCATAGTCTGCCGCCACTGAGTCCAGGGTCGCCTGAAGCATCTCTGCTCGGGTGAAAAGGCCCCGAGGTGCAGGCGCCTGGGCCTGCGGCGGCTCGGGGGGCTCCGGGCAGCCGGGGCGCGGCGCCTTGGCGGGGGGCGCGGGCGCCGCGGCCGCAGGGTCGAGTTCGCGCTTCGGGGCGGCGGCGCGCTGCGCGGGTGCGCGACCTGCAGCGGCCGAGGCGGGCGGCGCGGGCGCCGCGACCGCAGGGTCGACTTCGCGCTTTGGGGCGGCGGCACCCTGTGCGGATGCGCGACCTGCGGCGGCCAAACCGCACGCGTGAGGGGTCGGCTGAAGCATCTGTCCACAGGGAGCGGCCTCCCAGGCGTGCTCTGGGCTTGCGCGCAATACCGCCACAGAATCGCACAGCTCCACACTAGAGTGCGACCATGCAGGACTCTGCGTTTAGATCATGCTTACTCATGCAGACACCATGATGACATCGTGCCTGCGGGCGCGCACCCCAGAGGCGCTCGAGCGGGTTTGGGGGCAGCGCGGCGGCGGGGTTCGGCACTTCGATTGTCCCAAAGCAGACCCACGAATGCAGCGCGGCAGCCACCTCGGCGTCTGTGTTGCACACCTGCCCATGGAGGCAGCGGCTGTGTTTCAGCATCGGGGAGCGGGCCTGATACAACAGGCATAACGAAGTGTGCGGCGGGTCTGCAGGCGGCTGCTGTGAGGCGTGTCACCAATGTGAACCTGGCACAGACACCACGGCCCACCACCGCAGCAGAGCACTGCAGCCAGAAACGAAGATCTGAGCAATGCAAGGAGGCTAGGCACGTCAGCGGCGCTGACATGCCACACAGGCAGCACATGTACTCTCGCACCCTGATGCTCGCCAGGCCCTCATGCAGCCGCGGGGGCGCCGCCGCCAGCATTCGGTGCATGCGCAGCGACGCCGTCCTGAGCAGGCGCACACGCTCACCGGGCTGCTATGTGGTGCAGGTGCGCCGCTCGCTGCTGCCGCCTCTGCTCGGCATTCCGGTGCGCATGCGGGGGCGAGCGCGGCGCGCGGGGCACACTGCCTGGTCACCGTGCGTGAGTGCACAGTCAAGGGATTGAGGGACGCAGTGCGACTGCTGCCCGGCACAGCTTTGCCAGGGACCTTGCGCGCGGCGCACAGAGCCTGCCAGGTCCCATGAGCCAGCAGCCGCTCTCAAACCCCGCACAGAGCTTATAGGGTACGATAAGTTTCATACAGGCTAGGTTCATACAGGGTAGGTTTCATATAGGGTAGGTTTCTCATTTGCGCGGACCTGGCAGCGGGCCCCTGCAGGCCGCCCTCGTGGTCCACGCGCGCCGCCGCCCGCATGGCGCACACCGCCGCCGGCAGGTTCAGCCACACCGCATGCACCTGCCAGCGCGTGTGCAGCCCATCAGCCCCTCAGGCTTGTAGCCCGGGCATGGCGTGCGAGGAGGCGCACCGCGCGCGCTCGCAGGCGCACGCGCGCAGTCCAGGCAAAAGCCCGCCAGCCCCAGCATTGGCATGCGGGACAGGCAGGTTTGCCGCGGCTCCGCATCGCATCTCGATGGCAGGGGCCGTGTGCCCCAGGTAGCCGGAGCAGCTCTGTGAGCCACCACGGGCACACCGAAGTGCGCCCGCTACCAGCGCCATCCAAACCCTTATGCCGGCAAAGACCTGGACATCGTCAGGGCTCATGCGCATGCAAGCATGGTGCGGTTTCGTGCAATGCGCGCAAGCGAGCCCCCGGCCGCGTGCTGAGGCCAGGCCAGGCGCCCAGCTGCGCTGCAAGCGCCCGAGCGTGGCGGCCTGTGAGCGCCGCGCCTGGTGGTGGAGAGCGGCCGCTGCAGCGATGAAGTCCGCGCGCTGGTCCGCGTCGAAGTTGCAGCGGTCGATGGCCACGCAGGCGCCCTCCTCCAGCGCCCGTTGCAGCGCCGCCACGCACGCGCGCCGGGTGCCTCGGCTGCAGCGCGTCACCGCTTTATGAGCTGCATGGCTGTCGCTTGCACACGCACACGTTGTCTAAATCTCTGCTGCATGGATATGGGTGGAGCATGTTAGTCTAGCGCAGCTGGGCCACGCCCCTCCAGAACAGGCGTACAGGCGGACACGCCAAGACGCGCCGCTGAGCACCCGCGAGTGCACCCGGCATGCGCTCGGCGCAAGCCAGGCACTGGCAAGTTGCGCGCGCCACACCTGCCGTCCGCGATGGTGTCCTGGTTCACGCGCTCCCACATCAGATGCGAGCGCTGCATCAGGCTCTGGCAGAACGTTGACTTCCCGCTGCCTGGCCGCGCCGCGCGCGAGTCACAGTGCTGCAGAGCAGCCTTCACTGGCAGCGGCCTGTGCACTGTGAGAACGCAAACCACTCATGGTTGCTGTGAGAGCCCAACCAGGGCGCAACTCTGACGCGCAGGAAACAAGTCCCTCACACCTGCAGCAGGTGTGGCGCGCAAAGCTCTCAGCATCAATTTCAGAGCCTCTGGCGCGCGCCTGGTGGCCCGACGAGGAGCAGCACGGCTTGGGGCTCCGGCTCAAGCTCCTCATAGTCGTCAAACTTGTTAAAGTCCTCATAGTCCTCAACCTCCCCAAAGTCCTCGGGCTCTTCATCCTGGTCAAACTCATCGACCCAGATCATGTCCCCGGCGCCAGCGCCCAGGTCCACGCTGATAGCGTCAGCAGCGTCGCCCGCCAGCAGCAGCAGCTTGTCATTGTGGCGCAGCTCGGTGCTCTCCTCTGAGAGTGAACAAGGCAGTCGTCAGAGCAATGCGCCCGTAGCTAAGGTGGCACTTTTGTCCATGCGCCTTGCCCAGGTGCACCAAGGGCGCACTGCAGGCGATACACTGCAGCTGAGCAATTAAAAAGGTACACTTTCAAGCAGGCACAGGCGCACGCCTTGTCGAAGGAGTCTCTGACCGGCCGGTGACCAAACTGCCGTTGGGTTGGTCCCCTTGCTGGTTGCGTGCACTGCGCCGCCGTGACTGGCTGAAACCTCACACTGGCAGCGCGCCACGGCTGCAGCTGCTGGGTGGATGCGCACATGCTGCCTCCCCAGCGTCACGGTGGTACCCGGCACCAGCCACACTTTGTCGCCATTGCCCAGCTTCAGGTGCCCGAGCACCGGCAGAAACATCTTGATGCAACACCACTTGGGAACTCCTCGGACATTGCATTGAGCATGCTGCGCTGAGCATGCTGCGCGCTTTTGTAAATAGTGTCTGCCTCCCCCATGCACAGGACTAGGTGAGTGCCCGATTGGGGGGCTGTGAATGTGCTGTGATAATGTGCTGTTTGAGAGTGAGGAGAGCCGGGCGGGATGAGAGTGGGGAAGAGCCGAGCAGGGAGGCGCAGAGCACAGAAAGAAAAGCCGTTTTTCTGTATCGTACAGGGGGACACCCCGAACTGAAACACGACTGCACAGGACGCTGCTGGTGCTCACTGGATGTGCTCCTGGAACGCCGCGTTCGCAGTGTGCACGTCCTCCAAGCCGTCCACACGCCCGCCGGGCACCAGGAACCTGACGCGGTCCTCCGCGCCGACAGGTTGCGCGCACTCCGAGCCTCGCAGAGGCAGAGGACGCGCAGCCCGGCGCCGCGCAGGCGGTGCTGCTCTTCTGCCGGCGCGCGCGCGCCGGGGACCGCGGCGGCCGCATGGCGCCGTGCGCACCGTGCGGGCGCCTAGGCGCGCCGGCGGGGGACTGGGCGGCGGCGGGCGGCCAGGCGGGGTCATCTGGGCGCTACTGGTGCGGCGGCCACCGCAAGCGTCTGTCCTGCCTGCTGGGGGTGGGATGGTAAGCATCGCTGCTGGGGCTGACACCGCGCCTGTGGTCTGAGGCGCTCGAAGACTGCGAGCGATGCCCGAGGGCCGCCGAGCGTCGTCTGCCAGTGCAGCTGCACAGCAGGGCGGGTCTGTATATGCCCACTCCCCCGCTCGGCGCATGCGCATGGCGCGGGGCCGCCAGGGCCACGAGCAGCTGGCCGGCAGCGCGCACTTGGTTCTGGCTACCAGTGAAGCCCCACGGGCGCAGCGCCTCTGCATGAATTGTGGCTGCTGCGTCCGGGGGCGATGAGCATCAGATGCTTCTTGAACGCCCTTTGGTCGCCTGCATTTGTGCTGAGTTTGCGCACATGTTCACGCCTGGGTGCACCATGCTGGACTGCATGCAGCAGCAGGACGTTCATGGCTTTGCCTGCTTCATCCTGGCGTGCCTCAACGTCTACTTGGCAAAAAGCAATGCTGTGCCGCCATGACCTGCCTACCTGTGGGATGATGATGCTGGCCTAATATTGCGCCTAAGCAGCCCTAGCTGGCTGAGACAGGCTTTCAACCTAGCACGCCTGGGTGCGCCGAGGGGCACGAGCACTCTGAGCATTTCCTACGGGGCCAGCCCGCAGATACATGCACAAAGCCAGCTCATGCACACGCCCGATCGGGCTTGGCAGTAGAGCGGCACAATCGCGAATGCAAAGCGGCACAGGACCTTGCATTTGTGATGGGCCTTGCAATGGTCCTAGGTATTACGTAATCGCCGGAGGGGTTGCGGAGGTCAAGTTGTCGTACCAAGCAGACATACAAATTACAGAAAAGCAATGCTGCGCTGCGCACGAGGCCAGGTCACAGCTGCATCCAGTCAAGTCAACGCGCGCATGGATCATGACCGGCTGGGAGGGTTGGCCTCAAGCGGGAGCCTCTGTGCACGGCGGCGCTAGCATGGCGGCTTTGCTGGGCAGCAGTTCACACCTCTTACAGTCTGTACCATCCCAAGCATTCCGCGTTCCAAACATGCTCAGAAAGCAGATGCTCAGCCCGGTGCGCAGCCTTGCTGCACCTGACACTGCGCTGGCAGCACACGCTGACAACTCCAATGCAATTACTGATCACGCGCGCGTTCAACTGCTAGCTCGACGGCCTGCTGGCATGACAGCCAGCGCTGGCGCTGTCACCCTCCGCCAGGGCCTGAGCTTGTGTACAGGCGCGCTTGTGCCAGCGCGCACCAGCCAACCCAGCACTCAGCCAGGGCCAGCAGCCCCGAGCAGCATGGGCCTGGGCTTGTGGGCACAGCAGGGTACACCTGGACATGGGCTATGGCCTGTGATAGGCCTATGTCACAGCCCCCGGCCGGCGCGCAGTGGGGCACTGCCGCCCTAGAAGTTGGTCACAGGCAGCTGCGCGCGCGGTCTCCGGGCAGACTGTACCACCAGCCGGCGTCCAGCGCGTCAGTCAGCGCGTCCGGCGGGAGCGTCAGCGGCTTGATCGGCCGCCACTCGCAGAACATCGAGCTCCAGTGCAGCTCCTTGACCCATTCGGCCTGCGCGCACATGCACGCGGCGGTCAGACACACCCGCTCACTTACTTTGAGGACAGATACACCCGCTGCACTGACGCTCGTTGCTGAATGCATGGGCATGCATGTCAGGCACCAAACCAGCGCTTAGGCTGCACTGCACTCACTGGTTCTGAAGACAGCAGAGCCGTGCTTGCTATTTGAGAAAACCAATGGGCCGGACTGCGTTGGACAAACCTGGCACAAAAGGTGGCAGCTCCAATCATGGGCAGATCTTGCGCACGCCGGATCTGACGCTGCGTGCCTTGGCAAATTGATCTCGCCAAACGCCAGCATGCCAGCAGTGACATGTACAAGCGCAGCCCAGCCCCGGGCAGGAGAGGCTGCGCGGCGCACCAGCGCGTCCGCCTCCGCGACGCCCTGCACGGCGCGGACCGCCACGAAGCGCGACTGGCGGCGCAGCAGCTCATCTTCACTGTCTACCCAGTGGTTCTCCAGCCACAGGTCCTTGCACATGTCGGCAGCCGCCGCGGCCCGCGCCGCCCGCGCACCGGCGCCGGGCCCTGCGATGGCCCCAGCGATGCGGCCCCAGTAGGCCTGCGGGGCGCCGCACAGCAGTCTGTTCAGCCTCCGCATGTGGCGGTCAATCACAGCTGCAGGGGTCGCCTGCTGCACAGGCAAGCATGTCATGTGCTGCAGTGCCGCATGGGGAGCGGACAGCTATGCTTTGCGCGCCGGCCCTGCAACCCATTATAGCATGCTGCACCCTGCCATCACGGGGTGGTTCTGCAAGGCGCCGCGCAAGCAGCAAGGAGCGCAAGCATCTTCCGCAGATAAACATGTCGGGAGATCACAAGCTGCCTTGCTGACGATGCTGGTTCACCATGCAGGGTAGGGCAGGGGGAGCATGCGCGCGCCTTGAGCAGGCCCTGCACCGTCGCGAGCGGGCCGCTCGCGCTTGCGCCGTGCTGGGCCGCGCCGCGCTTGCCGCTGTTGCGCATCTCAGCATAGACCTGGGCGGTGCACTCGCGCTGGGCGCGGCTGGAGAGCACAGACTCGGTGCTATCCGCCGAAACGATGGACTCCGTGCGGCCGTACACCTTGCGGAACGAGTCCAGCATCGCCAGCGCCTCAGCGGTCTGCACCCCAGCGTCCAGCTTGAGCAGTCAAGCGCTGACGCGAGGTGGATGTCCCGCAGAGTGCACACTTCAGGCCAGGGTAAGACGAAGACTCGCAGGGATGCACAGCTTGTTGGCAGCAACGGCCTAACTGCGAGGTCTGCTGCGCCATGTCCCTCAACCACAGGCGTACAGAGAGTTAGCTGCCTCGCCCAAACATGCACAGTGATGGTTAAGCAAGTACCATCCACACAGTTAATCAGGCAGAGCTGATGCAGGCTGAGGCAAGCCAAGGAAAAACCAGCACCGCCTGAGGCTGTCTCCACAGACCACATGAACGACACAGCGCGAGCATGAAGCTGTGCCTCATAGCCCACGAAGTGTCCAGCGGTGCGTGACGGGACAGGGCGAGCACCAGCTTCGGGGCCCGTCCGTACGGGACGCCGGACGGCCGCTTGGGAGCCTGGCATTCGCGCCCTGCCATCGCGCTACGTGCCTGCGCCTATGGCGTACGCTGAGGGCTCTTGCCTTCTGGTTTGCACTTTCTGCACGATGGGCTACATCTTGCCCTCAGGCTCAAGGGCCGGGCATCGGCAAGGATGTCTGCAAGGCAGCAAAGCGAGGGAGTGCGTACCGAGTCAGCCCCGACGCCGTGCTCAGCCCAGCCAGCAGTCCTCACCACCCTGACAGCCAAGCCCGTCGCCTGATGCGCACTCTCAAGCTAAGTGCGGCTGAATTGAGCTTAATCCTGCGACACGAGAGCACTGCGTTCAGGGGAAGCAGGGCTTCTAGGCGTCGCGTGTACAACGTGCACAGGCTGACGGCTGAGCTCTGAGTCTGTTCCTGCCCAGGGGGCTGGAGAAATTGCCGGTGCCACAAACCCTACAGGGTAGCTCTCCGAAAGGCAGGCGATAATACATAGTGCATGCAACCAACAACTGTTCTGCAGATGATGTTCCACATCAGTTCCGCAAATCAATACATCCATAGCGCATGCTTGTGTAGCACACCACATGGCAAACGACTTGTTCGGGCGAGGGCCGCTAGTGCGCAATGCAGCGCTCTCAGTGCGCAAGCATGCTCTTGCAGCAGCTTGCCGTGCGGAGGTGCACCCAGGGCGCTCACATGCTGGCACGCCCGTGATCTGCTGTCCTGCCTGAGCACAAGCACTGTGCAGGTGGTGCTGCAGCCAACGCCAGTGGCGTTGATGCCTGTTCCCACAGCTCGCCCCAGACAGTTGAAGCAAGCACCGACAGTGTTGAAACACACAGACAGGAGGTGTGAGCTGCATGCGCACAGGCAGTGGCACTCAACAAGCGCAAACTCGCCGCATGGCTGGCATGCGTTTCCTGTGCTATATCAGGGCCATTTGGCAACGCACAACTTCAAGTGCCTGCCATTTGGCAACGCACAACTTCGAGAGGCTGTTCGGGCGTGACTGGCGAAGGGGTTCCTGTGAGCGCGCTTCTCAGCCTGCCTTGCCTGGCGCATGCTTTCCAGGTAGAGCGAGGCCCGCGGCCTCCCAGTTTGCTAGGGCGTCGCGCGATGCCAGCAGCCGCCCGGTGCGCGCGTTGGCAGCCGCGGGGCACCTAGCGCGCCAGGGGCGTCAGGCGGCAGGTGCCAAGGCAGCACCTGTGTCAATGTGACTGTGGCATGAAACCTTCAATCTCAGGTGAGCCGACTACAAAGCCTGTGCGTCTGACCTCCTGATGACAGGCTCTCCACATGCACGCACTTCACATTGCGCGGGCACCAGTGTCTATCACACTTTACTATTTAGTCGGTCTCGGGTGCTTGCTTTTGAAATGCGTCTGCCATGCAGTAAGTTATGGCTGAACAGATGTTGTTGAGCGGGAAAGCTCATCTGCCACAGCCAGCATCGAGCAGGACGAGCACCCAGCGCGGCGGCGCACCGGCTGACAGCGCGCCCGTCGACGACGGCCGACACGCTGACGCAGCCGGGCTGGTCGCTGGGCTCGCGCGCGTACGCCAGGCTCACGCCCGCCTGCTGGCAGCGCTCCATCAGCACGCTGACCGGGTGGATGGGCACCGTGTCGGGGTGCGGCATCGGCCGCAGCAGGCGCGCCACGACGACCCAGGTCGCCTCCAGGTCCTGCCCGGCGTCCAGGAAGACCGCGCCCACAAGCGCCTCCACCATGTCGCCCAGCACCTTAGGCGCGGCCAGCGCGTCGCCCTGGCCAAACCCCGCGGCGACCATGCCGTCATACACCGCGCGCAGCGCCTCTGTGGCGCCCGCGCCGCGGCCGGCGCCGCCCGCGTCAGCGGTTAGGGTTAGGGTGTGGGCCGCAGCGCCGGGCGCGGGGCCGCCGCCGCCGCCGCCGCCGCCGCTTCCGCCGCCGGCGCCCGGCGCGCGCGCCGCAGGCTGGCCGGCCGCAGGCGGGCCGGCTGCGTGGCGCGCGGCCGCGCTGTCCACCTCGCGGCGCACGTGCGCGACGAAGCGGCCGACCTCGGCGAACAGGTCCTGCGACGCGTGGCGCAGGAAGCGCTGCAGGCCGTGCGCGGCGGCGGCGGCGGCCAGGCGCCCGTTGTTGAGGCAGGCGGAGCGCAGCACGGTCAGGCGGCCGGGCGGCAGGCGCCAGGCGAGCGCGTAGTGGCGCGTGATGAGCAGGTCGAGCACCGCGTCGCCCAGCAGCTCCAGGCGCTGGTTGCACGGCAGCGCCCGGTCCGGCCAGGAGCAGTGCGTGAGCGCCTCGGCGAGCAGCCGGCGCCGCGCGAAGCGGTGCCCGAGCGTGTCCTCCACCGCGCTCAGCATGGCGATCTTGGGCGCGTCCGGCCCGCCGGGCGCGGGCGGCGCGGGCGGCGGCGCGGCGGGCGGCCGCGGCGCGGGCGGCAGCGCGCCGGCGCGCCGCAGCAGCGCCTCGGCGGCGGCCGCGCCGCCGCCGCCGCAGAAGAAGGCGCCGGCGAGCGCCTCCACCACGTCGGCGAGCACCTTGGTCCGCACGCTGCCGGCCGCGGCCGGCGCGCCGGCCGCCCAGTCGTATGCGGCCGGCGGCTGCGCGATGAAGCGCTGCAGGCCGAGGCCCAGGCCGACACGCGCGAGCGCCGCGTTGCTGACGATCCGGTTCTTGCGCGCGGTGAGCTGCCCCTCGTGCGCGGCCGGGAAGGCGTGGTAGAGGTGCAGCGACGCGCTGAACTTGAAGCATGCGTCGCCCAGCGTCTCCAGGCGCTCGTAGTCTAGCCCGGCCTGACAGGCGCGCGGCACGAGCGCCTCGGCGATGCCCAGCACGCCCGGCAGGTGCGCGGCCGGCAGGCCGGGCGGCGCCAGGTCGCGCCGCAGCTCGGCCGCCAGCAGGAGCGCCTGCGTCCACCAGAGCAGGCGGCGCGGCGCGCCGCTGCGCGCCAGCGCGTACGGCCGCCGCCGCAGCGGGTGCAGCGCGCATGTCTGCGGCAGCAGCAGCGCGAACTCTGCACGCGCGCGTTAGAAGCGTCAGGCGCGCGCCCCCTGCATCGCCTGCATGCGCGCCTGCATGCCTGCCTTGGATGTGCGCGAAACGAGAGCCAGCAGGACCACGATAGGTTAAGATATGGCACAGGTAGGAAGTAGTGCATACGTTACCGCACACTGCTCAGCCACCGCAAGACAGCTTGCCAGACCACCGTGCAGCAAACACGGCCTCTGGCAGCGCCTGCCGCGCCCAGGCTGTGGTGCGCCGCGGGCGTGCGCGTTCCGAGGGCGCACCGCCCGAGAGCTGGAACTTGGCGCGCCCGTCCGCCTTGCGCGCCTCCACCAGCGGCTGCGCCGGCTCCAGGCCCTCGATGCCCCACCGCTGCCTGTGCGCGGCCCGCGGGTGGTCTGCTGCCTTTATTCGTACAGATGCTGCTCGGTCCTGGCAGGCTGGCGTGTGGTTGCACAGGCGGTGGTAGAGGCAGGTGCTGGGCTTGCCCCGAACCTTATCCTATGAAGCTGCTGCAATGGTTGCACAGACGCTGCTCAGACCTGGCAGGCTGACGGGCACACCAGAAGCGCAGGCAGTGGTGAATGAGGGCGCTGAGCGCGATTGTGCCAGAGCCGCTCTGCGGTGCGCCGGGAGCGCCCAGAGCAGCGGCACCGGGCTGTGCACGAGACATGCACGCATGCGCTGCAAGGCCATGCCCACGACCGCTGAGCACGGGGGTTACAAGTCCGCCAGCGAGCCGGCTGCGGCCGGCCGCCCGCCGGCCGCCCGCCGCACCGCAGGTGTGACGCAAAAGTCCCATCGTCCTCGGCCCGCGCTGCAGCCTGCCCGGCAGGTGCGGCGGCTGGCAGCGCAGCCTGCGCTGGCGCACGCGCCGCCGCCGCGGACCCGACAGCGCCCGCCGCTGCGCCGCCGGTCGCGCGCGGGCCTGCGCCTGGCGGCCCGGCCGCGCCGGCGCCGCCACACACGCCGTTCTGCAGTCCGGCGCCGGCGGCCGTAGCAGGTTGCAGCGAGGGCAGCCGCGCTGCGGCGCTGCCTTCAGGCGACCTGCCCAGGGCATCCGCAGCCGCGAGGCTGCAGCCCGGGCCGTTTGCTGCAGCCGGCTGCGACGCAGGAGGCCCATGGCCCGGGGCGCTCCGGCCCTCCCCGAGGTTGCAGCGCCCGGCCTCCGGGCCGTCCGAGGCCGCGCCCAGCGCGCCGGCGCCCAGCTGCGCCTGCAGCTCCCACGCGGGCATCGTCGTGGCGGGGCCGCGCTCGGGCAGCGTGCGCAGCAGAAAGTAGGGCGCGCTGTTGTGCGGTGTCAGCAGCACGCCCTCGCCGCCGCCCAGCGCCGCCAGCGCCGCGAGCGCCGGCGCGCCCTGGTAGGGCAGCTGCGCGCCCCAGGCACAGGTTACTCCACCGCGCAGGGCCGGCCGGACACGGTGCTGTCGCAGTTAACGCCGCAAACGCAGCAGGGACCAGGGACAGCCGGGGCATGCCAGCGCATGGGGTGAACCACCCTAGGTGGTGGGACATCCTAGATGTCACGTCCAAGCAGCTCGCACAGCGCCAGAGCGCTGACGCGTCGGCGACCTGCGTCAGGCCGAGCAGCGCGCACGCACGGGCCTGACGCCCCATCATCCGTAAGCTCCGCAGCGCCTGTGGTCTGCCGGTTAGGGTAGTGATAGGTCCCTATCCCCTATGGCCGCGCCTGCTGGAAGCCGAGCGCGGCCGCGGCCGCCAGTGCCCAGTCGATGCCGCCGGCAGGAGCGCCCTCGCCCGCGCCGCCCGCCTGCAGCAGCGGTGCCAGCAGGTAGCGCCCATCGTCCGCCGCAGCCTCCTCCTCGGGCGCGGGGACGCCCAGCTGCGTGGGCGGCGGCGCGGCGCCGGCATCGGCCGCGGGCGCGCCCGGGGCCTCGTCAGGGTCCACGTCCTGCATGTGCACGTCCTGGGGCGGCGCGGCCCCGGCGTCCGCGGCGCCTGCGTTGGAGGGCGCGCCCGGCTCGCCTCGGGGCTGCTGCTCAGCCGGCGCCTGCTCCTGTCCGGCGGCCGCGGCAGACGCGTCGGAGGGATCGACGGTCGCCGCCACGGTACCTACCGCGCCGGCAGCGGGCGCCGCTGCCTGATTGCCGCGCCCGCCGGCCGCCGCCGCGCCCCGCGCCGCGCCCGGCGCGGCGGCCGCGTCCGCGTCGCGCCTGTCGCGCCGGCCGCGGCGCGCCGCGCCGCCGCCCGCCGCCTCGGCCGCCTCCATGCGCGCGGCGCCGGCCGCGGCCAGCGCCGCGGCGGCCGTGGCGTCCAGGCCGGGCACGCGCCGCGGCGCGCAGAGCGCCGCGTGGAAGGCCGCCAGCGCGGCCGCCTCGCGCGCCGTCATGCGCACGGCGCCGCGCCGGACGAGCGCGGCCTCCGCGGCCGCGCCGCTGGACAGCTCCAGCTTGAAGGCCGGCAGCGGCGGCAGCGCGCGCGGCACGAGCAGCCCGAGCAGCTGCTCCTGCTCGGCGGCCGGCGCGGGGCTCGCCGCCGCGGCGGCCGCGGGCGCCGCCGCCGGGGCCGCGCCGGGCGGGCGCCGGCCAGGCCCTGGGCTGTTCGGCTTCGCGCCCGCTGCTGAAGCAGCTGCTGCAGGCCTCAAATCCGGCAGCTCCCCTGGCTCCGGGCCGTCCATGCCCAGCGCACACGCCCGCAGCTCCTCCGCCGCGGCCGACGCCGACCGCGCCTGCTCACCAGGCTCCGCCCCGGCGTCCCTCCTCGCGGGCTGCGCGCGCCAGGGCGGCGAGCCGCGTGCGGCCGCGCGCGCGTCGGCCGGCCTGCTGAGCGGCCCGTCCGCCTTCCGCTTCCCGTTGGCGTTCAGGCCCGCCGCTGTGGCCCGTGCCGCAGCCCCCTCCCTGCCGTGCGCCGCGCCTGCGGACGCCGGCGGCAGCGGAGCCGGCCGCGTGACGGTGAGCACGTAGGCATACAGCTGCAGCTCGGCGGCCGCGGCGCCGCCGGCCGCGACGCCCGGGCTGTCCACGCGCTCGCACGGCGGCGCGCCGTCCGCTCTCGCGGTCGCCGCGCCGTCCGCGCTCGCGGGCGCGTCGGTGTCCATGGCGACGGCAGGGTCCGGGGGGCCTGCGGCGGCGGGTTCGGGTGGGTCGCGCGGCGCCGCGGCCGCGGCCGCCGGCGCGGCGCGCAGCACGTCCGGCAGCTTGGGCCGCACGGCGACCTTGGCGGGCAGCGCCGCGTCGGGCGGCGCGGGCTCGTCCGGCGGCTCGGCGGCGCCGTCG
>JAABUO010004036.1_pt1 | contig 17329 bp, 30 predicted proteins | sample 5559291 | NCBI WGS metagenome assembly JAABUO01 (sample SAMN10711878, study PRJNA513372) | rock metagenome | isolation source: Antarctica rocks | place: Antarctica: Victoria Land, Finger Mt sud | reverse complement strand
TCGCTGAACATGCTTCTATGCGGCTGCAATGTTGCAAACAGTCTGCCACATGATAGGCATGATGGCTGCACTGGCGCTACCTTCAATGCAAGCTGTGATTGCATATACCAGAATGCCATTACAATGTGTGGTGTCGTTTGACAAGCTAAGGTCGTGTGCATTGGATGCCTGACTAGATCATGGCACGAACACAACTGTGACGTCAGAACAGCTGTACCTGGTCATCTGAGATGTGTGAGGCTACTTGGAACTGCAGTAGCGGCAGAGGCTCAAAGGTCAGGAAGGATCTCACAGCAACAGTGCCGCACGTGTTGCAAATGTCGCCCTGCAGCACAAGCAATCAAGCTGGACAGGACATGCTGGGAAGCAGCTGACCCTATCCTGAGTATGCACAAGCTCTGCTGTCTGAGTGCAACCTCAGCGTGGGCCAGCGCAAGTGGTGCAATGTTGCATCTCTCTAGCAAGAATGCAGAGGCTTGCAGGGAAGAGTGCGTAGGCGGATGCATAATTGCTGACCTGTGCATTGACCAATGGGTTGCTGGATCCACAGCGGTAGCAGGTCGGCAGCACCTCCTCAGCGTCAGTGAAAGGGCTGCCTCTCAATTGTACACCAGCCAGATCTATTGCATCCTGCAGACATCATCTTCTGCGATTGCACATTGCAGCCAGAAAGTTTACGGACAATGAGCAAGTTCAGCTACAACCACCACGAGATTGTGTTTAGTTGCAATCTGTATCAAACCCTGCCAACACACAGGTCCTGCACTGCATTGGTGTTCACATCAGCGCTGCATGAAGCTCAGCTGAGGCAAAGCTGCACCCACTGTGGTGTCGAGACAAAGTTTGAGATACCTGCCAAGAGGGCGGGAGGCGCAGTGTCTGTAGCTGCGTGTGAGCCCAGCGTGCTAACTTGAAAGCCTGTACCTGCTGCGCTTGCTGGGCGCACACATGCAGAACCACTGCTCTGCTTATGCCAGGTAACTTCCTTGTGCCTTCCTGCACACACACGCACATACATGCCGTCAGATTGCAAAACTTGTGAGTGTGTGCAATACACTAACGCTGAAGTGGAGTTACACTGCTGAGGGGCATTGCTGCTCCTGCTGCTGACCAATGGCAGGCATTTCAAGCAACAACTGTTTGTAGTCAGCAAAGCTATGCTGGACCAGATGCTGCTGATGCATCTGCAAGCCTTGGCAATGGCTTCCAATCTGGATGCAAAGCAGCTGCTAGTCAGAAAGGCAATTTGACTTGCAGAAATCAGGTTGCTCTGCTGTGAACAAACTACAATATGCAGCCTGGTCAGCATACACCATAACGACGCATGGGATGGATGGAGACACATTCATGACTAAGCTTGCAGACAGCAATCATCTCCAGTGTGACTCAGGCACATCACGCCATTATGGAAGTTGAGGGGCATACTTGCGGAAGGCGCATGAGCAGGAAACACGCTGCGTTGAAGAGCGTGGTGGCAAAGACAGTACGAAATGGACAGGTTGTTGACTTGTACATCATGTGATAGGCATAGTACAGCTCTGCCTGCTGGTACAGCTGTGCATGCCGGGCTAGTCTGTCATCGTCCGCATTCACGCCGCTTGTTGATGGTGCCTGCATGCCAACAGAACATGCAAGCATCTTGTCATGTCATTGTACCAGGGTGAGTAGTCAGCATTGTCCCCAAGGGTTACACAGGTCCTGACTTGTTCCCTGTATGACTCTTGTTATGGCTAGCACATCTCACATGAGCAGCATGGGTTGGTGTCATCCACGTCAGGACACACCAAGTGTTAACGGGTGACAGGGAGATCTTTCGTGACGGCAACACTGGATATGCCCCTTTACTTTGCCTGCTTTGTGGCACGCCAGGCTGTGCTGGTGACAGCAGGGCAACATAGTTGCTGCTGGAGTATGCTGGGAGAGAAGGATTCAATGGTGTTGAGCCGTGTGGCATGGCTGCACTCACATGCTGTCCACAGATGCAAAGCCCCAAGCGTGTGACCCAGCAAGTGCCTCACCATGTTGAACAAAGGGTTGCAAGCAAAGGAAGCAAGACAGTTGTAATTGACATCACCAACAATGGCCAGCTGTACAGCAGAGGCCACCAGCAGCATCAATGTCCGGCAGCAGCTTGAAGCTTTTGGATGCATGCATGACAGCTGAATAGAGCTAGGGAAGGTGCATACTCCTCAGCGTCAGCACAGCAGGAGCACTGGCGAGCAGTACTAGCCTAGACGCATCTGGGAGACAGGCAAAATATGCAGCATGAGCAAGGGCTGTGGGTGTCGCCGTGATCAATGATGGAGTGCATAGCTGATGGCATTGGCGCATAACACAAGCATCGTCAGAGATGTATGTACCTCATCAACAGCCTCCATGGCAAGCTGGTGATGCAAGCTGGCTGCAAGGGAGTACTGGTGCTGCGTCACAGCATTGTCAATAAGCTGCTGCAGAATGCGTTCACTCTCTTGCCAATGGCCAGCCTGCCTGCACATGTTGATGACATTTTTAAGATAGACTCTGGCCACCAAGCAAAGAAGTTGCATGCAAACAGGACACATGGCCAAACCAAGATCAGCATACAACAGAGCAGTGAGCACTTTGTGTGATGTCTTGTGTGTCATTGTTCTAGGTATGTTGGTCACATTGCAACCCATCTTGGCGCAAGTCAGCGCCGCCAGCAAGCTAGCTACTACTGCACCCCTTGCTCAAGCGGCCAGGAATTGACAAACACTCACCATGCTCTCTCACAGGATGCCTATGCCTATGCACCTCACAAAGCAAATCAGCAGCAGCAGCAGCAGCAGCAGGCCAAGCTTTGGGGGTGAACAGTACCTGTAGGCAAGGCGTGCCTCCTGGAAGCTACCTCTGGCAAGAGCCACTCTGCCCAGGGCAGGCACACAGTCTCTGCCAGGTCTGGGTGGTCTGCTGCCAGCTGGCAAGCCTCCTCCCACCTCTCAGCCTCCACTGCAAGCTCTGCCAGTGCCTGCCTCATAAGCAATGACCAATGTTTGCTTTGTCACAGACTTAGAACAATGCAATATGTTATTGTCCTGGACTGTGCTAGATTATACCCAGATCATCATTGCCAATCATGCACCTCATAATGATGGGCAACGAGCATAAGAGAGGTGATGGGCAGGCAGCGTCAGATCCTGTAGATAAGTCTGCAGCATCTTGCTATGACAGCTTCAGACTGCGTACATTGTTCAAGGTGATGAGCTGGACTGTCAAGAAAGGACGCTTGCTTGGCTCAAGGCTTTGCTATTCAGGCAGCATGCACTGAAGCCTTGACACAGCACTCTTCATGTGCACTTATGGGGCAAGCGTGCAAGCATGTCACCACGCCTGACTGCAATGAGACCCTTGGGATGTGACCTGATGATCCTGCAGTTTGACATAAGCTTCCTTGGCAAATTGGGTCTGGCCAGCTCTCCTGAAGAAAGCAGCGCACATGGCTAGGGCTGTCTTCTCTGCAGGCTCCTGCCCTTGCAGCTGCCCCACCACCAGGTTCAGCTTGTCCCACCATTGATTGCGGCCCATGATGGCCACAGCCTTGTCAAACTTCTTGGCCTGCAGGTCGTGCTTTGCATGAGACAACACACCCTCTGTGATGTTGCCAAGCAGAGTCGGAACAAAGCCAATGAGCAGTCCAACCGTCCACCAGAAGGTATGCACTGAAAGGGCAGATGTCTTATCCTCCTCTACGCCAATGTGGTTTGTGTGCATTGGGACTAGGTGTCAGGCAGTGTGGAACTGCTCAAGGTAGGTGCTGGCAATGTAAGAAAACTTTGATCGAGTAAAACAACAGCCTGCCCAGTTGTTGTGCATCTCTGTTGATCACACACGACCTTTTGTGCAGCTGTACTCCATATGTGCTCGTAGTGCAGCACACTGCACACCCAGTTGCAAGACAGGCGTGTGTTTCATACAAAGGCATGCAGTGCGGCCATCACCTGCAGATACATATCAGCAGCAGCCTGGAAGTCTTTCATCTCCTCATTCCACTCAGCCTGCCTCTGCACCAGGCTCTGAGATACCGGCCCTGCTTGCCCTGGTGAGCGCCCCACTGACTGAACTGATACCACTTCTGAGTCTTTGGTGCGTTCCCACTCCTCAGCCCAGGCTTTGGCCTCAGCAAACTGACGCAAGTCGCTGAACATGTCCATGGCCCTGTGTACAGCCCCTGCTTGGGCATACGCACGAGCAGCCTCCTGATACCTTCCCTGTCACGACCACATGATTGTGTGAGAGCCAGGCAGGCTCCATCATCAGCCCAGAAACATCCATACCCTCTCGTTTTGCATGTCAGCTTGTCCCATCAACTTTAATATGTGGAGAGCCAGCGCAGAATGTTACAGCAGCAAGGACTAACTGCGGTTGTACAGATGCAAGTGTGCATTCAGCCTTGACTGTTTGGCTGTACAGCATGCTTGTCAACGCATTCCACGTGCTGCTGACTGAGCACAATGGCAACGTTGGATGACATGCCATCTAATCAAAAGTTGGGGCAGGTGCTCAGCCCAGCGTGGCAGCATACCTGATAGGCAAGAACATCTGCCATGAGGATTGCAGATGGCTGGCCGGCCTTGCGTGCCTGCTCCACTTGATGCAGCAGGCGCAGGTAGCGGGTGTCCTTGATGCGTCCAAACGCCTTGCTAGCTACCTCTAGCTGCAAGGCTTGCAGAGCTGCGTGGCCAAGTGCACTCCACTGTACATCAGGCACCCCAAGACAAGCCGCCTGCAGTCAAGACTAGCCTGTTGCCCTGGACGAACCCAGCAGTCAGCTGCAGATGGTGCTGTGCAATGGCTTTGAGTCACGAGCTTGACTGGTAACACAAAGCTGGACCGGTTGTGCTGCTTGACATGGGCAGTGGCGCTGTGTGACAAGCTTGACTGATAGCAGACAGCGTGCCTGGACCATGGATGCAGCTAACGAGTCACAGCATGCCTGCGTTGCGAGCAATGTCTGCTGACAGGTTGATTGAGATGCAAGCTGTGGGCAGGGTGGCTGCACTGTCCACAGCCTGGTACTGGTTTTGCGGCTCAGGTCAGGAAAGCATGCATTGCAAACTTTTACACGACGAATCTGCAATCAAACTAGATGACTGTAGTTGATGTGATGAACGAGGCTGTGTTTGGCTGATTTGCAGCTTGAACAACTGCAGATCTGTCCAAACTGGCTTGCTGAAATAGAGAAGCAGTGCAGCTGTAGAGCACAAGCTTCTGTTAAGAAAGTTAGCGAGGAGGAGAATGGCAACCTTGTAGGCATTCTGCCAGTCTTCTGCAGCGAGATAGCCTTGCATGGAAGCAGACTGCGGCACTTCCAAAGCTTGCATGCTGTTATAGTGGAGACAGAAGACTTGGGACCCCTTGAACCCCACGACAAACCCCTGCAAACGCAGGCAGATTTTAGAAAGCTTCTCCAAAGGAAATTGGACAAAATCGTAACAAAAGTGACATTTGAAACAAAAATGCAAAGCATGCCTGCAAGATGCTGCTACAGGCGCAAATCTGATGCGTGCTGCTGTATGGAAAATACACTACATGAATGCACCAGAAACTTGCCCAGCTGAAGCAGTTGCGTTACTGCTGCTGCCATACTTGTGCGCATGCAACAAGTGTTTGTTTCACATGATATTTGTGTATTGCAGCGCAGACACACAACTTCCCAGTGAGCGCAGCCAATGCTGTTTTGAGCCAAGCTTGCTTGGGGGTCATGCTGGCATAGCATGTCCAAGATGCTGTGAAGCTCGTCCAATGTTTTGGCAGGCTGACCTGCATCTTCTGTTGATGCAGAGGAAAGCTGGCCGTCTTGGTAGACAGCTTGCCCCCACCAGAGAAGCACAGCATGTCCTCAAACTCTGTGTTCCAGGCAACGCTGTTGGCATTCTTGTCTTGGGAGAGCAAGGCCTTGGTCTGCATGCTGTAAACCTGCACCGTGTTGTTGTCATCCACCACTGCCAGCTTCCCACGGCTGCTGCTCAGATCCAGACACCTGCAGGCAAGAAAGACTTTGAAAGGAAAGTCAGGCGTAAACATATCTCTTGCAGCAGAACCTACGCCAGAGGCAGCGCATTCGAGGTGGCTGATGTGAGCAACAAGCATGCAGACGCTGTGCTTGGGATGCATCTGCTTGGTGCGCGCATGTCTGCTTGGTGACTGCTCAACAACACGACTGTGCGCTTTTGCTGCACTCGACAATACTCGGGGTGCCACAAGCTGTTTCAGCCAGCTTCTGCATTGCTCAAAGGCACTATTCCCAGAGGAGGGCAAAGGTTGATCAAAGCAGGGCATGCCTGCATCTGCGTGTTTGCTGATGCTGACAGTCTCTTACCTAATGGAGGTATGGTGCTTGACCACCGGTATGGGAAAAGGGTTGTCGACATAGATGGTGACAACTTGGCCATCCTTGAGGCCTAGCAGAAGTCCTTCCCGGCCAGCTGGTCCCCCCACCACCTTGATGTACCTGTGTGCGCAAGTCAGCACTGTCATCATCAAACACATCTGCATCACTTGACTGCCAGCATCAATCAGTACCATGTAAACTGATTCATACCTGCACATGTATGCAGTACACAGCAGACTTGGGAGGTAAGCAGCAGATAGGATACTCTGAGATATGCACCAGGCATGCCTGCACATGACATGCATCACCTGATGATACTGTCCATCACCCACTCACGAGTCTTGACGCCTTCGAAGCTATACAGTTGCAGCTTCCTGTCCTGCATACATTGCTGAAGATCTGGGGTGGCCAGCAGATTTGCTGCCAAAGGCTTGTTCAGCAGTTCCAACCAACTCCAATGCTGGCCAGAAAAAGCATGTGACCAACTGCTGCAGCAATACGGCACCACAGATGCTCTCAGAATCTCACAAGAGCACAAATCATCTGCACAGTGTTGATGAAGTCTCCTGACAAAGTCTGTCAGTAGGGATCTGGCCTGTTCAACACATAAGAAAGCAGGCGAGATACCTGACAGAGGGTGAGATGGTGAGCTGTCACCACCAGCAGATTACATTCAAGCTCTTGCTCTATGACGTTCACAGGCTTGTACCGCATGTCAGTTGCATCTGCTCCAGCTTTCAGCTGATACACTGTGATGCGCTTTGGCAGCTGTACGGCGAGGCAGTCTTTGTAAACAGCCAGCTTCTTGACGTAGTCATTGCACTGGATGCGGACCTTCTGTTCTGTTGTCAAATGCTGTATGACCACGTCTGTCATGTGCTCCCTGCAGCATGCACCAAAAACAGCAGGTGTGAAGCCACCTGATACACCCATGTACATGTTTTGCCGAGAAAGCAGGAACACAAGGATGCCGGGAAAGACGTGAGAAATGCGCACAGTTGACAATTGACTCTTTAGACTGCAAGAGACAGTCCAAAGGGTCATTTGTCAACTGTGTGTTTGTCTGATGAGGTGCTAACATCTGCAGGCAAAGCAAGTGTCAGGTTGACTATATGAAAAATGCGGTGAAGCTGTCACATGCACAATTATAAAATCCCCAATCCAAATGATGTGGGACCAAGTCTGCCACAGGTCTACAGCCACAGGTCTATTGGGCATCATCAGAAAGTCGATGTGAAGTGCACAGCAGCAGCAGCTTGTTGACTATCCTGCCTGAAAGCATATCTGTCATGGTAGAGCCCATGCACAGTGGAAAACAGCAGCTGATACACAGCAATGCTGCCATCTTCGCTGCCCACAGCCACAAAGTTCTTCTTTGGATGACCAGACACACACCAGACCCAGCCACCACGAGTTGCAAGCGTTGACAGCATTGTGCCATCATTTGTGCACAGAGTGGCTTTGCAGTCGGTGCCACCTATGCAGATAAACTCACCTGCATGTCACACTGGTTGTAGAGCACAAGGAGCAACCTGCCAGCTTGTACACTCAGTAAGCACAGCCAACAATGAGTTGGCAAGTGAACTATGCAGCTGACATTGCTACAGCAGCAAGTTCCATTGATGCTGACCTTGAGACGCTTGGTGAGTTGCATGGTCAGTGCGTACCGCTTGGCATATAGGAGACGCAACAAGGGTCAAATCCCAGCTGCCGCTCTGTACCAACAGGCTCGCCAGACAATGAGTAGTGAGACAAAGTGCCATCCCAGCAGCCTACTGACAGTACATCAGACTGGTCCCTGCAGATCTAGACAGTTTCAGAGACCGAGCTGACACTGGCAACCATAGCAGTGTCCCCTTATGCATTGCAAAGCAACGCACAGAGTCCCACGCTGAGAGATTTGCGAGCACGCTTTATGCCAAGGGTGAATGCACATGAGCAGAATGACATGCATTCAGATCGTCCCAATGCAACAGTAATGCTTGTGACCTGCTGAACAGGTTATATAGGCAAGGAATATACTTACTTGTCTGGGCTCCATGACAGTGTCCATACAGGAGAATTGCGCTGAATGGTGACTGTCTCTTCCCCAACTCTGCTTCTAATGCTTATCTGTCCATCATAAAGACCTAGAGCAAGGAATTGACCATCACTTGTCCATGCCAGACTGACAACTTTCGATGATACCTGCATCAACAGTCACTTCAGACATGTAAGCATCACAGGCCATAGCATTGCATAAAGCATCTGGCTCAACTGCACACCTGTGATGTGCAATCATGGCACGTCCTGTGATGTGCCATGATTGGACACTCCAGCAGCATACAAGTGAAATTACTGTGCTGACCTTGTGCTTTGCCACATGCTTGAGCTCTGGTGACCATAGGCCAAAGTCGCTGGCTGTCCCAGAAGCAAGCTGCTGACTGAGTGGATTGTATGCCAGGACTTGAACAGAGTCATTGTGATTGTACTTCACAACACCCTCAGCCTGCAAGGTACAGTAGCATACAAAGGTGGCAGTGAACAGCTGTGACCCAGGGCGACTCAAACAGCTGTGACTTACCTTGCTGGTCCATATGATGACAGTCTTGTCAGCGCCACCTGATGCAAATCTCTTGCTGTCATGTGAGTATGCAACACAGTAGACAGCATCCTGCATGAGGCATTACAAGGGCTGGGCAGTCGAGTTGGCAAGTGACTTGGCTAAAGGGGAAGCTGCAAGACTTCTGTACTTTGTGACCACGAAGGCTATGCAAGAGGTCTCCTGCTGTTGTCTCGTACACTAAAACGCGACTGCCTATGCCAGTCACAAGCTCAGAGCCATCTGCACCAACACACACAGCATGTAAACAACAATATTTCCTGCAGTAGCACACAGCTTTACGACGACATACCTGGTTTGAATGCGATATCATAACAGACACCTTTCACTCCATCCTTTTCAGGCTGCACATGTCAGACAACTTTACAGCGTTCAAACCAAGGACGATCGAGTCTGGACATGCACTAACTGATCACAAGGCGAATCAGCTTACCGCTTTGTCTGACCAGCTCAACTGGGTCCTCATTTGCTTGCCAGATGTGGTGTGTTCGTTTAAGAACGGTCGCACCCCGGTGTAATGTCCGACGCACAGCCTCTGGGGTCCTGCGCGACTCCTGACTGAGCAGTGAGAGCAGAGCAGTGGAATCTGGCCCGGGCACTAATAGTAAAGGCTTGCTCGCGAGCTCGCACGGGTGCAACACATTGCACTGCAACGCGAGTAACGGCCGATCTGATTATTCAATTGTCTGGTGGCCTAGAACTTGCGGTCGCTCGATGCGCATGTTGACACTGTGCCGCACCGACTTGAGGGGGTTACGTATTTAGCAAATCCTGCCTGTAGCCTTTTAGCCATGATACCGAGAGATAACCGCAGACAACCTGGAGGTCGTGGCGGCAGAGGAGGCAAGCCGGAAAGGTCATCCTCCCGCCAGCCCATCCAACCGTCCAGGTCTGCAGGGAACGCACCGGTCATGGGAACAGTTATCGGCTTTGCACCACCAGCAGCGACGACCGCGCCTGCTCTCAACGAACGATTCCTTTTTGCTTTCCAAGTGCTAGTAGGATACATCGTGGAGGTGCAGGTGCGCGTGGCAGATCCGACGTTGCTCCGACCGTGCGCAGTGTATTGGCATGGTTTAAGTGATCGTTCGACTCGTGGACAAGCCTCTTTGCACTGCAGGTAAAAGCCGGTGGTATATACCAGGGCATTTTCCATACAGCTCAGCTCGAAAATTCAGAATTGCACGTGGTGTTGTATATGGCCAAGTTAATAAAGGATGCTGAGCAACAGCCAGTGGATGGCGCAGCAGCAAGAAGGCCCATTAAGGAGCTCATTATCAAATCAGCAGACTTAGTATCCCTGACTGCAAAAGACATTCGTATGGGTGCAGACGATGTCAGCAGGCCTGCAGAGGATACTTTCAGCACAGACACTGCGATTTCCAGAGGGCGTGGAGGGTACGTCCATTGGCTATAGACTGCGCATGCAAATGTTTAAACAGACTGTTGGCAGGGCTTTTATTGTGAGCAGCATGACAAAGACTTTGCATTTGCAGTTCTGCAGTTCCTATTGAAGACTTGCCGGCTGCACTGTCCTAGTGTCTACAATTCAGCTGCCTCATTGAGTTGCAAATGCACCCTGCAGGTTAGCTGGGAGGGAGTTGCAAAAATGGGCTCCAGAGACTTCAGACGACCTGAGTGGCATGCTGCTTGAGTCTGATGCTGCCTCCAAGGGCAAAGGCTCCACCAAGTGGGATCAGTTTGCAGCCAACCAGCAGCTGTTTGGCACTGCAACCTCCTACAATGAAGACCTGTACACCACAAAGCTCGATAAAGGAGCCTCAGCTATTAGTGTTCAGGAAGCAGAGCGCCTTGCTGCTGAGATTCAGGGGGGCGCAACTTCCAATCGTCATATGGCAGAAGAGCGAGGAGCACTCATGGACTCTGGGGTGGGCATCCTCCTGTGAAAGCCGATGTAGTGGCGGATGCATGATGCTGTATGCGCTGGTGCATCTGCATCTCAGACAGGCTGGCAGTTCATGCAGCAGTTACACTTTGTCTTTCAGGACAACTCCTAACCTGTCATGTGCAGAAGTGTACAAGACCTGTTCACATCCAAGTTATGTTCGAGGGCAAGTGATAGGATGTTCATCTGTCTTCCAATATCAGCCACAGCCCCAAGATGTTGTTCAATGCTTTGTCTGTGTGCCAGACAAGAGAAATTTGTGGTGCTGCTATCTCAAGTCACAAACGAATGCTTTTCCAGCATTGCTCCATGCTCAAGACTTGACTCATGCCGTGGGAGTCATTTACAGCACAGCACAGCACATGTCAGCAGTTCGAAGCACAAAGGTGCTGCGGCCTTAGCTTTGCCACTAAACCTCGGCCAGCTTTGCTGTCCCTGAGTAGCATTATCCTGGTATGCAGATGGATGAAGAAGACCTGTACTCAGCAGTTGGCAGGCAATCACATGCTGCTGAACCTGATGAACAAGAAGATGCCACCGAAGAGGATGATGCACTGAATGCTGACACCTTTGGGGAATCTGCATTAGGTAGTGCTGTAGCCCACAATGGTGCTGCTCCTGCCAGGCCTGCCTGGACCAGCGCTGGCGCCACTGTCGCGCTGCTTTCAGCCTCCAACAGGTTAGTCTCTGCCACCCCTTCTTCTGATGGCGTTGGTTGTTCCCTCCTTAGGTTAGGGAAATTGTGACAACGCATGATGTCAACCTGTTGGGGCTCAGTCTGATGCCCTACTCTGGCGTGGAGCATTGGCTTGCAGCTCTACAGGCCTTAAGCCAGTGTAGCTTAACTGCTGCATGTCGCCTAGCAGAGAGCACAATCCACAGTTGCAAGCAAGAATCTTCTCTTGTCTCATGGCAACCCTGTCTGAGTTGTCAGAGATCTGATCCAGAAAGGCAGTGCTCTGTTGGCAACCGATGGGGGTAACAATTTTGCCAATGGGATTGTCCATTTGGGTTTGCAAGGGCCCGATCCAGATGGCCCTGCTGTGTCACACAGTGAATGGGCTGACCAGTTCTGATTTAGGATCTCGTCCATCCCGCAGTAAACACAGAAAGCGTCAAACGCAACCTGCAGCATCGGTGTGGCCTGACCTGCAACATGTCAAGCTGCAATGCCAGCATGAAGTGTTTGAGCCACTGCGTCTCAAGAAGCGCTCTGCTCACAAAGTAAAAAGCAAGCTTCCAGCACTGGTTGCGTCATGTACGCAACTCTGCATGCTGGGCATCCCATGGACAACTCAAGTGCATCTCATTGCTTACACTGCATAATCAGGTGTCTGGGTGCATGTACATGTGCATGACCGTCAGATTGGCGGTCAGAAGCAGAGGCAACGGCAGCCATTTCATGGGCAAGCTTCTGCCAGCTGCTGCCCAGAGCAAGTCCTTGGCCACTACTGTCCCTGGCCCAGTACATGCCTTTCAGCAACAGTCATCTTTGTGCGCCAGCCTGCAGCCGCAGAGGCGCTATCAGCTCACCATTGACATGCTCATCAGATTTTTTCGAACTTCGTTGGGGCCAACCATGACCCCTGCCATGTCTCCTCCAGCCCCAATCAGGGTTTATTCTCTCACATTGCTATTTCCACACAATGTTATGCTTGCAAATGCAGGGTAGACAATCAGGAGCAAGCCTCCAGCAGCAGGGGCAGCGCCAGTCAGCCCATTGACATGTCCATGCGAGCTGAGCACAACAAAGTGCGTACCCACCTGGCTGGATCCAAGAAGGACCGCTCATCCCCTTATGGCACCCCCATTGCCAAGAGCCCCCTCTCCTCCCCCCTCATTGCAGATGCTGCGGCCTTGGAAGCCCTCAACCTCAACGTTGGCTCTGCCAAGTCAGTGATGCTGATGCTGATGCATCACCTGCTGCACTGTGGCACTGTTTAGCTCAGATTGCACCTTGACATGTATTGTCAGCTGCTCCCAGGATTGCTGCAGCAGCAGCAGCTTGTTGCCAGCATCTTGTTGCTTGCAGCTTGCGTCAGATGTATGCTTGTTGCTTACTTGCACATCTTCGTCTCCTGTTGGGGTGTGCACTTACACTGGCAGGCTTCTGATATTTGCGGTCATGGCAGGCTGACAAGGAGCGCCTTTGATGTGACATGCATGATGCCGTTTCTCTGTGAGACTTGGGGCCTGTCTCTCACACGCCAGATATGTGCAGTGATGATTACGCGCATACTTTGTAGCTCTCATGCGCTGTGTGCTGTATTTCCAGTGATGATACAGGCATATTTTGTAGCTCTCATGCTCTGTGTGCTGTACATCCAGTGATGTTTACAGGCGTATTTATAGCTCTCATGCGCTGTGTGCTGTACATGCAATGATCATTGGTGTGCATCATCTGCATGGCTTGTCTGGTGAACACTGATGTCACCTGTTGCCTTGCAGATTTGATACGGGCACACTGAGAAGCTTCCAGGAATACAAAATCCAGCAAGCAGCAAAGAAGGCTGCACAGCAACGGTACACACTGTATCCTGACATGCAGCAACTTAGTCATTGCAGCTGTGCTTTCCAGCACCTCAAACTGCCTTTGAAGCTCTGCTGTTCTGTGACCTACTTTACTCTGGACACGTGCAGAGCACTCAATGACATGCACAGCGGCAGGCATGTTCCCATGCACTGCTTCTGTATAATGTCTGTAGCAGTTCATGTGGCATGCTGAATTACAAGCACTAGCTGAGTTACAAAACCAGGCTGGACATGATGTCTGCTGCTGTTCAGGTCACCCCGGATAAGCCCTTCAGCTATCAGCATGTCTCCATCTGAGGCTTCTGTCCTTGATCAAACTGACCCATTGAGAGAAGAGGACTCTGACCTCTTTGGGGCAGCAGCAGGGCCCACCCCCAGGAAGCCCTCACCTGGCTCAGCCACCAGCTCAGCTGCAGCATCAACCCCTGCATCTGTCAGCGCGCCTGCTGCACCAGCTGCTGCTGCAGCTGACAGAGAAGCTTCTGCTGGTGCTGCTGAGACCTCTGGCAGCGGCGCCAATGCTGCTGCTGCTGGTGCTGTCAGACCTGACTCTGCACGCACCTCAGGTACATTGGCTAATGGCACACTGCTTGCTGCCTGGGGATGCACCTCTAGCACTCAACAATCAATCACAGCGGTTTTGCACGACAAACCTGCTGCAGTCACTTATGTTGTACTACGTGAAGGGCATTTGACTGGAGTCACATTTGATGGTAAAAGATTGGAGGTCTGGCCTTTGGTGCATGTGCAGCCTGCAGTGTGGCAGTTGAGTAGCAATTGAGTGATGTGCAATGTGTGGTGGTCAGGCAATGCCATGGGTGATGATAGCAACGCAGCACAGCCAGCTGGCACGCCCAAGTCAAAGCTGAACCCATTTGCCCGGGAGTTCAAGCTGAACGTGAAGGCTCCCTCTTTCACCCCAGCCAGCAAGCCATCAGGCTCTGCTTTGCCACCTGGCGGGGCAGGGCAGGGGCCAGGGCCTGTGCCTGCAGGCCCCCTGCCCCCTTCACAGCCCTCTGGTGGCCCCAGGTTGGACCCCTATCCCATATCTTCACATCACCCTTTGTTGCTTGTGTCTGAATTCTGTGTCCTCTGCTGTGTGCATGTCTGTCTTTGTGCATGATACACTCTGTTCTACTGTGTGCCTGTGTACATATAGATCCCAGACTGTTGCTTGACCACTCAGTATACCTGACCATGCTGCTCAGCTTATGTCTTTGCTTCTTCTGATCCGGTCAGTCAGCTTGTACCTGGCCGGTAGCCTTCATCGTCGCTGCCGTGGCTTTACCCACAGGCGTGCTGCTGCTCCCTCCTCAGTATATGCTGTCCATGTGCTGCGGCCGCAAGCAATGCCTGTTTGAAACTGTGACCATCACTGGAAACTGCTCTGTTACTATGACTTGACTGATACAATCCATTGATTGTGATTGCGTGCTGCTTCAGGCCTCGCGCAGCCTACAGCCACAGTCACAGCCACAGTCAGGCTTCTGTGGGTAGCTCAGCTGAGGAGCGCCAGTCTAGACCTGTGAGTGCCTCTCATCATGCTGCATCTAGAGGGAACAGTCAGGGCAGGCCTGCCTCAAGCCCACAAGGCCGCAGGGGTCTCAGCCCTGCACCCTCAGGTCAGACTCTTCCTTGAACACAATGCACCGCATGCGAGGCTGACGGCACAGGCACACTGCCTTGCAAGGTGGTGCCTTTGCATTCTGTTTGTTGCCAGCAAAAGTACGGCAGGTAACTGCAGACAATCAAGCGCTATGGTGATGTATGTACGAGCTGCACTGTGACGCTGCATCAGAAGCTCAGCATGAGTCTTGCTTGTAGTTTTGATATCAGCCCAGGCCAACACTGTGAGCTTATCCAGCTCATGCTTGCAGCAAACAGTGTAGTGCAATGAGGTGATGTTCCACAGGTCATCAGCCACCACTGGTCTGCTGTGCATGTACTCTTGCAAAGGATGAGCAAGAAAGAGGCGCAACAGCTGGCTATACTTCAGTACAGGCAATGACCTTTGTGCATACAGGTGGACACATGGCTCCTCGGCGGCAACCTTACATGCAATCATCTGAACAGATGTGGGCCCAGTCCCAAGGCATGCACATGCACATGCCGGGAGGTAGGCCCAGCGGACATATGGCCATGCAGGCTGGTATGCCCATGCAGATGTCAGGAGGCTACATGGTCCCTGGCATGATGCCGGGTATGATGCCTGGCATGCCTATGATGGGACCAGGTACAACTCATCCATGACTTTGTGGCCCTGCAAGTGCCTGATTATTGTTGCACATCAAGCTTGCATTGTGTAGCATATCTGGCGGTGTTGACTGCTTGCACAGCTGCTTGAAACATAAAGCAAGGCATAGCAGCAACTTCAGGAAAGTTGGGTGCCTTTATACAGGATCTCCTGACCAGCTGATGGGCTACATGCCAAACAACATGAGACCCTATAGTCAGGCAATGGGATACGGTGTGATGCCAGGTCAATATGGTGTGATGTATGGTCATCAAATGAACCAGTCTGCCCCAAACGCTAGGCCGCCAATGTATTCACAAGGCTACCAGGCGCCCATGCACCCTAACATGCAGCAGATACCCTCGAACCAGGCAATGGGTGGCTCGCTTGACAGGCAAAATAGTGCCAACCATCTGCCACACCCAAATTCCAGCAAGCGACAATAAATGTTGTGAATATAGTCAGTTGTCCATGATGAATAGATTACTCATTATATGCTGGTTATGACACAGCGTTGAGGATGATCATGAGTGCATGCATGAGGGTGATGACTGTAATGAGTGTATATTCCAGCATCCGAGACAGACTCAGGGCCTGCACCGTCTATCAAGGGATATGTTATGCGCTGTAGATAAGCTTTGCATGCTGTGGCACCCTTGGCTGCAGAGGCATGGCTACAGCTTGCAGTCTGGTTGGGAGCAGTACGCTGTCTTAATGCAAAGACTCTCGTGAAGTGCATCAAACAGCGTTGCGCTCAAATGCAACGTTTGCAAGCAGATCAGAAGTAGACGTTATAACGAGTTGCAAGGATAAACTACACAAAGTCGACACACAGCAAGAACTGTTTCCTGACGGCTGTGAGCGAGATCACTGTCAAGTGGCAAGGAGACAATGTACACACGTTTTGGCCCTCGACAAATAAATTGATACCAAGCAAGTGGTTTGCTACATATCAGTGGCATAATTGCAAAAGGCTGCGCAGTTAGTGTTGCTGTTGTACAATCACACAGGCAAGGTGAGTGATGCATTATAAGCATGTTGCACACACCAGGCCTAGCGTGTAAGCCCGCAACAATTGCTGACGAGTGGCGTGTGACTTTCTTGCGACAGGTGTTGCAGTCAGATGTTTTCAAGAAGATGTTGCATACAACCTTGTCCACTCCTTGGCTGCAGCAGCACACAGAAAGTTGTCATCTGATACAGCAAAGTTACTGTGCACAGCAGGAGTTGTGACAAATTGTACCCGTTTGCATAGCCTTTGTCTCATCTTCTCTCCATTCTTTTGCAATGTTTTCTGCCAAAGGATCATCTGGGTTTGGCGCACTGAGCAGAGCCTGAATGCTGCATCACCAAAAGTTGTTTTAAAAAGGCAGAACACATGCAAACCCATGCAACAATAAACAGATGTTGCGGCTCAGACAAATGACTGACTCAGAAACCTGACTGATCTTGCATAAGGAAAAATTTGACTTTCGAAGTCAATGACAATGCAAGAGTACAGCAGATCATGCAGCATTCCTGTGCAGCCTTGCTACTGAGTAAAGATTTGTATGAGGCCAATTTGAATGCCGTACCTCAGTAGGACAGTTCTTATCTGTAGAGCAGGGCTCCATTTGTCTTTTAGAATGTCTAGACAAATCCGCCCTAGCTTGTCTATGTTCGGATGGTATATCTTTGTTAAAAATCGCACCTGAATATGGGTATACA
>JAABUO010004034.1_pt1 | contig 17333 bp, 13 predicted proteins | sample 5559291 | NCBI WGS metagenome assembly JAABUO01 (sample SAMN10711878, study PRJNA513372) | rock metagenome | isolation source: Antarctica rocks | place: Antarctica: Victoria Land, Finger Mt sud | reverse complement strand
GTCTATCGCTCCCGACGACGGGAGTAAGAGACCGAGAAGAGAGGGTGTGATGGGTGACAAGTTACAGGGATCGGTGGCCCTGATCACCGGCGCGAGCGCCGGCATCGGGTGGGCGAGCGCGCTGGCCCTGGCCGGCGAGGGCGCGCATCTGGTGCTGACGGGCCGCCGTCCGGAGCGCCTGGAGGACCTGACGGCACGGACGCGCGCGGCCGGGGGGCAGGCCGTGACGGTGATCGGGGACGCCCGCGAAGAGGAGACGGCACGGCGCGCGGTCGCCGCCGCCCGCGAGAGGTTCGGCAAGCTCGACATCCTGATCAATAACGTCGGCGTCGGGAACTACAAGAACCTCGTCGACACCAGTGCCGATGACTACGACGAGATGATGGACTCCAACGTGCGCTCGACCTTCCTCTTCACCCGCCATGCCGTTCCCGTGATGATCGAGCACGGCTCCGGCACGATCTTGATGATCTCGTCGATGGCCGGTATCTACGGCTTCCCCGGCGAGGCGGTCTATTGCGCCACAAAGTTCGCGCAGGTCGGTTTCGCCCAGGCGTTGGACAAGGAACTGCGCCCGCATGGCATCAAGGTCGGCGTGATCTGCCCCGGCGGCGTCAAGACCGAGTTCGCGCTGGGCAAGGGACGCACCGAAGAGAGCGTGGCCAATTCGGCGATGCTCGACCCGAACGACGTCGCCGAGGCCGTGCTGCTGGCCTGCGCGCAGGCCCCCGGCTCGCGCATCATCGAGATTCAGATGCGTACGATGGTCGAGCCGCTCGCATAGCGTTTGGTGTTTAGTGACGAGCCGGCTAACACGCCCACGCAGCGCCTATGCGCCCGGATATCGCGACGCCTTCTACATCACTAAACACTGATCCTAATCACTCGTTGAGGAGGCGATAGTGAGCACGACGCCGCTGCTGCGGATCGACAACGTCAGCAAGGGCTTTCCGGGTGTCCAGGCCCTCGACGACGTGAGCGTCGACATCATAGCCGGCGAGGTCCTCGCCCTCGTGGGCGAGAACGGCGCCGGCAAGTCGACGCTGATGAAGATCCTCTCGGGCGTCTACGCGCCTGATGGGGGTGCCATTTTGCTCGACGGCGCGGAGGTCGCTATCGGGTCGCCGCTGCACGCGCAGCGCCTGGGCATCGCCATCATCTACCAGGAGTTCAACCTGATGCCCAACCTGAGCGTGGCCGCCAACATCTTTGTCGGGCGCGAGCCGGCGCGCGCCGGCCTGATCGATGAGCGGCGTATGCGCCACGACGCGCGGGCGCTCCTCCAGTCGCTTGAGCAGGACATCGATACGCGGACGCTGGTATCTGAGCTTAGCGTGGCGCACCAACAGATGGTGGAAATCGCCAAGGCGCTCTCGCTCCGTGCCCGCGTCCTGATCATGGACGAGCCAACCTCGGCGCTGACCGAGCACGAGACCGCGATCCTGCTGCGCGTGATTCGCCGGCTGCGGGCGCAGGGCCTGGCCATCGTCTTCATCTCGCACCGGCTCGACGAGGTCTTGGCGATTGCCGACCGCGTCGCGGTGCTGCGCGACGGCCGCCTCATTGATACGTCGCCCGCCGCCGAGACGACCAAGGCCGGACTCATCAACCGCATGGTCGGCCGCCCACTGGCCGAGTTCTATCCGCGCCAGCGGAGCGAGCGCGGCGGGCCGGTTCTGGAGGTACGGCGCCTCGATCACGTCGTTGGTCGCCAGGGCGGCGCGCCCTTGCGCCTGCAAAACATCTCGTTCACCCTGCACCATGGCGAGGTGCTCGGTCTGGCCGGCCTCGTCGGAGCGGGAAGAACCGAACTGGCGCGGGTCTTATTCGGGGCCGACCCCGCGAGCCAGGGGGAGATCCTGATCGACGGGCGGACGGTCGACGTGCGCTCGCCGGCCGCGGCCATCCGGCACGGCATCGGGCTCGTCCCGGAGGATCGCAAGCAGCAGGCGCTCATCCTCGACCTGAGCGTGCGCGAGAACATGACCCTGCCGGGACTCGTCCGCCTCAGCCGGCGCGGCTTCGTCAGCCGCGTCCGTGAGCGGGCGCAGGTGCGCCACTTTGTCGACGCGTTGCGCATCAAGACAACCGGGAGTGAGCAACTCGTGGTCGATTTGAGCGGCGGGAACCAGCAGAAGGTCATTCTAGCGCGCTGGCTCGCGCTGCACCCGCGCGTCCTGATCCTGGACGAGCCGACACGCGGGGTCGACGTGGGCGCCAAGGCGGAGATCCACGCGCTGATTGGCGAATTGGCCACGGCCGGGACGGGCGTGCTGGTCATCTCGTCCGAGCTGCCGGAGGTGCTCAACCTAGCCGACCGCATCCTGGTGATGTCGCATGGGCGACTGACCGGCGAGTTTACCCGCGCCGAGGCGACGCAAGAGAAGATTATGGCGTCCGCCACGGGAGAGGAGAGCGGAGCGGCATGATACAGGATCAGGTGACAACCACGCGCGTTGTCGAGAGATCATCGGCCCTGGCGGGCTTCGATCGGCGCGCCGTGCTACAACGTTCGGCCACCGCGGCGGTGTTCCTCATCGTCTGCGTCTTCTTCTCCATCGCCACGCCCAGCTTCCACACGGGGAGCAACGTCTTCGATGTCGCGCGGCAGGTGGCCATTATCGGACCGCTGGCCATTGGTGAGACCTTCGTCATCCTCACCGCCGGAATCGACCTATCGGTCGCTCAGCTCGCGGTGTTGTGCGGTATGTTCGCCGCCAACATGCAGGCCAACAACCACGGCCTCTTCCTCAGCATCGTCGTGCCGCTGCTCGTCGGCGCCGGCCTCGGGCTGCTACAAGGGACCATCATTACCGCGCTGCGTGTGCCGGCCTTTATCGTCACTCTGGGCGGCTTCGAGGCCTTCCACGGCCTGGCCCTCCTGTACAACAACGGCCTGTATATCTCGGCCCCGGACGGCAAAAGCTTCGCCGACAACTTCAGCGCGCTCGGTCAGGGGCAAATTGGCCCGTTCCCGACCCCTTTGCTGATCTTCCTCGCTCTCGTCGCGGTGAGCTACGTGGTGTTGCGGAGTACCCGCTTCGGGCGACATATTTATGCCATCGGCGGCAACGCCGAGGCGGCGCGCCTCTCCGGCCTGCGTGTCCGCACCGTGACGACGTCGGCCTACGTCATCTCCGGCCTCTGCGCCGGCCTGACGGGAATTATCATCACCGCGCGCCTGGGCGTGGGCGATCCCACCACCCTGACGTTGGGCGAGTTGATCGCCATCGCGTCGGTGGTGATCGGCGGGACCAGCCTGTTCGGCGGGTTGGGCGGGGTCATCGGGACGCTGCTGGGCGCGGCTTTGCTGGGCGTTATCACCAACGGGCTGCTGCTCTTGCAGGTGTCGCCCAACGTCCAGCCGGTCGTGGTCGGCTGCCTCATCGTGGTCGCCGTGCTCATTGACCAACTGCTCAAGAAGCGGAGGTGATAGAAGAGTAATCACACATCGCAGAGTAACCGCCCGGTAGCCCGGCGCGGTCGATCCTGCCGCGCCGGCTTCGGCTATGCATTCATCGTTGAATCGTCCAGTGGTAGAAGGAGTTTGCTGTGAAACGCTCTATGGTATCCTTCGTGTGCGCGCTATCCCTATGTGCGGCGATCCTCCCTGGCGCCGGAGCCAGGACCGCCCATGCCGCGCGTCCGGCGCGCCCGGCGGCGAAGCAATTGACGATCCTGCTCTCGCTCCCGGCGCTCAAGTTCCCCTTCTTCGTCTACATGGAGCATTTCTTCCAGCAGGCGGCGGCGCAGCTCGGACCGCAAATGGGCGTGTCAATCCAGGTCACCGTCAGTGACGCCCAGAACTCGGCTACCAAGCAAACGACCGACATCGAGGCCGCTATCGCCCAGCACGTCGACGGGGTGGTCATCAGTCCGTTGACGCAAGACAGTCTGGTCCCGGCGATCAAGGAGGTGGCGAAGGCCGGCATACCGCTAGTCACGATCGACCGCAAGACCGCCGGCGGGACAACACTCGCCCATGTGGGGGCCGATAACGTCGCGGGGGGCTTCGCTGAAGGGCAGTACGTCGCACGCCAGTTGCATGGGAAGGGCGACGTCGTGCTGCTCGAAGGCACGCCGGGCTCCTCGCCCGCGATTGACCGCACCAAGGGTATCAAGGCGGCCCTGCGCCTACATCCCGGCATGCGCTTGGTGTTCGACCAGACGGCCAACTTCGACCGCGCCACCGCGATCAGCGTGATCGAGGCGGCCACCGGCTCGATCAAGCACATCGACGCGGTCATCTGTGAGAACGACGACATGGCCGGCGGCGCCATCACCGCGCTGCAAGGCAAGGGTATGCTGAAGGGGATTATCGTCACGGGCTACGACGCCATCCCCTCGGCCCTCGCCGCCATCAAAGCCGGCACGCAAGCGGCCACCATCGAGCAATTCCCCAACCAACAGGACGAGATTGACCTGAAGATCCTGCTGAACTACATCGTGCATCACAAGAAACCGGCGCATCACGACACGTTCTTGAACCCAATCGCCATCTCCAAGGAGAACCTGGCGCAGGCTGTCGTCAAGAAGTAGCGGTCGGACGTAGCAAGAACCTTGGACACGGGGGGCCGGATGCGACGCATCCGGCCCCCTGTGCTGGCTATATGCCGCATCCGTGCAGCGAAAATCACATCGTTATTGTACGGATGCGGCATGTAGCCAGCACAGGTTGAACGGCGTGCCCGTACGCTCGTTGGCGGTGCGGCGACACGGACGACAGTGGTACAGCCAGTAGCCCAACGTTGTGGCCCACTCCATCCGCGAACTCCCGCGTCACGTTCCCTTGGCAGTACGGGCATCTCATCCTCTCTACCGATTTTGGAATCTGACGCATCCCTCTAGATGGCGAAGAATGAGATCACACATGCTCGTCGCGTTGATCTCGGACGTACCGAGGAGATCAGGTTGTTGCACCATGACAAGCGGGCTGTCCTGGGATACCGTGTCGACACGACCGTGTGAACCACGCACGAGGGAGGCGTTCAGGGGCACGACGTCCATGAGGTAGCGGAAGCCGAGCTGCTTTTTGAGCAAGGTCCATGCAACTTTGAGGTGGGGGGCTGTGAGCCCCGGATCGACAAAGAGTTCAACCGGGTCATAGCCGGGCTTGCGGTGGATGTCCACCGTACGGGCATAGTCCGGCGCTTTGCTCTCGTCATGCCAATAGTAGTAGGTAAACCATGCATCTGATTCCGCGATCGCCACCAGATCCCCCGCACGCGGATGATCGAGATGGGCCGTTCGTTTGCCGTCCTCATCCAGCACGCGCGCCACCCCCTCCGTCCCTTCCACGAGTGCGCGCACCTCTGGCAGCCGCGCTGGATCGTTCACGTAGATATGCGCGACTTGATGGTCGGCCACGGCGAATGCCACACTCGCGCCTGCGTCGAGGATCTCTCGCCCCAGTTCCTGTCGCACCGCCAACATCCCCCGCTCGCGCAGCACCCGATTGAGGTGCACCGGCCGGGACACGTCCGTGACCCCATATTCTGACAGGATGACGATGCGCGCATCACGGCCCGTGTAGTACTCGATCAGTTCACCGCAGACAGCGTCCAGGTCGCGTAGGTCGTTGGCAATGCCCGCGGGGTCTGGGCCCACCCGCTGCAGACAGTAGTCTAGGTGCGGCAGATAGATCAACGTCAGCGTCGGGTCCTTGCGCCGATCAAGCCACATCGCCGCGTCGGCAATCCACTGGGTCGCGCGGATTGAGGTGTTCGGCCCCCAGAAGTTGAAGAGGGGGAAGCGGCCGAGCTTCGCCTGCACGGCGAAACGCAGGTCGGCGGGTTGCGTGTAGATGTCGGGTATTTTGCGCCCGTCCGCCGGATACATTGGCCGCGGCGTCATGGCATAGTCAACCGAGGAGTACATATTGAACCACCAGAAAAGATTCGCGCATGTGAACGTCGGGTCTAGCGCGCGGGCCCTCTCCCACACGCTGGGCACCTGCACGAGCGCGTTCGATTGGCGCCAGAACTTGATCTCATGCTCGTCGCGAAAGTACCATCCATTCCCGACGATGCCATGTCGGTCGGGATATGCGCCGGTCAGATAGGTCGCCTGGACCGTGCATGTCACGGCCGGGAGCACCGTGTTGATCGCGGCCATCGCACCGTGCTCAAGGAAGGCGCACAGGTGCGGGGTCATGGGGCCGAGAAGCCGGGGCGTGAGCCCGACAGCGTTGATGACGACGGTTTTCCGCACGCTTACGTTCCCTTCACATAGCGCTGCAACAACAGGGTGAGACTGAATGTGGCGAGGGCCATCACCACGCCGGGTGTGGCGCCCGTCATGGCGAGGACCAGGCCGTCGACCAGCGAGATGCCCGCGATCAGATGCCCGACCGCGCGACCAATCTGCCGCGTCCGACGATAAACAAACGAGACACTGTAGGCCACCCACGCCACGAAGCCCAGGAGTAGGGGCAGGGTCTCGAGCGGCATCGGACGCGTGGCGTCGTACAGGACCGGCAGGAAGAGGAGGGCTACCAGCCCGGCGTTGCTCATGCTCAGGCTATGCTCACCGCGGGCCACGTAAGTCAAGCCGGCGACATAGAGGGCAAGCATGCCCGCCGGGATCACGACGGTCGCGGAGACGCGCGACGACAAAGCGAGGAAGGCGGTCAGGTACACCATGAACCGGCAGGCCGCCATGATTAGGGGGCTGAGCGCGTACTCCTTGTGCCAGCGGTCGTATATCGCGATCAGGGCGATGAGGACGAGTCCGCTCACGAATGCGCGGCGGCCCACACTCCAGAGCACGCTGCCGCCAGCGACAAAGAGGACCACAACCATCGCCGCGGCCACGGAGCGAGACACGAGGCCGGCGGGCAGGGGCCGTTCAGGGCGCTGGCGGCAGTCGATGGCGTAGTCCCAGAGGTCATTCAGGTACATGCCGGCGGTGTAAAAGAGAACCATAGCCAGCGCGACCAGGGCGGTGATGACGATCGGCCCACGCGCATCGGCCAGGGCCGCGCCGGCCACGGCATCGCTGATTACGGTCGGGCTATTGGAGATGCGCGCCAGCGCGAGATGGCTACGGAGACGCTGCCGCGCGAACGAGGCACATGCGCTGCCGGAAACGTGCGTGTCATAGGCCAACGTCGAGGACCCAGGCAAACTCACGCGAGATCGAGTCCAGCAGGTCGCGTTTCAGGTCCCCCGGCAGGACGCTCCAGGTATACGTCTCGATCTCGAGATGGCAGCTGAACCGGCGTTGTGCCAACAAATGCAGCACAGCCTCAATGGTGGCCTGTGTGGACCCGAACGCGGTGAAGTGGTCGATGAAGATCGGTACATGGAAATGGATGCGCCACTGGGCGATCCGGCCATCCTGGATATGGGGCAACGCGTCGATCAGATCGGGGTAGCGCTCGATGGTGTCGTCGCGGTTCTGCTGGATGACCTGGTGCAGGTACGTCGACTCCGCAAAGGGCCGCAGCGCGCGGGCCAGTTCTGCCCGCTCAGTCTCATCCTGAGAAAAGAGGACCGCGAGCGCCGAGCTAATCTGGACCTTGCCCACCTTGATGCCAAGCTCGGAGAACCGGTCGAGTACCCGCGCCGGCTCCTCGTATGCCACGGCCATGTGGCACGTATCGAGGCAAACCCGGATGTGTTCGCGGATATGCCCACGCGCCTCCTCTCTGGTGCCCTCCAGGGACGAGGCGAGCATGCGGGCACCGTCGTCCAGCAGACAGCGCGTGTAGAACTGGATGACCTCCGCATTATCCGCGAGCAGCCCGTCTGGCTCCGGCTCGATGTCCAGATGGATAAGCTTGCTCTGCTCCTGCTTGACCTGGACCAACGCCTCCGCGACCCGCACGATATTGCGCGTCACGCACTCCCACAGTGCCGTGTCCCCGACGTCGACCCAGGGCTTGTAGGAGAGAGGACTCGTCGAGATGCCTCCGTCCAGGCCCTCGGGCAGCAGGGACGCCAGGATGCGAATCAGCCGCAGCGTGTACTGCACGCGCTCCTCGTCGCGCCAGTCGGGCGCGTGGACCGCGGCCTTCACAGGCTGGCCGTGGAAAGGGCCGTGGGGGAAGCCATTGAGGGTGAAGACGTAGAGATCGTGCTCTTGCAGAAAGGCCGCGAACTGCTGGAGATGGTCACCCTCCAGCAATTCGGCGCTCTCAACGCCCGAGAGACGCAAGCCGATCCCGAAGGCCCGATCGGGCGCGAGGCGCGCTTTGAGCGCCGGCGCGTAGCGCTGCACGGCGGCGAACACCCCAGCCCATCCGTTGCTGGGATGGATATTGGTGCAGTACGTCAGGTGGAAGAAATCATCAGACCCCACGCGCATCGGTGTTACCCTCTCTGTCTCTGTACCGCTGCCGGCTCTTGTTCGGCGGTCGCGGCTCGCTCAGTCGTCAGCCCGAAGTGCGGCGACGCGCTCAGGAACGTGACCGGGTTATCGTAGACGATCTTCCGGATCAAGCTCTCGGGATGAGCGCGGCGGCGCATCTCCAGGATGAAGTGCGGGATGGCCGTCGGCAGGCTAGGTCCCCAATCACAGGCCGATGCGACGCACAAACGTTCGCTGCCGTACATCTCGATCATGTCGACGGCTCGGGCCGCCGAGGTCTTCGTCTGCGGGTAGAGGGTCAGCCCCGTCCAGAAGCCGTGGTCAAGGATCATGCCGATGGTGTGTTCCTCCGCATGGTCGACCATGACGCGGCCCGGTGTGACGCGGCCGTCGGACGTCAGCGCGTCCACAATCGCCGCGGTCCCTTTGTACTTGTCTTCGAGGTGCGGGGTGTGGATATGGATGAGCTGGTTGTACCGCACGGCCAGATCAACGTGGTCGGCAAAGGTGGCGAGCTCGTTGCGCGTGACCCGGTTCACGCCGATCTCGCCGATGCCAAGCACCGTCGGCCGGTCGAGGAAGCCGGGAATGATCTCCAGCACCTCGCGCGCCAGGACCCGATCTTCGCCCTCTTTGGGATTGAGGCACAGCCAACAGTAGTGCTGAATCCCGTAGGCGGCCGCGCGCTTTGGCTCGAACTCGGTCAGGTGGGTGAAATAGTCCGCGAAGACCACCGGCGACAGGCGATCATACCCCGTCCAGAAGGCTGGTTCCGTCAGCGCGACGCAGCCCGTGAGGGCCATCTGCTCGTAGTCGTCGGTCGTGCGGGAGACCATGTGGGCGTGGATATCGATGTACCGCATCATTGCGCCTCCTGTCGGTCGTGGTCGAAGGCGCCGAACGCCCCTTTGCGGTCCAGGTGATCCCGCGGCGTCGTCGTGGGATCACTGAAAAGCATCTGGACCTCGTAGGCGCGGCGCGGCGTCTCCTCTCCAAGCGCGTGCAACGCTTGGCGCAGGGCCACCAGGCGAAAATCGTCCTCGGCACTGCGGTCGGCGGCCCGATCCATCCGGTCGAGAAAGGCCGCGAGGTCGAGAACCTTGGCGCGCATATCCAGGAAATACATATCGATCAGCTGCCGCTGCGTCAACGGGCACCGGCCGACCTGTGCGTTCATTGTCGTACCTCCAGCATGGTGACATCAGTATGACCAGTTTGATACGCCTGCAGTAACCCGATACTCCTCTTCATCATCTCTTCATCCACCGTGTGGACCTCACGGCCCCGCCCGATGGACTCGAGCAACGTTACCGTGAGCTGGCCCCCTAAATGCTCCCGGAACTCCCCAAGACCCCGCAGGATGCAGCGCGTATCGTCGCCGTCGTCGAGGTGCCGCACCAGTTCGGGAGCATAGATGGCCAGGCCGCAGGCCAAGAAGAGATCCAGGATGCGCCGCCAGTCCCGCTCGGGCAGCAGGCCGACGAGGTAGGAGTACGTTGAATCGAGGGCAATGCCGATCGCCACGGCCTCGCCATGGCGCACGGTGTAGCCGGAGAGGTGCTCGAGCTTATGCGCGGCCCAGTGGCCGAAGTCGAGCGGACGCGCGGAGCCGAATTCAAAGGGGTCACCGCTCGTTGCGATGTGCTCCAGGTGCAGCTGGGCACAGCGGTAGATAAGGTCCTCCATCGCTGACATGTCACGCCGGACCAGGCGATCGGCTTGCTCCTCGATGGCTGCGAAGAACGTGTCGTCCTTGAGCAGTGCGACCTTGATGGCCTCGGAGATGCCGCTCCGCCAATCGCGCGTGGAGAGGGTCGTCAAGAAACGGGAGTCGTTCAGGACCGCTGCGGGCGGCGCGAACGTGCCGAGGAAATTTTTCTTGCCGAAGGCATTGACACCGTTCTTGACGCCAACCCCCGAGTCGTTCTGTGCCAGAACCGTCGTCGGGACGCGGATGAGCCGGACACCTCGGTGCGCCGTCGCCGCCGCGTAGCCAACCGCGTCGAGCACGGCACCGCCACCGACCGCCATGACAAAGGAGTGTCGGCAAATGCCCTGTGCATTGATCGCCGCCTGAACCAGGGCTAGACTCCCGTCGTCATTTTTGATCCGTTCACCGCCCTCGACGACCAAGGGTGAGCAGGTCAACGAGAGGGTGTCCCGATGGTGTTGGCAATAGGCGTCAATGGCGTCGATGAGATCCCGGTGGTGGAACGCGACGCTACCATCGATGACACATAGGATCTTTTGTGGCCAATCCGCTCCGTTGGTCTGAACAACATCTACAAGCAAAGGGTTCCTGGGTGCAAACAGATCAGCCGTGAAGTACACCGAGTAGTGATACGTGACCTGTACCGCCTGATTGATGAGCCGCATGACGTTCCGTTCCGCTGTACAATTGCTGCCTATGCCGCATTAGCGGTATCCACAGGGCCGTGAGCGATAGGGATGCATCATCACTGCGTGTGGTTGTCCCGACCTGGGCCGGAGTTAAACTCCCTGCACCTCACCTGCTTCGCCTATCGCTCACATGAAGGTCGCCATTTCGATGGCACTTATAGCGTACTCCTATCCTTTGTTCCCCGCTTTGGTCCCCGCGCGCTCGACAGGGCTCGTGAATTATCCAAAATGACGGGGAGGGACTCCGTGCGCTGGTACGATGGGATGTCACTCACACATCGTGCCACTGAAGGAGGCCCTCCCCATGCAGTCTACCGCCGTGCTCACCTTGCTCGACGCCTGCTGGAGGCGCGCGGGCGCGTGTCCTCCGTGGCGACGTCGCCACGATCGGCGCCGTCTGAGCGGGCGCTGTGTGTCGGCAGACCGCCGCCCGTGCCGGCTATGTGCGCTCACGTTGTGACACACGATCGACGAGTGCTCCCTTGCCTGCTCAGGTCCTCAGCTAGGGCCCGAGTAGGCAAGGGAGCGCTCGTCAGTGACGCTGTCGCTCGACGTCCAGCGACAGCGCCTGTCTCACACGTCGGTTACTTCTTTAACGTGGTCGTGGCAAAGATCCCGGCGCCGCTTGTCTGCGTCGCGATGTTCGTATGGTCGCACGACGCGCTGTTGGTCTGCGCCTGGGTGCAGCCGGTGGGCTGAGCCGGATCGTACTGGTCGTCGCTGTAGATAATGGAGGTCAGACCCGTTGTCGGGCGCGCGGCTACACCAAAATCGTCGTAGAGGTCGCGATTGCCCGTGCAGCCGATGCCGCTCTCGCACACGCCCCCATAGTGGTTGATCGGCGAGGCCGTGGTCTGGCTAAAGGCGCTTCCTGGTGTCGTCGCGCTCAGATTCTGCGCGAAGTAGACGTTCCAGGAGGCGCTGCTGGGGTAGTTGTCGGGCGTGGTCACGCCGTCGTAGTAGGAACTGCCGTACCACACGACATCAAGCTTGCCGGCGTCACCGGCGACGCTCCAGGGTTCAATGGCCGTGTTCGCGGGGCTCTTGTTGATCTGCGACGGGGCGCTCCACGTCTGGCCGTGGTCCGTCGAGAAGCTGTAATACACGTTGTGGTTGTCGCTGTAGACAGAGTAGACGTTCCCAGCTGTATCGACGCTCACGTTGACGAATTGATGGCCGTAGGAGGTCGAGGTCGTGGGGTTGTCGTAGACCTTGTAGTCGGCGAAGGTCTTCCCTCCGTCCGTCGAGACCGCCATGTACACCACATGGTAGCCGACGCCCGTGCCGAGGGTACTGCCGGCGAGGTCGCCTTGGTCGATACCGGAGAAGGTTTGGTACACGATGTGGCTCGCCGGGTCGATGGCCAGGTTGCCGATCTCATTGTTGTTGACGTTGTAGAGGTGCGCCTGGTCGATCGCGTCACCGAGCTGGGTGAAGGTCGCGCCCGCGTCGTAGGAGCAGTTCACATCGATGTTCGAGGTCGCGATGTCGTGGTAGCTCAAGCACACCTTATTCTCGTTGTCGGCCGCGACCCATTCCCGGTCGTCCACGGGGACACTCGCACTGGTTGGATTGAGCGTGAACGTGTCGCCGCCGTCGCGCGAGGTCCCGACCGTGATATTGGCCAGCGAGAGGCTCGCCACGTAGACGTTGTAGTAGCCGGCCGCGTTTTTGACGGGCGCCGTGGCCAGGTCGACATCGCCACCTCCGGGCGCGAAGCCCGTGTTGTTGCTGGTCGAGCCCGCGTTGACGACCCCGAGATAACTGTTGTGCCGGCCGCCGTCGGTCGACTTCCAGCCATTCGTTCCGCCGCCAAGGCCGTTCTCGGACGCGCCGTAAAAAGTGCCCGCGTTGTCAGCCCGGATCTGTGGCTCCGACGCGTGGTTGGTGCAGGGGCTCGTGCTGCCGGGGCAACTCTGCCCGACGTACGCCGTCCCGAGTTGGTAGTTCGTGAAGGCGGTGGACCGACTCGCGGCTCCAGCCGTCGCCAGCGGCAAAGCCGCCAGCGCCAGCGCCAGCGCGCCGGTCCTGGCGATCATTCTCACCCTAGCTGTTCCCATCGTTATCTCTCCTTCTTTACTTTACACGCGTAGATAAGCAGATACACCGTAGGGTTCCACCCCGTCGCTCGGCGACCACAGACACTATCGCCACCCGCATCGCGTCGGGCCTGTGGCCCAGTCTATCACCCCCGCGTTCATCAATCCACGCACGACACGCAACGGCCACCGTTCATCGACACCTCATGAACGCGCCTGGTGTGACAGTGTAGCGCGCGATGCGCTCTCTTGTCTCCTCCTCCTTTTTTGTTGCCCGATACGGCGCGTGCCGGTCGGAGCGCGGGCTCCCCTTTCATAATCATACGCGCGAGCAGCATACGCGCGAGCAGCCACATTGGATCACCGTGCCCGCGCGCGGGGACAATGGTGTGTGCGTCGACGACGCCGGTGTCCGGGTAGGCCTATGCGTGACGGCTGGTCGTGGTGACACGGCCCGCGCGGCCAACACGATCCACCATCGGGGGGCAGGCGGTGCAGAAATTATGCCATGACAACGCGATCGTGGGCGCATAGCGGGCGATAGGCGCCTCCCCTATCGTCGCAGCCGTGGGCGGAGGTGTTAGCGCACGTCGACGAGGGTCCCGTACTCCGTCCGAGCTAAGCACATGACCATAAATTTGGCACGGTTTTCACGCCTAGTGTCGTCTTAAAGCGGTCTATTTGCAGCAGCCGAAGCTCGCGACTGTGGTCACATGGTAAACGACAGGCGGGCCGCAGTCGGTTGTTCAACGATGCCGCAAAGTAAGCCCTTTAATCCTGCACTAGATCACGCCCAGATAGGCCATGCCAGACTTGTGGGCACCTGCTTAGCACTACTTTGGCGTGATGCCGTTTTCATGGCCGGCGACTAGATATTGTAGCTGGTGGCATGGTTTGCAGGGCCGTTCCACCAGCGTCAGACTCAGTGTGGATTGGTTACGATGCATAGCGATTTCGGAAGTCGCCAAAGTAGTGTTAGGCGCACTGCGGGCGTCCCACTGACGCGCGACGCCACGGATGATCGGCCGTTGGCTTGTGGGGAAGACGCTCACAGGGCGTGGTCGCGGCCTCACATGGTGGGGCGGTTTTAAGGCTCATGCACACATTTGATGATGAGGGCGCTAACGTCGCTCAGGGCTGCTGCGAGTGGCGCGACAATCGGCTGGTAGAACGCCCCAAAGCCGGGCTACAGGGCTCACTGGCCTCCTCAAACGTGTGTGGGAGGCGGTCCCACTATAGCTAGCACTCAGCTGTCAACCGGCATCATCAAATGTGATACCGATGGCGAAGTCGCCAGAACGGCTGCGGCAGCCGAATTGGCAGGGTTCCGCGACCCGTTTCGCTCGTCGCTTATGGCCTTGCAGAAGTCATCGCCCGAATAAGCGGAGGGCTGTTGGACTTCGCCATCGGTATCAAATGTGGGCATGAGCCCACTTTTTCAGAGACTCCGTAATTGACGTTTGTGGCTGTATAGACCCATGTGCCGCCAGCCAATCAAGCACGCTTTGTAGGGTCCGACAAGCCTTCTGGCACCTACATTGACTCCATTGACACGTCCCACTTGAAGACCTAATGGGTTATGCAAACGTCAATTACGGAGTCTCCTTTTTCAAGCGCCGAACACAGCTCCTATCAAGTCACGCCTCGAGAGCGACGGTGAGGGGGCGACAGGTCGTTGAAAAGGCATCGCGCCACTCACTGACGGGGTCAGCCACCCTCACCGCGCTCACCCTCATCTTACCGAGAGTCAATGACGCTCTTACCGAGAGTCAATGACGCACTCTCACGCAGGCTAAGACGGGTGGGCGGGCGTGGCGGATGAGTCCTCCCCCATCATCCGCCACGCCCGGCCGCCGCTCGCCAGTCCCGGCCCCGTCTCACCCGCCTAGCGTAGTCGTCGAGGAAGGGAAAGCCGGCTGCTCACCCTGCCCGCTAATCACCCTGGATGATGAGGTCATTCGAGACGGTGAAGGGCGCGTCTTTGTACATGATAGTCGCGGCGATCGCGCTCAAGCCGAGCGGGTCGTGGGCCGGATCGGTGAAGGTGACCTCCTGGTAGGTGTAGCGGTTGCCGTCCTTCGGGCTCAGGAAGCCGGCCCCGGCCAGCACGCCGGGGGCATCGGCGACCTTGTGGACCAGCACGGGGGCGTAGGTCCAGTTGTCGGCGGGACTCAGGCCCGCGATGACGCGGCCCAGGACGCGGTGCTCGGACTCGACCATCGCGATCTGCGCGGCGATCTGCGCGTGGCGCGGCTCGCCTAGCTGTGCGAACTCCTTGACCGCGGCCAGGAAGGCCGAGTCGAAGGCCCCTTCCAGCGTTTGCTGGGTGGCGATGAACGTCTGCAGATCGGTGAACGTCTTAGGGTCGGGGAAGCTGAAGGTTGCGGCCAGCGACGCGCCGCCGTGCGTCCTGAAGAAGATCTGGTGGATCTGCTCCTCGATCAGCGCGGCCTTGAGGTACACCAGATTGTCGCCCGTGATGCCGAGCGCGGCCGCGTTCTTGACGCCGTTGGTGTAGAACGTGATCGCCAATTGCTCCGCGGTGCGCGCGACGGTGAAGATCGCGTGATCGGCCGTCGGGTCGAAGCTTGGCCGGTCGTCGGCCGTCGCGGCGGCGTGCGCCGCTTTGCCCGTGAGCAAGCCGGCGCCGGTGACGGCCAAGCCCGCGATGGCCGCGTTCTTGAGGATCGACCGGCGCGAACTGAGGATGGCCGCCGTGTCGCTTGTGTCCGTGTGTGTGTCTCTGTCGGTGAAGTGGGCTGCCATAACAAGTCTCTCTTTCATCCGGCGCGCGTAGCGGCCGCTGTCCTCTGCCCCGCCGGGAGGATGGCGGATGCGGCAGGGGGCGACCGCGTTCTGTCGCCGGATGCTTACTAATACGCATGTGACGGGACGGTGGATCACCAGAAAACGGCCCAAGGGGGCTACGAAAACGTCATGAGCACTTGTCAGGTGGGCATGGATGTTTTTGCGCGTCTGGTGATGTCACGCGGCAACATGAACTCCCACATGACGCGTAAGCGCGACGCATCTCGTCCCTCAGCCCGGGAGCGGTCGTCGTCAACTCCTCCCTTATCGTCATCCTGGCGACCTTAGCCCTCACCGCGCACGTCGTCATACGTACGGCGGCCGCGGCGGCGACTATCGTCCCGAGCGCGCTGGCCCTTGACGCCGGCGCGTTCCCGACTGACGCCGTCATCACGTGTCACCAGGTGAACCGCACCGCTGCGGCCGTCAATGCCGAGGGCATCCTCGGCGGCTACCCCGACAAGCATGGCATGCTCTACCAGCATCTGCACTTTAGTGACTCCGCCAGTGGGCGCGCACTCCTATGCGCGCCCGCTCCCGGCATCCCTCCCACGTCAGCCTGATGCAATAGAGCAACTAAAGGCGCGCTTTCGTCCCACGGAATTCGCGGCATGGATCGCGGCGGCTATAGCCCGTGCGGCACGCCGTGCGGCTCCGCACCGCCCCGTACGGCGCGTCGATGCGATGCAAAGGCGCGATGCGTCACGGTATATCGTCGTGCAAGAGCCACGTAAGAAATACGGCCGCCTGAGCGTCTTTAATGGGTAGATGGGTGAGGCGCGGGGCGCGAACCGGCTTGCCGCCGTCCTTGCGGGCGCGGCCGGGCATGCCCCCATGCTGACGGAGTGCGCTGGCTCACCCGTTGGGGGTCTCGTACGCGGAAAGGAGGGGAGGGGGAGGGGGATTGTCGCGCGGCGACCTCCTACAACAAAGCGACGAAAATGTTGCGGTGTTGCATGCTAGCGGCACGTTAGACACATGTGGCGCGGCCTGTTATCCTCGTAGCGATGTGGGCGACGATGCCCACGCGAGGGAACGCCCTGTCACAATACGTCGTGAAGGGCGTGGCGCCAATGCGGCGAGCAGGCGGTGTAGTCCCCGTTTCTGTTCGCGCGTTCCCTGACGGTCGGCCTGGCGGCGGGATCAGCCCTCCCGCGCGGCCCCGACCACCCAACAATCACGCGGTCCTATCGCGGCGGATACTTTGGTGTTTTCGCCGCGCGCGTAGTGGCGCGCCATGCGCCGCCGGGTTCGCCTGGTCTTTCGTGTTCATCATTGCATATCCGTGGTCGGCCTCATGCCGCATGGCGCACATCGCGGGCTTTCGCCCGCGATGTGCGCCATGCGGCATGAGGCCGACCAGAGCGCCGCGGCGCGGCGAACACTCGTCCACGCCCTTATGGCAGCCCTACAGCCCCTACAGCCCCTCCGCACAGCCCCTCCGCGACTACGACGCAATCTTGGAGTCACACATCATGCGATCGATCGTCATCATCCCTACCTACAACGAGCGCGACAATCTACCTCCCCTGGTCGAGGCCGTCCTCGCGGCCGCCCCCGACGCCGACATCCTCGTCGTCGACGACAACTCCCCCGATGGGACCGGCCGGCTGGCCGACGCGCTCGCCGCGTCGACGGGCCGCGTGCGGGTGCTGCACCGCGCCGGCAAGCAGGGTCTTGGTTCCGCCTACATCGCGGGATTCAAGGACGCCCTCGCCCACGGCTACGCGCGCATCGTCGAGATGGACGCCGACTTCTCGCACCGTCCCGAGGACC
>JAABUO010004033.1_pt1 | contig 17336 bp, 27 predicted proteins | sample 5559291 | NCBI WGS metagenome assembly JAABUO01 (sample SAMN10711878, study PRJNA513372) | rock metagenome | isolation source: Antarctica rocks | place: Antarctica: Victoria Land, Finger Mt sud | reverse complement strand
AGATGTCTTTTGTGTGATGCATGCATATGTGCCCAAAACAAAACAACATAATATACCTGAACCAGGCGTGTTGTCGAATCAGTCCGTCATTGATCTTGCAAAGGAACAAATCTTGAGAAAGTCGTTTGCTCGACCGCAGCGTTTGCAGTCGTACCGTGATCTGGACTGATCTGCACATCAACCTCGGCTCAAAGGCTTCTACCACGGAGCAGTCTACACCTGCGTGCTTGCTGCAGCTATTACTGCAGTGTCGTTCCAAAGCCTGTGACCAGCGAAGCCATCTGTCAACTTCTGTATGACGCTGCAACAAAGGCCTGAGTGGTACTCTGAGCCTTGCTTTCTAGGCATTGGTGAGCACTGCAAGGCGGGACGAAGTGAGGACTGCTTGATGCTTTGGTAGATCAGATAAAGGCGATGTTTTGCAGACGAAGCTGGGCGGGGACCGGTTTTGGGGCCTATGGTGTATGCATGTGCTTATGCGCCCACTGCATACAGAGATCAACTTGCAAAGCAGTATGAGCCAATCAAGACCCACAGCAATGCTTGTCACATTTATGATTGCTGTGTTTGCTGTAATACAAATGGTTCCTATGCTTGCAGGGCATATGCAGACAGTAAAACATTGAATGAAGACAGACGAGAACTCTTGTTTGAGGCTATACAGCAAGACTCACAGATCTGCTTCTTGTATGATGCCCTTAGTGCCACTGACATCTCTGTCAGTATGCTGTCTAGGTAAGCAGGGCTGTGCAGCAACAGCTAAGTTGTGTGCATTATAAACCTGACGCATTGCCTGCTGGTGTGTAGGGATAGAATCAGCTTGAACAGTCTAGCAAATGAATCCACATTCAAGCTGCTAAATGATGTGGTGCAGATGGGCGTGAATCTGCAAGAGGTACTGCACAAGGCAGTATGCTGCATACACTTCCATACTGTCAAACCATCATGAGCACCATTGTCACTTTCATGGCTGTCCATGCAGGTCTTTGTCGACACTGTTGGTGATGCAGCTAAGTGGCAGGCCAGGCTTGAAAGCAAATATCCTGGAGTCAGGTCAGGAAATCTCTTTGCCTCAAGATTTTACATGTGTCATGTAAACCATGAACCTAGTTTATTAGTACATGACAGGCTCGATGATGCCGCAGATTTGTAGTATGTCCAAAGGCAGACGCTATCTACCCCATAGTCAGTGCTGCAAGTATAGTAGCAAAGGTAATCCTTAGCACACACGCCAATGCTCATTTTGTCACAACAGACCAGCCTGCTTGTTTCACTCTGCATGCATTTGTGTTATGCTTGAATGTGCCTCTGGTTGATTCCAGGTGACAAGGGACAGAGGGTTGCGGGAGGTTATCCAGGAGGAAGCTATTGCATGTGGCCAAGATTATGGTTCAGGCTACCCTGGAGGTGAGTACATGATCTAGACTTTGTTTGGCATGGGAGCTTTGTCTTGTTGTCTGTTTGGCGTATTGCGTGTGGTCTTCTAGTGTAGTGCAGACACCAACTGGTTGCAACCCTTTCTAATTTCAGCATTCTGCTGCAACTTACTTGCACAGCGCATGCTATCTAGCATGTATGTGCACGCATCTTCTATGCATGGCTTGTGGATATCACTAATAGAACAATCACAAAATTCAGCTCACGCACTACCTGACATGCGGTCAACACAGGGTAGGTGAATGATGCTGTGCAGATCCTGTGACAATTAGATGGTTGGAAGCCAATGTGAACACAGTTTTTGGGTACCCAGATGTTGTGCGCTTTAGTTGGCAGACAACTACTCGGTTGTTGGAAGATGCAGCTTGCAAAGTACAATGGTAAGCTTGCTGCATTGTTCAACTACTATATATCGTGTGGCTTGATGATGAGTGGCATTCATTAACAACATGTCATGCAACAGAGAATGGGCACCCTTTCTGTTGCGTCCCAACCATAAAAAAGACCCTACCATCATGCAAGCAATTGAGGTAGTGTCAATGATGTAGGGAGAACGAGGTAGAAGACCCTGGGCAGCATACACTCACGTTTACCACAGTGGCAGCCAATGCCAATGACAAAGCACAGTTTGACGTGTCTCAAGGAACCAATGGCGAACATATTCTCAAGCAACAACCTGTATCTCAAACACGGCACCTTACAAAGTCATCAAGCGGCAAGAGCAGGCATTCATACTTTCGAGCCAGAAAACTGCAAAGAGTTTGTGCACCGATTTAGCCTTGCACAACTGAATAGCCAGGCTCACTGAAGTAGCATTATCAATGATGAGATTTAATGCAGCTGTGATAGATTGCCTGTAGCTTTGTTATGTAGGCCTGTCTGATCTTGATATGTACTCATGGTGCACCAAATGGCAGGACCATGTGTGTTGTCAGTCTATAACACAAAAACATCTAACACAGTTCTGCAATATCAGGTTTGCAGACCTGCACAATTGTCTCCACGAACACAACGTGTGCATGAACACACATGCATATGCATGCATCAAGTGAACCACTAGTGACTGATTAGTATTAACCCTGTGACCAGCAAGCCTGACCTGCAGTCATGACACACAGAATTTTGAACAAGTGCAGCCCTCCAGGTATGTACATCCAGCATTACAATGCAAAGACTGCCATACATGCACTCAACTGGCATGCAAACCAGCTGGGCTGTGCAGCACTGCATGTCTGCAGCAGACATAAGGTTTGCATGCAAGTAGGGTTTAGGTAGGTGCATTGTGATTCAGCTGTACATGCATACTGCACCTTGATGCTGGCTTGGTATACAGAAGCTTGAGGTGATCCCAAGTTGGGACAAGCGAAGCCATCTCAGAGAAAGTTCAGGGCACCAGGAAAGAGGGGACCTATCCTTGCCCCCGGCATGTTGTGACACTGCAATTGGCATTTCGTGTATAGCGTTACAGTTTTAAACACTTTTCTTGACACCTGTACAACATCATGTGTAGAGTAAAATGGTAATTTGAGCTGAGTTGAATGCCATTACATGTTGCTCAGAGAAACAGAAACCCCTAAAAACAAAGTGGCCCCCAAAAGGCTTAGAATTGAAAAGCCTTTCATCGCTAAGGGTTTAGGTAGGCGCATTTTAATTCAGGTGTGCATGCATACTGCATGTGAGCCACTGATGCTGGCCAGGTGCCTTTGCAAATGACATCAACATCTGCAGGGGACAACAAATCAATGGGGACTGAGGCAGTACGCCCCTTATGCATGACTGAGCAAGCTTGGGGCCAGACAAACACCAAGAATGGATGCCCGGAGACTAAGGACTGTAGGTGCGACGGGGAGTAGCGGAGAGCTGATCGCCTGGGCATCACAGACGACATCGAGGTCACGGCACAAGCCGGGGCGCAAGCTTAGACTGGCCACAAAGGTGCCTCGTAGCCAAATACTCCTTCCCTGACAAGATCTTGATCAAAAGAGCGCCTGGAGCTGATAGCATCGTACAGCAGTCAAGGATGCATAGGCAGATTCACTTCGAGGCATAGGTAGCAGATCAAGGCCTCGAAGCAGCGGGACACGAAGCTACGTAGCATAGAAGGCTCTGCCCAAGATCTCGCTGGCCATGGCTCCCTCTGCAGCGCAAACAGGCTGGTGAGAAGACAGACAGACCAGAGGCGTAACGGCCATTACGTGACCAGGTCATGACTGAGGGTTTGCCCTAGCATCTCGAGTTCAAATCCGTTCTTCTACATCACCTGTCGCCTGATCGTGCAGCTGCGCCTACAGAGCCTATCACATCCCACAGCGTGCTTGTTTGCCGCACGATACATGCCACACACGCGTCTTCTGCGTCGGCAGATGCAGCCCATCAAAAGCACCCGCAGGATGTTTGAGGATCAGTGGGCGCTTTCCTGGCTCCCATCTCTAACATCCTACTATCTCTAGAGCAGGTACTATCCCGTTGCTGCACTGTACAGTGCTTGTGGGTTGTCGCTGCTGGCTTGTGAACTAATGAGGATCATGAATCGTTCGTGACAAGCCGCGAAGCGGCCCGTGAAGTACTCTGATGCAGCTGATGTGTTGTGCAGATCTTCAAACTGGGAAACCCAAAACACCATGGCTAGCAGAGGCTTGCATAGCCTCGTTGACCGTTGCTGGAAGTCCTGTCGAGCAGCAGGCAGCCTTGGAGTTGTGTCGCCAGGTATGCCGCCACGCTGAGTCTTTTGCTTTGCAGCTGAGACTCCACAGGACAGGTCTTGCACCTACCTTTCCTTGCTGATGTGTCAAACCACACGGACAGCAGGCATCAGACAAGCACAGTGGGGCAAGCAAGTGGGTACCGAGAGTTCATGCGCTTCTTGCGCTCATGTGCTTGTGTTTCCAACCGGTAAGCCACATTCTCCATTTTGTCCAGCAGCTGGGGTTCTTGCAAAGTCATGGCTCCTTTAGCCACATCTGTTGCAGACAGCTGCACCGGCCTGCTGGACTTCACAGACAATGCTGAGGACGGCGGCTTTGCTTTCTTTTTGGACTTGCGGCGTGCTGTTGAGTCCAGTTCATCAGCTATGTCTGCACTAGTCATGCACTGGTCAGAACATTGAGTTTTGTCCATCGGTCTAAGTGAACTGCTTGGAATGAAGGCAGTCACAGCATGCATCAGCCAACCAGCCTGGAAGTCAAGTTTGTGAGCCAAGATGTGTCTGTCTATGCAGCCATGCATGCATTCAGTCATGCAGGCATGTAGACATTGTGTGAAGCGCAACATGTGTCAAAAAGTGATCTCAGCATTGGAGACGGACTCGATGTGGAATGACGTCTATAGCAGCATCTGGTTTCCAAATGTCTGTATTCTTGAAGCATTTTGGCACACCTGACAGGTCTAGAGGGCTGGACGCAAATCGTCCCTCTCGCTTGCTTGAAAGAGTGGCCTGTATCTCTTCTAGCTGCATGCAAGCAGCACAGACTTGACCTGGAGCAGCTTGCATCGAATCACCTGCAACTGCATTGTTGGTTTCATACAAAGCAATCATGGCATGGACTGCCACACATGTACACAGCATGAGTGCTGCTATCACGCCGAATGTCAATGCTGTCAATCAACAGCAGCAGAGCAGTCATACCGTCAGAATATGATTAAATTCTTGAATCGGTCTGTCATCTTTGGCTGCAGAGGTAAGCTTCACCCAGCCAAGCTGTTGCAAACAGGTTCCCGGCTCCTCAGGCAAGCCCTTTGTGTTGATCATCTCGAGGGAGAATTCGATGTGATCAAAAGCTACTCAAGGCTTTGTCTACTAGGGCAGGCAGCTTGCAGGCTATCGAAGCCTTGTACCAAGAGGAACTAGCAACTTGTGCTTCGAGCAGCTGCTCGAAGCATGCTACATCAGCGCATAATCGCAGCAGAACACACATCTAACATCAACGTGCACCATCTCTGCTTTGGGTTTGACTGTGGTCGGCCTGTAGTGGGTTCCGATGAAGGCAACTCCACCACTTTTGACACAGAAACGTTAAATGCTCACGCTTGACTCTGAAGCCGTGGTGGGCAAAGTCGCATGCTTACCTTGGATCGTTTATTGCTGATCTACCGGCGATGCTACTCGCCAGCAAACCTATCGGGAAGGCCGTGAAGAAGACGTGAGACGTATAAATTCGTTACCACTGGTAACATTGAGAAATGCAGGGCTCCTGCGACTTGGAGCAGCAATGCATACTTTACGGTGTGAGTACAGATTACATACCAACATGCAGAGGCCTCTGAAATGGAATGTTTCTCTGGAAGCTGAAAAGTTTTGCTAAATTGACAGCGTACAATTTTTTATTTCTATGCAGTTTCAATCGGACTCCAAAAAAATGTCACACAGGCTATAGCTTTGACAAAATCAAGGCAGCGGAAAAAATGGCAGTGATGCAATGAACAACAAGAACATGAGCCATATGCTGGCCAAATCAGCTACCACAAAACCACCTGTGCCAATTCCAAATATACTTGCTACTGAAGGAAATTAAGCTCTGAAAGTCATGCATTGGTCCTGTTGAACATCAAAATTGTTGCCTGGGGCCTTGCACACAAACAACGTGCAGGTTTTCAGACTGTACAGCTGGAACTGGAGCAGACAAATGTAGGACACAAATCATTGTATTTGGGACAGCAAGGGGAGCAACAGCTAACCAGCCTGCAGACCTGGGGGGGAGAGGGGGTTGAGATTATCTTGCGCTCCATTGAAGGAATGCAGAGTCACAGATGCTTAGTGACTAGTCTGCTGGCTTGTGCTGTAGGCTTTGGGGTTCAAGAAAGCCAGTTTGCCTCATTACGGACTCTCGGAAACGAAACGCATCGCTTCCTCTGAGCTTGCGCCCTACACCTTCCAGAACAGACCCCTGCAAGCCATCAAGCTCAGCACAGTGGAAGACAAAGTTTGATCACCAGTAGATCTGGATAAATTACAGCACAGACATTTGCATGAGTTGTACTCACAGGGCGCGCGTCCTCAGCGTACACAAAGTCAGACGGCAATGTCTGGGCTGACATCAGGTGTGGTGGCACAAACCCATCCTCAGTAGCAGGCCTGATACCCCAGCTGTTGGTGTTTTGCCTTTTGGCAGGCACTGCCAAAGGAGAGGTGTTGCCTGAGCTTGGGCTGACAGGCACAGGCAGTCGAGCATTGGAAGTTGCAGACTCGACAGAGGCAGAAGACAGCTCGTCAACAGTTGCTAACGTTCCTTTTGGACTATCTAGTTTTCCATTGCGCTTTCTGCTAGAAGGGGAGTCGATGCTAGCTGACAGTGGGGAAGGACTTGACGGTGAAGGTGACCTGCAGACGGTAGCTTGGGTAACGCCAATGCCGTGACCGCCAAGGGAGTTAATGCAGACAGCAGCTGGCAAGCGTACCCCTTCAGCTGAGCTGCTAACAGTCCGGACCGACCCGCTGTTGGGGCCTTGACTTCTAACTTCACCACCTTCAAAGTTGAGCTGGATTGGCTGTCAATTGCTGACACAGAAGACTTGCTGCGTGCGACTCGCTTGTATCTTGAACCAAGGGTTGAAGCTGCCGGTTCATACAAGTCTGCGTCAGCCCATTCATTCGAGAGATAGCTGGATGCAAGATCAGTTGCTGACATAGAACCAGCGCTGTTAGCACCCAAGATAGACCAGCGGTGGTTCAACTTTGGCTCTGGAAGACTGCGACTGAAGCGGAGCAACGAACAAATTTAGGCAGTGATGGCCGTTTTGTTGCTCTGTCAAGTCAGCCCTGAATCATCTTGATATGACTCGACCTGCCTAGCTGCGGCCGCATGACATCGCCTTCCCTCTACTTCTGCAAATATAACTATGAATATAGTGTTGTGATGCCGGTGCCCCGATTCCAAGGGCAGGAAAAGGCCTGTAACGGTTACAGCAACTCCAAGCAAGTTGATACTGAAGCAATCATCAGTTGTACGTCATCATTGCACTCTTATTTGAGTTCATCATGATGATCATCAGCAGCAACATTAGTCATGACCACATTCAAACTTACATGCTCCTTATCAAAACATCCCTTGTAAGCTTGGTGTCGAAGGTCGTAGACAATGGGCAGCCTACGGCCCATAGGTACAGTACATAGTGTGATCAGTTGGTTATGCAGGCTTACAATGTCATCGCTCCAGCAGCTGTACATGATGTTACTACAGAAAAACCTGTGGACAATTGCTGAAGCAGACAACCAAGACGCCTCGTTCATAGAGCCTCAAAAAATGCCCTCCTTATATGCAGACCAATGAGCTTCAGCTTGCACAATCTGCTCTCCCTTCAGACCAAAATACTTGCAATTCATACCTGAAGGAGTAAATGGTCTTTTGCTCAGTTTAGTGTTGATTCATGAAATTGGCTTCAGAGTGTTAGTGTGAAAGATACGAATATTTTATTGATCCTTCACAGGTCTCCTGACTCAGTGTTCAATTGCCCATCTAGTTGCCTCAAGCTGGCAAGCTGCATTGGACATTCAGCTTCTGCCCGTTGACACGCGCCCTCACATTTGTCTCTCAGCAGCACTATGCCAGTCAAAATGGTCTTTCAGGTGCAGGGCCACCGCCAGGCTCTACTGGGGGCTGGCCTGGGCCCGGACCAGCAGGTGGTTCTGGCAAGGGTGGCTCAGGGGCAGGACCCCCAGGTGGTGTTACATCGGGCTGTCCTGGGCCAGGCTGAGTGGGTGGCTCTGGCAGCGGTGGCTCAGGTGCTGGACCTGCATATGCAAGCACGTTTGTAAGCATATGAAGTTACCAAGCTCATGCTCAAACACAGCTATCAGCACATACACAACTTGTAGGCCATAGCACGCACAGAAAACAACACACAACAGGAAACTGGATATGCCTCACCGCCAGGCACTCCCCCACCAGGAGCTCCCCCACCAGGAGGCATTTTTCCTGGTCCTGTGGGTCCTCCTCCTCCAGGAGCACCTGGTGGAGCACCTATGTTTACGATGGTTGCACACGGTGCACACCTACGCTGCACACGGCTCATCGCCTGCCGCAAGCCATGCCTCTGCTGTGATACTGTGAGCCTTTTAGATATCGGGAACTTGTTCGTGTTTGTAAACGGCCTAACACAAAAGGCTTGTGTTGTGGCCATGCTGCTTGAGTGATCGTTACGCTAGCAATTTCAAAGCTCTATTGAGGTGCTTGCATGCAGTGTCAGGAACTATTGCAGTAATGTACAATACCAATCAAGCTGTACGCCTGCGACCGAACGATTGGATGTTCTTGGTCATCCAGGCTAGGTGCGGATGCTGAAGTTGTAAAAATTCAACCCATCCAGTCTAGAGGCCACGGTGGCAAGCTTGAGGCCAAGTTTGTGATTGCTTGCTGGTTATTGAGCACAGTCCCGCAGATTCTGCTGAGACAGTCTGTTAGCTGCTGCGAATCGTACAAAGCAGTAACTGTGTCCATCTTAACTGTCTTGCGACATTCTATCTGGCTGATCTTGCTGCTGCTGCGTCAACAAGGTTTCTCTTGCCTGCGCTGCGGTTGACAAGTCGTCGCAGATGCATATTACGGCCCACGTAGGGTCGTGTGGGTTAGCGCATAATTTCTCTCGACCGAAGCCATTTCGCTGTGTCCTGCACACTCAAGCACATACAAACATTTTGAGACAACATACAAGTAGACACGGCCGAAATAGCCCCTGCCGATTTACAGTAGTCGCCAGAGATTTCCCTAAACCAAACTTTGAGACTTCTGGCACCTTTCAAGATGCAGCCACTCTGTCGGACAAACTGAGGCTAGCTGCCAGGCCAGAAAAGCCTCTGACGGTCATTATAGCTGGGGCTGGACTGGCTGGACTATGCACAGCTAAGTATTTGGCTGATGCTGGCCACAAGCCTATAGTGCTAGAAAGTAGAGACGTGCTGGGAGGCAAGGTATATCTTTTATGCAGAGTCCTCGCTGCTATTTGCTGTGCAGCCAGCTTTTTTGTCTAATAGAGCTGATGTTGCGTCACAGGTTGCCGCGTGGAGAGATGAGGACGGTGATGCGTATGAAACAGGACTACACATCTTCTTTGTGAGTTCATGTCTCTCACCGCCCAGTGTTATCACTGCCTTGCAGTGTCTGGTTAACATGTCAGCATCTCTGTTGCTGCCTTGAAACCAAGATATTGTTGCTGCTTTTCAGGGTGCCTATCCCAACACCATGAGCTTGTTCAAAGAGCTAAACATTGAGGACAGGTTACAATGGAAGAGTCATTCCATGATCTTTGCCAGGCCAGATGCCCCTGGAGAGTTTAGCAGATTTGAGTTTCCAGACTTGCCCGCCCCCATCAATGGCGTGATTGCCATCCTCAGAAACAACCAAATGCTGACATGGCCTGAGAAGATCAAGTTTGCCCTAGGCCTGCTGCCAGCCATCGTACAGGGTCAGAGTTACGTTGAGAGGCAGGACAAGCTCACTGTCAGCCAGTGGATGAAGAAGCAGGCATGTGCTTTCAATTTGCATCAATGCCGTTGTACTTGTAGTCCCCCGTTCTGCTTTGCATTGTCTGCAGCTGATGTGCAGATCTCTGGCTGTCTGCATGCTATACACCAAACAGGCCATACATGCCTGCTGCTGTGGCACTCTTGCTTCTTGCTGCATGCTACATATCAAAGTTGGGAGGTGCATTCTGGGAAGAGGGCTCAAAGCATGAGCGGACATGTGTCTGGATGTGCAGGGTGTACCAGCGCGTGTGAATGATGAGGTCTTCATTGCCATGGCAAAGGCACTCAACTTCATTGATCCAGATGATCTCTCCATGACTGTTGTCCTGACCGCCCTCAATAGATTTCTTCAGGTGGGTCACTGTCAATGTCTTTGTCATTAGCCTCCTTCTGGTGTGCAACTTATCTCACAAACAAAGTATCTGGTTACTAACAATGCATATCTGTGTGTTTGATCGTTGAGAAAGAGCAACGCATTGTAGCGTCTTCTGTTGGCGGACAGCAGCTTGCAAATGTTTTGACGCGTCTTCACAGATCTGTGCCAGCTGGTCAGCAACCAGTGTTGCACATATTCAGCGCTGGTTAGCTTATACACAATGAGCTCAAGACAATGAGCTCAAGACAAAAGTGCACTGGTGATATCTCACCGCATCATTTTTCATGCTGACAGCAGTTTGTGTGTGCTTTGCAGGAGCGACATGGCAGCAAGATGGCGTTCTTGGATGGTCTCCCTCCTGAGAAGCTGTGCCAACCCATTGTTGACCACTTTACACAGAGAGGTGGAGAGATCAGGTGCCATGCTCATCTGTCTCGCTGCACTTTTGGTCCACTGGACACTCAGCTGATTTTACATCTGGCTTATAGACGCTTGCTGCAGCATAATCAGGCATACGTGTCCAGCCTTGCTGAGTGTGCTTATTCTGCATCCTGCCACAGCATCATGAGCAAGCTCTGGCCAGCTGCTTATGTCATCATTTTGTTTATGCAGGATGAATGCCAGATTAAAGGAGATTGAGCTGAATGACGACGACAGCGTAAAGCGTTTCAGGCTGGCAGACGGCAGCACTCTTGAGGGAGACCTGTATGTCTCAGCCATGCCAGGTAAGACCCACATATGCAGTACGCAGCCAGTAACCGTCAATTCTTGTTATGTCAGCGATCAGTCAGGGGTTGATGATTGGTTCTGCAGTGTGGGCAATGCCCAGCCTTGACCTTTTGTGTTTTGTGCATATGCTTCACAGCAGTAGCCTTGCAGTGCCACCGCATGTGAGACGTGTTTGCCATCATACCTCTCCGACTGACATGCTGGGCCTATGTCTGCCACTTCTGCTACAGGGGCTCCATCAAGAACAAACACATTTATTTTCCACAACTTCTGTATCTGAAAATCTAGTGAAGAAATGTCACAAAAGTGGAGACATATTAGACAATGAATGGAGACAGCAATAAGGAGAAATTGATTGGCTGCATCTGACATGTGCTTTTGGCTGTGCACAGTTGATGTAGTGAAGAGGATCATTCCCAAGCGGTGGCAGCCCAAGCCATACTTCAGTCAGCTGGAGGGGTTGAAGGGGGTGCCTGTCATCAATGTACACATCTGGTTTGACCGCAAGCTCTCCACAGTGGACCACCTGCTGTTCAGCCGCAGCAAGACCCTGTCAGTCTATGCTGACATGTCCACCACCTGCAGAGTAAGCAACCTAGACCATGTTTGCCTGTGTGTTGCATGCAGGCATGCTGCTGAGCATCTGCAAGACTGTATTGGCGCACTGCATGCTTTCATTGTAATTGTGTTGCCTGATCTGTTCTTGCACTGCAGCATTTTGCAAAGGCTGCTGCTTCTTTCTAAATCTCAGATGCTCAACCATAGCAATGGAGCGAATTTGACTGTCTCAGCAACCTGTGGGGGTTCGCGGGTGACTTGGCAACCTATGGGGATTGTTTACCATATATAATCTTGGGCTGGCTGCTGCTGCAGGACTACAACAACGTGGAGAACTCAATGCTGGAACTGGTGTTTGCGCCAGCAGCTGAATGGATTTCACGCAGCGATGAAGACATCATTGCAGGTATTTAACTGGCGGTTTATGCCCACGGGCTATGTTTTCCAGCATGCATTGCATTTCACAGTCGGTATCTTATTACGACATATTTGTACCATAGAATGGTGTTGAGCTTGCAATATTGCAGCATATTTTGCTGATACATATGGCTCTGTCTATTGTCAATATGCCATTTTTGCAACCAGTAGAAGAATTGCAAAGCCTCTTGCCAGCCAAAGTACTGCATTGCTCAAGTCTCTGTTGCAATGGTTGCAGCCTGTTCAGCCTAGTCTGCTTATGGCAATTGCTGTGTATTCAACTGCATCTCCTTGACATACTTCTCAATGCATCCTTTTGACATACTTTCTCAATGAAGACACGCTGTTGATCAATCTTTGGACATTGTTTGGATTCAATTCTACACTGCGAAAGGGACGTTCCTGTGAAAAGAGTGATATTTCTGTATTTCAAAAAGCTCATTGCTGCTGCAGAGACTATGAAAGAGCTGTCCAAACTGTTCCCTGGTGAGGTGGCAGCTGACGGCAGCAAAGCCAAGATCACCAAGAGCAAGGTGGTGCGCACACCTCAGTCTGTCTACAAGGCTGTTGCTGGCTGTGAAGCCATCAGGTACAGCCCCACACCACATCCTCCCTTCTTCACTGACCCCAGCTCAGCTGCTGTACAGGATTTGGCGTGCTTTCGCAAGTCGACACCTGTTGCACTGCATGTTGATGCTAGTTTGTAAGGCCACTGCAGGTGTCACGCTTACATGGTTGACTGTCAGACAGAATGTAGAGTTGCTGTTGCTGCTGACGTAGCATTGGTGCGGTGGAAAGGGTGCGGTGGAAAGGTTGCGTCCAAGCACATACGTGACATACATTAGTACTCGTCCTTGCCATCAGCAGCTGTTGTATCTCCCAAGATGCATCATTGTGGCTGGCTTCGACAGTAAGCAGTTTGCTTGTGTGCAGGCCCACACAGCGGTCCCCCTTCTCCAACTTCTATCTGGCAGGTGACTACACCAAACAGAAGTACCTAGCGTCCATGGAGGGTGCTGTCTTTTCTGGCAAGCTGTGTACAGAGGTGGGTCATGCCCTCAAAGCAGGCCAACCTGCAATTGTTGTTCATTGCAATGCATGGCATCTGTCCAAGCAGCACAGACAAAGCCGTTCCAGCTGCTGAGCTTATATTGCTGCTCATGTTCAGAGGGTGCAGCCCGATTTGGCCAATATCTTACTTTGACATGATTGAAGGATTGTATTGCAAGCTATGCTGACTGTCTGTGGTTGTGACAGGCCATTTTAGAGGATTTGAGTCAGACCAGCAAGATTCCAAGTGAGAAGTTGAAACGACAGCCTGTTCTGGTTGGAGCTTCTGGCATTGCAGCCATTGCAGGTTTAACTGCATTGGTGGCTGCTTCAGCGCAAGCTTTGTCATAGTTGTTTGTAGCGTAGTACTGTTGTATGCTGTTCCTGCTAGGTATGCTGTTTCTGCAAGAGCATTTGAAAAGGCATCCCGTGATTGGTGCTCGGTCTGCCTCTAGACCAGTATTGGGTCTACCTTCACGTGAACTTATCGAGAGCATGTCACTGGTCCTGCAATATCTTTGTTTTTGTTAGTCTTGTCCAACTACTGCTGGCTTACTTTTGTGGCTTCAGTTGTGTGCGCTATTACTCGTTTATCGACTGGAGAATTGCTTTTAACAAGGCTGTTAAACCCAGAACACAGATTTTAATTGCTGGTCTCGAGTAATGCAGGCAGTACATGCCTCCAGATCTCGAAAACGCGTCAAGCAATGACAGGCTCGCAGTGGTATGCATTATGACTGCTAGAGTTGTTTGCAGTGAGTGATGCTGCTGAGCCATCCAACGTGGCTCTTTGCAACCCTGAGAGCTTTTTAAAACGTTTCCCCCCTGCTTATAAGTAAATTACATTCACGCATGGACTAAGTATTCCCCTGGACAGGTCTGAATGTGCCCACATGATGATACCACAACCTGCCTTGTAAGGCAGGACATCAGTTCTGACAGGCAATAGGCAAACAACATGCAGCGATGCCATATAACTAGAAGATAAAAAGAAACTCAGTGATCTGATGATGTGACCTGACAAGATGCCAAGCATCAAGCACTGAAACCACAATATAAGGAGCACCGCCAACCTGATATCAACAACACACTCTCAAAGAATATCATAGTAAAAAAATCAGAGTCTTCTCCAAATGATGTATAAGCAGAATTCACCAACACACTGCACAAATGGCTGACAACATCAGTGCCTGAAATGTATGCCAAAGGCATGATGGCATTACGCCAAAACTGTTGACACAATGCGATTGAAGCCATATGGCCCGCATCAAATATGCTCAGAGGGCATGAGCCAGCTTTACTAGATTGTTGTCAGAGCGCAGACTTTTGATGGCAATGCGGTGGTACTCCTGCACCTTCCAGCCTTTGATTTTCAGCATATCAGACACCTGCAGGGAACTTATCATTGCGCTCACTCTCATTCATTTTTGCAAAAAGGCGACACAACATTTGTCTAGCACAGCCCCCTGCAACCGCCTGCTCAGTGAATTCAGTCAAAGCAACACATCACCTATGTGCAAAGCACAGAAGCACATACCAGGAACACATGTTGATCACAGCATGCAGCTTACTCCCAAATCATACACAGTGGCAGACAAGCCTACCTCTTCAAAAGTCTTGGCATGGCCATCCAGGAGGCCGTACTTCTCTTGCATGATGACACCCATAGGATCAGGCAGAGCAGTCAACAAGACCTTCAAATCCATATGCAATAGATGGAGAGTGTGCGAGCGTTCAGCTTCCTCATCACTGCCTGCCAGCCTTTCCAGTAAGCTGTCTGAGTTGTTGTCATCATTGGCGTAGGAGTGACTACCCCCCTGGCCAGCCAAGGCATCAAGGGAGAACTCTGAGAGTGCATTGACTTGGAGGACACGCTGAACAGCCAACTTCCCCAGACCAGTAGTCTTCTTCAGATATTCAAGAGAAGGACTCTGGCCTGGATGCTGCTGCTGATACTGCCCCAAGGCTTTGCGCAGCTTGTCCATCTGCTCCTGAGTCGTCAAAGGGATGTGAATCATCTGTGCCTCAAGACGATACGTCTTGAAAATGGCATCTCGAATGTACCAATACAATGCAGTGCTGAGTTTGGCTCCGCGGGTGGGGTCATACTTGGACAGACCTCGATCTAGGCCCCACAGACCTGCTTGTACTAGATCTTGAAAAGGGACTTCGTTTTCCTGCTTGTAGTCATGTGCGAGCTTGCGCACAAGCCCAATGTTGGCTGCTACCAGCTGAAGCTTGGCACTCTGCAGATGCATCAGTGCTTGTCAAACAAATGAAAATGCAAGACAGATACCCAGCAAGAGTGTCTTGTTGAATGAAGGCTGCATGTCACATGCGCCACTGGTCACGCTTCAACGGCAAGGTAGACCGCACACAAGTTACACCGCACACGAGTCTGAGCTTTGTGTGTGCTTAAGATGGCACAGCTAGTCTCAGAGACAGCAAATTTGACAAGACTAACCTTTCCTTCTGCCAACAAGCGAGCGACAGCTGCCGATGAAGGCAAAGAGAGAGCTGCTGCAAGCTGACTGCTTGCTGGTTTCCTGCCTAGCTTGGAATGCAAGGCATTATTAATTGCAGTTGCCTTGAGTGCAGCAGCATACTGAGACCACAATGCCAGTTGAGCTTCCCTGTAGAAAAGAGACAATTTGGCATGGTCTGTGCGTGTGAACGCGCTGTAGCTGCGGATATGCAAGAGGCTGTGACGCATGTGATGCAGCACATGGCAACATCCTGGCTTGGAATATAACACACCTTGCAGTGTAGCGGTGCATGATGCAAGGCAGACAAGCGCTCTGATGAGGTCGTACATGAGGGATGCAGTGTTCTTGCTGCACAGGTGAAGCGCATACCCATCCAGCACACCAGCATCCCCCAAGGAATGTGCTTGCGGTACAATTTCAGTAACGCATCCTTGCAATCTGGATGGAACCTGCACCTTTGGGCGCCTCTCCAAGAAGTTGCTATGCTGATCACTATACGTGTCTATATGTGACGCTGGGTAGCAAGACCTCTGCTGTCTTCGCCTGGCTGTTTCTTCAGACAAGCTGCCCTAGAGCATTTGCAGAGCAGCCTGAAGTTCTTGGTGATAAGCTGGAGAGCTGCTACTTGCAGGTAAGCCAACATTTTACTGTGGACAACATGCTGCAAAGTTGCCAGGCCGTTACGCAAATTACAGGTGTCAGCACAATGGGCAAAACTCTGGCAATGAATACATAACTGTAAAAGACAGGACCAGCAGTACCTTTTTGTCTAGAAAAGGCCGCTCGCAGCTGGCTTTTCTTTCGAGGGTTTCGTGCAGTCTGTTGACCGCAAAAGCAACTTGAAGTGCTGCTGTGAGGAGGTCCGGCCATGAGATGCAGGCCTACGCCTGCGGGATATACGTCACAACGACTAGACTGACGCGGACGGGCAGATATTGCTGAAAACGTTGCACGGGGCCGTGTCGTGAACCTTGACCTTGAACCTTCTGAGCGTCCAAATACACCTCATCCGAGCAAGAATCGAGCAATGAAGAAGAGAAACTCCCGCAAATTGAGATGAAACGGATTCAAAACGAAACTACAACAATACAACAATTTCTGCTGTCAGCCGGATTGCCATTTTTGCGGAATGTACGGCCAGCCGGATTTCATAATTACTCATCGCCCGGCGCCACCGCCCATACGGAGCGTTCCACCTCACACAAACGCTTGACGCCAGACACGGAGTACGTTCGCGTGCATCACGCTTTCTCTCATCTCTCATCCTCACTGCCTCGCGCAGCCTCACGGCAATGATTCAGATGGTATTAGTGAAGCAGCCAGCTGTGCCAATTATACGCTCCATGGTTGCCTTGCCGGACTTGCTTTGTATATCACGTAAAACATGCTTTTAAAATTTGCCAGGTCTAACACAACTTATTTCTTTGAGTGGCCCGGTGCATAAAACATGTGCAGCCGCAGCCGAGCCAAAACCAGAGACGATATTATGGCTTTGATGCATGTCACCTACACCGGAGTGGATGCTCTGCCGCTGCAGCAAGACACTGAATTGTGAGCTGTAGGAATGCAATGAAGGAGGCTAGCTCAATGCATTGTTATAAGCTCATTGACAAGTTCGTGCTGCAGAATGAGTGCACAAGACATCTGGGCTCGCAAGTATCACGAGCTATGGGAGAAGCTGGAAAAGAACACCAAGCACTCCTTTTGCACTGCGTTGTGGAAGTGGCTGGTAATGCTGAACCTTCCTGGGAATTATGCTGCCAATATTAGTGCATGAAGCTCTAATATTGCGTGCTGCCAAACTACGCAAAACTTGCTTGTTTTG
>JAABUO010004031.1_pt1 | contig 17341 bp, 14 predicted proteins | sample 5559291 | NCBI WGS metagenome assembly JAABUO01 (sample SAMN10711878, study PRJNA513372) | rock metagenome | isolation source: Antarctica rocks | place: Antarctica: Victoria Land, Finger Mt sud | reverse complement strand
GGGACACCGGACTCACGGCACGCCGACGAAGCGGCGCACCATCCGTGCCCACCCCGACGGGGCGAGGTAATGTCTCCTCCAGCAAGGTCTCGAAGCCCTGCACCCCGGTCTCAGCGGCCAAACTGACTTTGGGGGTGTGGGGCTTCGTGCTGACCGGGCACCGGCTGGCGCCCGAGGGTTACGCGATGAGCCGCTCCTGGACCGCCTCGCTGACGCGGGGCTGTACCTGGCGCGGTTCGTCGTAGTAGGCGGCCACCGCGTTGAGGACCACATCGCTGTACGCGATGTCCTCCGCCTCAGCCTGGTGACGCAGCTTGTCCGCCAAGCGAAGAGGCAACCGTGAGCTGACCAACCACCGGTCGCCCTTGTGGGGGCGCCCGGTACGAGGACCAGTCGTACTTCGCATAGCCCAAACCCTGGCAGACCTCTAGCAGAAAGCGCGGCACCTCCCGCGGCGTGTCGGGGCCGTCCCCCGATCGGCTCGTACACCGACGCGTTCGGCGTCGGCCGGGGCCAGTAGGGCCGCTGGTGCTACCTACACGTCGATCACGGCCACGGACACCTCGGACGGTGGTCTCGGACCAGCGGTTGTCGGTCGAGTCCCGCGGGACTGGTCCGCTGGGCCGGCGGGGTCGCGCTCTCTCGGGGTGGGGTCGGCTCGGTCCTTGAGTTCGCGAGTGACCAGCCCGCCCGGCACGCCTCCCAAACTCGAGCGCGAGGACGGAGGCGGTCGAGTCCGGCCCCGGACAGCTGGCCAACTGTCCGAAGATGAACAGTAGGCAACAAACCCATACTGGACACGCAGAGTCTCTTGCTGATCCGTCATGGTGATGTCACGTTGAGCGAGCCCGCGAGCCTGGGGCCCCGTCGCCGTGACCCCGCGAGGGAGCTTGTTGTGAGCAGTTCTCCTTCTGTCGCTGATGTTGTCCGGGCGCGGGTGCGGCGCCGGCTGGTGGCCGCGGTGAGTGCGGCGGCGTTGCTGGTGGCATTGCCGTCGGTGGGCTCCGCGGCAGCGAGCCCGGTCGCCTCGTCGCCCGGCTCGGTCAGTCCGGTGACGTGGACACCGCCGAGCGAGGTCAACCGAACCCCGTCCGGCTCGACCCCCACGGGAACGTGGACGGCGACGGCACCGCTGACCAGCGGCACCCGATCCTCGGCAGCGGATCCGGCCACGGTGTCCACCGCGGCCGGCGCGATGGGCGCCAGCCCCACGGTCGCCGGCAGCGCAGCCGCCGGAACCGGGCTCGGTGTGCAAGGGTCTTACGGCTTGGAGACCTTTGCGCTGAGCAAAGCCGGCGGCCTGCAGGCGCAGGTCAACCTGTCCAACGGGAACCTGGTCGTGCACTCGACGGACCTGAAGATCAACGCACCCGGGCTGTCGGTCCGCCTGGACCGGTTCTACAACAGCCTTTCCACCGGGTCCGGCGCGTTCGGCGCCCACACCGTCCTCTCGACCGGCCGCGACGTGGGCCTGCAGGTCGGCTCGAGCAGCGTCACGTTCACCGGCCCGTCCGGGTTCACCGCCGTGTTCACCGGGACCGGCCCGACCTACACGGCTCCGGCGGGGGTGAACGCGACGCTGAAGAAAAGCAGCGATGGCACCTTCACCCTCACCTACAACACGAGTAGCGAGAAGCTGACGTTCACCGCTGGCGGCTACCTGACCAGCGACGCGGACCGCAATGGCAACACAATCGCCCTGCTCTACAACACCGACAACACCCTGGCCTCACTGACCGACACCGCGGGGCGGGTCACGGGCTTTCAGTACATCAACGGAAACATCCAGAGCTACACCGACCCGGCCGGGCGGCACACCAACTACGGCTATGACGGGTCCGGCAACCTCGTCCAGGTCACCGACCCCAACGGCCAGGTCAGCAAATACACCTACGACACCAGTAACCGACTGACCCGGATCCAGACCGCCGCCGGGTCGATCACCGACATCACCTACGACAGCACCAACCGGGTGTCGTCGGTCAAGCGCTACCTGACCGCCAACTCCACCACCGGCGGCTCGGCCACCACCACGTTCGCCTACCCCAGCAGCACCTCGACCACCGAGACCGACCCGGGCGGGCACGTGACCACCGACACCCTGGACGCGATGGGCCGGGTCACCGCGGTGAAGAACGCGCTCGGCCAGGCGCGTTCCCAGACCTGGACCCCGAACAGCAACCTCGCGACAGCGGTCGACGCGACCGGGTCCGGGACAACCGCGGGGAACACCACGAAGTTCTCCTACGACTCGAACAACAACCTCATGGCCGTGTCGATCCCGAGCGGCGCCGGGGCGGCCGCGCAGTACGCGAACTCCACCACCAGCGGGTCCGCGTGCTCGAGCACCGACACCACCCACCCCTACCTGGCCAAGTGCTCCGAGGACGCCCAAGGCAACCAGGCCTCAGCGACCTACGACACCGCCGGGAACCAGACCAGCAGCACCGACACGACCGCCGGGGCCACCAGCGGCGTGAAGAGGTCGTCGACCTACCAGGGTGACTCCGGGGTCAGCTGCGGCGGCAAGCCCGGCCAGGTCTGCTCCGCGACCACCGGCACCGGCAACACCACCCGCTACGCCTACAACAGCAACGGGGAGCTGACCTCGGTCACCCCGCCCGCGCCGGGAACAGCAACGACCTACGGCTATGACTCGATGTCCCGGCTGACCAGCGTCGTCACCCCCAACGGGGTCACCGTCAGGTACGAGTACGACATGATCGACCAGCACACCAAGACGACCTGGTCCAACGGCGGTGAGGTCAACTACTTCTACGACCTTGACGGGGACCCGACCGGCCAGACCGACAGCGTCGGCGGCAACCAGACCTACACCTATGACGGGCTGGACCGCGAGACCTCGGTCACCCCGCCCAACGCGGGCACCGCCGCGTCGGTCACCTACACCCCGGCCGGGAACGTCGCCACCTACACCGACGCCTCCGGGACCGTCACCTACACCTACAACGCGGCCAATCAGCTCACCGCGCTCGCCGAGCCCGGCGGCTCCTGCACCGGCACCGTCACCAGCTGCACCACCTTCGCCTACAACGCCAACGGAGCGCTGACCACCACCACCTTCCCCGGCGGCACCACCGAGACGACCACGCGAGACAAGTCCGGTCGGGCCACCGAGATCAAAGCGGTCAACGGCACCACCGTGCTGTCCGACCTGGCTTACCGATACACCACCGCCGCGGGCAAGGACACGGCCCTGGTGCAGGCCCGCACCGACAAGCTCGGGGTCGGCGCCCCCGCCAACTCCACCACCGCCTACACCTACGACACCATCGGCCGGCTCACCAAGGCCGCCGAGACCACCAGCGCCGGCGCGGCCAACGCCAGCTGGGCCTACGCGTACGACAAGGACGGCAACCGCACCAGCGCAGCCGCCACCCTGTCCGGCGCCACCACCACCCTCACCCAGGGCTACAACGCGATCGACGAGCTCACCAGCCTCAACGGCGCCACCACCGGACTGAGCTACGACGCCGACGGCAACCAGCTCAGCAACCCCGGCTACACCCCCTCCGCCACCGCCAAGATCACCGCAACCACCGTCAACGACCGCGATCAGCTCACCGCCACCACCGCCAACGGCACCCCCACCACCGCGGGCTACCTCGGTGAGCTCCAGACCGACCTCGTCTCCGCCAACGACGGCACCACGACCACCACCTACCAGAACACCCTGCTCGGCCTCACCAGCGCGACAGCTTCCGGGGCCACCACCTCCTTCGTACGTACCCCAGCCGGCCGACTGATCGTCGCGCGCTCCGGCACCAGCCACGCCTACTACCTCACCGATCTCACCGGCAGCACCGTCGGCATCGTCAACGCCGCGGGTAGCAAGATCGCCGCCTACGCCTACGACCCCTACGGCCGCACCCGGACCGCCACCGGCACCTACGCCACCACCAACCCCTTCCGCTGGGACGGCGGCCTCTATAACACCGCCACGGGCGCCTACAAATTCGGCGCCCGCTACTACGACACCGCCACCGGCCGCTTCACCCAGCCCGATCCATCCGGCCAAGAAACCAACCCCTATGCATTCGCGGGGGATAACCCAGTGAACGGAGCCGACTCAAGTGGATTTGTGACGGTTGCGATCACATTTAGCGCTTGTATTGGTGCTTTTGTTGAATTCTGCGACTCATTCAGTGTCGACTTCGTCCACGGCAAAGCTTCGATCGCAGTCGAAGCAGGCTTCGGCTACGGGTTGAAAGTATCCATATCTCTTGAGGTTGGTGGCAATCCGTCCAATTACTACAGTCACTTCAGCGCCTGTATCCAGCCCGTCGGGGTCGATATTTACGTCCCTGTGGATGGAGGGTCGCCAGACATCGCCGTCGGCGCGTGCGGGGGCGAGAATATATCTTTCACTGAGGGCGTATCAGCACCGTGAGGGTGACTCTCATTGCTCTAACGACTAGCCTGTTTGGCCTGCTGATCGTCATTTTCCACCGTCAGTACTCGAAGTATCTTCAGAAGTCGTCGAGGCAATCACTAAGCTTCTGGCGGCGACCGCCTTCACTCGAGTATTACCGAGTTCTCTCACTGGTGGTCGGTACAGGTTTACTTTTAGGAGGAATTTATATCTTCGTTACTAACTCCTAGTTCATCTGAGTTACAGCGGTTACTAGCTGTCGTTGTCGGTCAGGACCCCTTCCACCGCGATGCTCTGGAGAGCGAATTTGTGGTTCGCCCGGCGCAGGAAACCGGGCTGCGGTCACCGCGCGTTCACGGTCAGCGACTCGGTGGACTCGGCCTGGCGAGGTGTTGGGCGTGTCGCGTCCGTGTCCGATGGTTGGCACGGGTCGCTGGGTGACCAAGACGGAGTGGGCTGGTCTTAATGTCGAACAAGGGGAAACGGATGGTTGATCGCCGCTAATTTAGCGGCGATCACGCTTCTCGTAATCTCTAAGTTTGGATCAACTGGCCGGACCAGCGATCTATTTGAGGGGCGCCGCCCTTATTGTTCTTATCCTCTGAGTCATTGCGACGATTGTGGTATCAAGATCGGCCGAGTTCGGCAATTGAACTAAGTCCGTTCTTGCGGCTTAGTGTGGTTGTCCAATGCGCGACGGCCGCACCTCCGGTTCACCGACCGCGCCCGTAGTCGCGGTCTGGAGTGGGCGGCTGGCGGGCGGGGCCCCGCGAGGTAGTCGACTCGTCGCGGCTGGGTTTGGTGGTTGGCGCGGGTCGTTGGGTGACCAGGGCCGTAAGCCGGTCCCGGCGGCGCTGCTCGACGGCAGCAGACAGCGATGCTGGGTCGAGGGTGTCGCCGACGGTAGAGGTGATGCCGGCGGCGACCCGGACGTGGTCGCGGCTGGTCTTGGCGGGGGTTGCCAGGCCCCGCTGGGTCCAGATCCGGTTCCAGCGTTGTTCGGCTCCCAGCAGCTGGGCGTGGGCCGGTTCGCGGTTACGGTCGGCTGCCCGGTTCCGGTCGGTGCGGGCGGCGTCGTGGGCGGCGGCCAGGTCCCGCTCGTGGCTGGCTCTGGTCTGTAGCCGCCGTTTCCCCGGCGCCTCCGCCGCGGGCAGCGGCGGATCAGCGAGCCGCTTGGACAGGGCGGCCCAGGAGAGGGTCTTGTCCAGTTGGGAGGCCTTGAACCACACCGGCTCCCCCGCTGGGTCTTGGTGGGTGGGGTCGGCGAACCGGTACCCGTTCATCCGCCCGGTGGACGCCTCGTTGGCGACGTAGGCGACCCCGACCGCGCCGAGCTCGGTCTCGAACGCCGCCCGCCCGCGGCCGGCCGCGAGCCTGGCGGCGGTGTGGACCCGTTCGGTGATCAGCACCCGGGTGGGGGTGGTGTCCGTGGCCACCGCGCGGCGCCACTCCTTCTGGGTGAGCTGCCCGTCCGCCGGTCCCCCGCCCACCACCTGCCGCTGGCCGGGGGGGACGTCGACGGCCCGAGACCGGGGCGCCACCGTGAGCCGGTGCTCGACCTCGAGGCGGGCGCAGGCCTGCTGCGCCAGGCGGCGGTCGAACCGGCCGTGCCACACCGCACCGGCGTGGTCGACCCGGGACACCACCACGTGCACGTGGTCCGGCCCGTGCCGGACCGCGACCCACGGATGATCCGCGAACCCCATCGACGTGGCGAAACCCTGCGCGGCATCCGCCCACTCCGCGTCACCCAGCACCCGGTCCCCCGGCGCGGACCGCAGCGAGGCCTGCCACACCGGGCGGGTGATGTCCGGCCGCCGGGTGATCGCCGCCCGCATCTCCCCCACCCACTCAGAGCTCGCACGGGGCTCCAACACCGGGACGGTCCCAGCGATCACCGCACCCCCGAGCCGGCCCGCGTACACGTGCTCCTCCGCCCGACCCGGCCCATGCAGATACGCCCCGATCCGCCCCGGATCCGCGCCCCGGGTGATCTTCGCGATCACCGACCCGACCCCCCCACCGCAGACGGCCCCGCCGGCGTCGCCGGCCCAGCTGACGAGCTGCGGTACGCCGCGGCCCGCGCCGCCACCGCCGCCCGGTTCCGGGCCACCCGCTCCGTGTACAACCGCTCCGCCGCCGCTCGGACCCGCTCGTCGAAGCGGCGTTCCGCGTCCGCGTCGGCCAGCTGCTGGTCCACCGACCGGGACCCCACCACCGGCGGTTGTACTGGCCCGACTCCGGTCACCGCCCGGACCGCCGCCAACAGCCCCGCCACCACCACCCGAACCCCCTGCGCGGCATCCGCCATCTCCGCGACCCGCGCCGGGTTCACCCCACTCGCATTGGCCAACCGCACCGCCTGGTTCAGGTTGTTCCCCACCCGACCCAGCTCAGCCCGCAACCCCGCCCACTCCCCCGCCGACACCCCCGTACTGCCGACAGGGGCGTCGCTGGCACTTGAGGCGTCCTTGGGAACGGAGGAGGCACCGCTGGTCGGGGTGAGGGTGGCGGCGACCCGGTCCCGGACCCAGGACCCCAGCCGGCCGCGGCCCGCCCCGCGGGCCGCCACCAACCAGGCCGCGTGCTCGACCGGGGACAACCGCACCGACACCGTCCGGGTCCGCTCACCAGCCACCCCGCACCCCGTCCCTTCGAGCGCTGCGGCCGCAGGTCGCAGCGGCCGGCAAGCGCAGCGCCGCAGTGCTCTCCCACCCGGCCCCCAGGGCCGGGTGCTCGGCAAGCGCAGCGCTGCCGACGAGGAGGACCAGCCGGTGAGCGCCAGCGAAGCGCTGATCATACCTCGCAGGGCTCTACGGCTCAGCCAGGCACCCACCGTACCCGTACAGCGGACCCCAGCCACGGGCCCTTCGGGGACGCCCCCGGGCGGTCCCGGTCGGCCGGCAGGTCGACACGCACGAACCCCCGCCACCACACACGAAAGGTGGGGCGGGGACGGGCTCGTGCTCGACGCCCCCAGGCGTCGGTACGGCCGGCCCCCGCTCCCACCGACACCCGACCAACCCACCCCGGCCACGGAGCTCGAAGCCGCGCCGCTGCTGAGCTGACTCGGGTCAGCGGACGTTGCCTGGCCCTGACGCCCGGGTGGACCCGGGTGGACACCTGTGGACCCACGTGGACTCTGCTGCACTACTGCAGCAGACTGGGGACATGACCCGGACCATGCCCATCACCACCTTCGCCCGGGAGTACGCCACCCTCCTGGAGCAGGCCCCCGACGACGACTTCCTCCTCGAGCGCCGGGTTGGGGCCCCCGTCCTGGTTCGCCCCCTACGCGAGGCCCGCGCCGACCGCGAGGTCGCCCAGGACCTCGCGGTGATGCTGCGGTCGATGCTCGGACACCTCGACGTCCTCGAACTCCTCAACAGCACCCTCGACGAGGTCTACCCGTGGGCCGTCCTGCTGCCCCCCGACATCCGGAACACCTTCACCCAGGAGGCCATCCAGATGCTCCGGGCCTGCGCCGCACTGGGCCGGTTCGGCGCCTACACCGACCTGCTGGACTCCTGGAAGGCCACCGCCGAGGTGTACGCCGACCCCGACCTCGCCCGCCGTCTCACCGGGCCGGTCGAGCTCGCCGGCCCAGCCGTGGCCGCCCCGGACACCGCGGCCGCCTGACCGGTGCCAAAGCGCGATGACCCGGTCGCCCCGCCCACCCGGGCCCAGGAATGGAGGTCCGCTACGCCACGACCGACACCGTGACCGGCTGGCAGAACCTCCTGACCCAGGTCCCCGGCACCCTGCGCGAGGCGTGGGACCGCATGCGGACTGCACCCGACACCAGGACCACCACCCAGAAGCCCCTCGCCGGGCCGCTCGCGACCCGCACCCACAAGGGCCGCACCCTGCCCCAGTGGCAGATCGACGTGTCCTCGGCGGGTCGGGTCTGGTACGTCATCGACGCCACCAGCCACACCGTCTGGGTCACCCTCGCCACCACCGGCCACCCAGGTGCCACCGACACCGGCAAAGGCGCCGGCAAACACACCTCCAAGACCCGCTGACCCCTAACAGGGCAGTCAGTCGGATCGGTCGGTCGGCACAACCCGCGACAGGTCCCTCCGCGCGTGCTGAACTCGTCGCCGTGCCTCCCCGTGGGCCGCCTTCCGGGTCCGACGCGTGACCTCTTGCGCCGAACAGGCAGCCGTGATCCACTTGTCCTCCACCAGACCATAAATCTTCGACGGACGGACTCCCCGGGAGGAACTGGTGGCCAGTGACCTACTTTCCGACTTCGACACCATACAGTCATACCTGAGTGATCGGTCCGATTTCGGTGGCGCGTGGCTTGATAAATCCAAACCAGCAGCCATTTTTGTCAATTATGTGGGCGATGCCCCCGGTCAAATCGCGTTTGTTGGCCCGCCGATATCAGCACGAGTAACTTACAAACAAGTGACTTACCCGCTTACCGCCCTCGAAGAACTCCAACGTCGACTGACGGGCGAACTATTATCCCGTAAGTATCCAGCCCAATACATTGCGGCCACCTCAATCAATATCCCCGAAAACGTGGTTGTACTGGATGTCGCCTTCGAGGCCCCGACCGGAGCAGAGAGGGTGCTGCGGGCCACCTATCCGTTTAAATATCTCCGCGTCGGTTCACGTATCCGAATCGACGGGGCCGGCTCCACCTCACCTATAAGAAGGCCCTCATGATGATCCGAATTCGACTTGCTGTCGTAGCTGCTACAACAATCCTTCTCGTAGCCCCGGCTACGATTGCAACTGCTCATCAACCGGTTCCTAGCCGCACGAGTATTCCTCCAGCAGCGGAGGCCCAGATTCTCTCCCGAGACCTCAGGATCCGCGCAGAGTTTGGTCTTAGTTTGCACCAGTCGTCTATTCAAGCCGCCTCAAACGGCTATGGGACATCTACCGATCTCCTCGGTATCCCTCTGACTCCAGCTGAGCGCGCCGACATTGCACATCGTGACCTACTAATTCCAATGATTGATCGCCTCAATCAGCGTCTCATAAATAACAATGTCTTTGCGGGCCTTTGGATTGACCAACACAAGGGCGGCGTACTGCATTTCGCTCAAACGTCCGGTGACCTCTCACCCGTAGTTGAATCGTATATCACGCCAGACCACCCGGTTGTCTACGAGACATTCGCAAATTCGTTGAGTCAATTGAATTCCACGGAAGCCGCCGTTACGGCCGCCGTGCTCTCGCATCACGGCGAAGCTCGATACATCAACTCATCGTCAGTATCAGTACCGGACAACGCGGTAGTCCTCGTGCTAAAGAATGACGCACCCGCCGGAACGGACCAAGCCCTTAACAGGACTTATGGTGCTAAGAGAATCTCGATACGGCGAGGTGTTTCAGAGGCGCGGCCGGCAAGCAATCGCGATATCCGAACCGGACCGCTCTATGGCGGTGAGTACATTTACAACAAGAATAGCAATGGATCCTGTACCGCAGGTTTTTCTGATGCGACCAGCGGCGGCAATTACTTCACGATAACCGCGGGTCACTGCGGTAACGGGGTCTGGTACCGCGGGTACCAGAATACTCAATACGGCATAGGGAGCGCGCACAGCAATCATTTCATTGTCAACGGAAGTAGTAAGTGCGACTGCGTAGCGGTGGGACCAATCTCGTCGAGTATCCGGACGGCAAGTGTCCTAGTCGTCAACAATGGCACTAACCATTACGTTGGCACGGCTAGCTCCTATCCCACGGGAGCGAGGGTCTGCCTATCGGGCGCAACGTCCGCCGGTAAGGGGAGCGATATAAACTGCGGCGAGATTAAGAGTAGCGGTGGGACTATTGGAGAAGGCGACGGTTATACTCTGGTTGATCCTGTCGCAACGAGCATTCAAGGGTTTCCTGGCGACAGCGGTGGACCCGTCGGTAATAACGCCACCCAGCTCATCGGATTGTACGCCAGTACTAGTTACTATATGCCCTCGGGAGCCTTCTACCAGTCCTACCTCAGCAAAGGGGTTAATATCGGGCCGACTGTCGGCGTCTCTTTAGTTTACTAGCGTTCTGCGCAGTGCGGTGTCGACGCCGCCTCCTCGGCCAGCGGCCGTCGCCATGACGTCTCGCACTTTGTCGCCCTCGATGGCCGGCACCTGAGGGTGCCCCCACATTGTCGAGCTCGACGACTCCACGAGCCATGCGATGTCCGGGTCAACCTCTCGATGCCGGCTCCACAACTCGTCTGGGCGCTCGACCCCGGCGGCCTCACAGAGCTGCACGATGCGCCCGTAAGACTCCCGGAGCCGCGGAACGTCCGCGCGGTCACCAACCTTGATGGTCCACCACCACTTGCCCACGACCGGCCACGAGTTGTCGTCAGCGCCGAGCAGCTTATCGATCTGAATGCCGTAGTCCTCGTCGTAGGCCATCACCTCGAACGCCGCCGTGCGGCCGTCCGGTAGCGCCAGCATCGCGTCGACGGCGCCCTGGCGGCCCTCCACGTCCCAGGACTCGGCCACCGCGCCCGTCACCCGCTCGGCGACAAAGCAGGCCGCCCGCTCGTCGTCTCGAAGTTCTGTCAGCCGCTTGTTCACACCCCCAAGCCAACACGCTCCTCGGCCCAACGTCTCCAGGTACGAATAGCCGCAGATAAAAGACGTTATCTACGGGTGCCTCGTACGCTGAGCGTGTGTTGCTGCAACCCGCCACCGATCGAGGCTGCCTGTTGCGGCGACCTCTGGTTTTGACCGGAGGCCCAGCCGCCGGAAAAACCACGACCGGCCGAACCCTGGCCGAGCGGTTGTCTCGAGCAGCCTTCATCGACGTCGACGACGTTCGCCAGCTGGTGGTGGCGGGGCATGAGTGGCTCGGCCCCGAGGGGGACGCGCAACGGGCTCTTGGGGTGATGAACGCCGCCGCTCTGGCCCGAGGGTTCCTTCGAGCAGGCTTCGACGTAGCCATCGCTGACGTCGTGACCCCGGCCACCGCCCGGATCTACAGAGACGAGCTGCCAACGTGCTTGCTCGTTCACCTGGTGATCGGCGTTGATGAGGCCCAGCACCGGACCGCCGGCCGGCACAACTGGATCACCGACGCAGAGTTCACTGAGCTCCACCGTCTCGACGCATCTAGCCCGCCTGCGGTAGATCAACGCCTCGACGTCTCAGGGCTGTCAGCTGGAGCCCAGCAAGAGGCTGTCGAAGATCTGTGGGCGGCTGCCGCGGCCGGCTGGTCGAAACCTGTCGCCGGGCAGGCTGAGCAGTGATCATGAGCAGCCCCAGCCATGGGGTCGTTGCATGACTCCGGCAACTTCGGGGGCCATCGGGGCCTTCACTGAGGTACCCCCGCCGGCGCTTTCGAGCGTCCTGAGCCCGCTCAGCGTCGACCGGCTGCCCGGTACGGCCGCCGACGACCCCTACTTCCGCCTCGCCCTGGCCTTCCTGGCCGAGTACCCGGCCAACTCGGCCCGCTCCTACCGGGCCGACCTACGGCTCTGGTGGAACTGGTGTGCCCACCGGGGCGTCCACCCCTTCGACGCTCAGCGCCACCACGTCTCGGCCTGGGTCCGCTCCCTCACCACTGAGGCCCAGGGCAACGGCAGGACCTCGACCAACGCCACCGTGGCTCGGCGCCTCTCAGCCCTGTCGGCCTTCTACGCCTACGCCATCACCGAGAACGTCCTAGCCAGCTCCCCCGTGGCCAACGTGCGCCGGCCCCGAGTCGGCACCGACTCGACGACCTCGGCCCTCACCGCCAAGGAGCTGGCCGCGCTTCTGGGCGCCGCCCGAGCTCACGGTCTGCGCTCCTTCGCCCTGGTCAGCGTGTTGGCCTACTCCGGGGTGCGGATCTCCGAAGCCCTGGGCGCCAACGTGGCCAGCCTCACCGTTGACGGTGGCCACCGGGTGCTGCGCATCGTCCGCAAGGGCGGCAAGACCGGCACCGTGGTACTTCCCCCGGCCGCCTCTGAGGTGCTGGTCGCCTACGTAGGCGAGCGCACCAGCGGGCCGCTGTTCTTGGCCGCCGACGGACAGAACCGCTACGTCTACACCTCGGCCGTTGAGCAGCTCAAACGGCTCTCGAAGGCAGCGGGGATCGACAATCCCAAGCGGATCAGCGCCCACAGCTTCCGGCACTCCTTCGCTACCGAGTCTCTCGGCGCCGGCGTGCCCCTCCAAGACGTCCAGGACGCCCTCGGCCACGCTGACCCCCGCACCACCCGGCGCTATGACCGAGCCCGGCGGGACCTCTCCCGCTCCCCCGGCTACGCCATGGCTGCCGTCATCGCCAAGGCATCATCCGAACGTTGACCCCGCCTGCGGGCTTCGCGCCGCTGCCGGTCCGCCGTTGAACCGTCACACCGTCGTGACGGTATGCCGTCACAGGTTGAACTGGGCGTGCTCTCGCCTGAGCATCTCGAACGGCGACATCCACGCCACCCTGACCGCAGCACAGGCATCGGGGATCTTGAGCTTCGACTTCGACAGAGGCGCTGGCACCTCCTGGGTGACGACGGTGAAACCCAGCGTGGAGGCTTGGCTGACCAGGAAGTAGTCCCCCACCCCGAGGAACCCTGCGGCTACGCCCGGCCGGTACGGGGCGGCGTTGGCCCACTCGGCCACGGTCTGCAGGGCGGCTTGGTCGGCCGGAGTCGGCTTAAGGATGAAGCTCGCCGGGCGCGCCGCCATCCAGTCAGCCAACTCGTCCTTGCCGGCTAGCACCTCCTGACTGACCCGCTCGACGGTGAACACTCGACCGTCGTCGTGGGCTCGCTCCAGCCACCTCCAGAACCCCGGCACGATGTCGAAGCCGTAGTGCCGGTTCTTGGCGTCAATCAACACGTCGGAGTCGATCAGGTACATCAGGTGACCCCGAGCCGTACACCCAGCGCCTCGAAGGCCGCGAACTTCTTCGAGCCCAGCAATCGGAAGGCATCTCGGTGCGACGTTCGACCTTCCATGGTGTCGGTGATCAGAGCCCTGGCGAAGCGCTTGCTGACTCGCACCGGCGTCGTGTTGTAGAAGCTGCCCCCCGAGCTCCGCTCCCCCATCAGGCCAATCACCCGATCCAGTTCCGCCGCGTAGGCGCCGGCATATCCCTCCGACGCCAACAGCCCGCAGTCAGCTAGTCGCCGTAACACCACCAGGGTGCTGGACTTGTAGAACCGAGCCAGTCGGTTGAGTTCCTCCGTCAGGTCGGCCCCGGCGTCGTAGGCAACTTCTAGCGAGGCCCGAGGCACCAACAGCTCCCCCGCCACTTCGTTGCACCATCGCTCGGTTCGGTCGCTGTCACGGAGCTGAGCCAGGTCTGGGCGCGAGACCGCCGACTCCCCCAGGCTGATGTGGGCCAGTTCGTGGCCCAGCGTGAAAATCTGCGCTGCCTTGGTGTCGGCTCCGTTGACGAAGACGACGGGCGCCAAGGGGTCGGCTAGGGCAAAGCCCCGAAATTCTTCCGGATCGAGCTTGCGATGGGTGTTGCTCCCCACCACGCCGTTGGTCATGACCAGGATCCCAGCGTCCTCGGCGTGGTCCCGCAGACCGTCGAGCGCCTCGGTCCAAGTGCTGAAGTCCACCCTGCGGTCAAGACCGAAGCCCAGACTGTCCCGCAGGCTGTCGGCGGCCTCGATCACCGCCGTGGCCAGGCTCAAGCTGCCCACCAACGCCACCGGCTCGGCCCCGGTCGCCTCGGCGAAGTCCCGGTACCAGTCCTGGCGGCTCTCGCAGGCGTAGATGGTGTCGAGCAGGTCCGGCGTTGGCGTGCGCACCAGCCTACTGCCGAAGGTTCGGAAGTCTGGGATCGGCAGGACCTCCTGGGGCGGCTCAGCCAGGAACATAAAGCCCACCGGCGTGTAGGTCGCCTTGGCGAAGTCCTCCAGCTGGCGCATGGTCGGCTGAGTGGTCTCGGCCTCCCAGGCCGCCAGGGGGAACTTGGCCAGCTCCTGGGCGCTACGCCCCGAGCGCTCTACCGCCCACCGCAGCATTTCGGGGGCCACATTGACCCGGTTAGCCATCGCGATACCCCCCTCCCTCAGCCTTGTGGGGCTACCTACCCCGCTCGCTAGTCGCGAGCTCTAACGCCCTGACCTGTGTAAACACGCTAGTGGACGACTTCGTGCCGTCTTGCCGTTGTAGCGGTTGAACGGCACTCCGTCACGACGGGGCGACGGTGTGGCGGTCCCCCGTCGTGCCGTCGTGACGGCACACTGTCAGATCCCTTGACGGGCCAGGCGCTCGGCTACCGCACCCAGCAAGGTCGGGTCGTCGGTCAACATGGCCAGCAGCTCTCGAACCACGGCGCTCCGGTCGACCTTGTGACCGGTCTGGCGCCGCATCTTCATCAGGGCCACGTCGACGCTGTCGGCCAGGTCGTCGTCGAGTAGCACCGTGTACTTGCGCTGGCCCACCAGCGGGGGAGCCGTCGAAGTCTGCCCGCCCGGCTTGCGCCGACTGGCGGCGGCTGCGAACGCTTCGGACGACGGGGCCGCCGTCACAGCGCCACCGCCGGCTTCTTCTCGAGCTCGTCCAGGACCGCCTCGTACTCGCCCAGGTCCTTGGGAACGCTGTCGACGGCGGCGGCGTACAGCTCCCACAGGTGGACCTCGGCTGTCATCAAGGACAGCTGTTGGGCGTTGAGGCCTTCTCGGGCGGCCAGGGCGCTCTTGGTACCGCTCCGGACCTTGGTCAGAAGGACCCGGGCGTCGAGCGGACGCATGGCCACCATTTCGTCGACCAGGTCAAACGTCGGACCGAGCCGGCCGGCGTCCATCAGGGTGGGGGAGACCGGCACCACCAGCTGGTCACTGACGCCCAACGCTTGGCGCAGAAGGAACTCGTGTTGAGGTCCGGTGTCGATGACGATGTGAGCAAAAGTGTCTTCGATGCCCCTGACCCGCTTCCCGAGGTCTCGGGTAGGCCACGCAATCACGGTGCAGGGAAGATCGGCCTGCTCACTCCAAGCCATCACCGAGCCCTGCGGGTCGGCGTCGACCAACAGAGTCCGCTCCCCGTGACGGGCCAAAGCGCAAGCAAGGAAGACAGCCGACGTCGACTTGCCGACCCCACCCTTCAAGTTACCGATGGTCAGACGCATGATCGGGACCGTAGCCGTCATGCCGTCGCAACGGGGTGACGGCACGCCGTCGAGGCTTCATGCTCGCTGGCCCCCACCCGCGCCATCTGACCAGCTACCACCCGGCGCGCCGGGCCCGGCGGTGCCGACGCAGACCGCCACGGCCCGGGGCCTGCTGGGCTCGTCGACCATTACCGCCGAGTTGCCGTTGCGGCGTGGTGGAGGGCTGCTCGGGCGGTGGTCCAGGCCGGTGGGGGAGTCCGCACGGCAGCGGCTTGTTGGGCGGTGGCGCGGGCGTGGGCGGCGCGGAGGGCGGTGTCGCGGGCGGCCCTGCGTGTGGCGGTGCGGGTCACGTGGCTGGGGAGGGGGGTGCCGTCTGAGTGAGTCCAGTCCCGGAGGCGGGTGAGCAGCCAGCCGGCGGGGTTGCGGACGGCGCCGGGTCCGGTGGTGGTGGTGGTGAGGGGGGCGTGGGGGCGGGCTCCGGTGTAGGGATGTTGATCCAGGGCGAGCAGGACGTCGTCGATGGTCCAGGCGGCGTTGAGCCAGGGCCGGAGCAGATGGCGGAGGTGCCGGGTGGACCCGACCCGGATCAGGGCGGGGGCGGTGGCGCGGAGTTGTTCGACCAGATGGAGCCGGTCCCGGCCGGTGGTGGCCGGGGCGGTCGCCGGCCAGGGCCGGCGACACCGGCACGGTCCTGCCGGCCCGGGCTGCGGGGTCAGTTGGCCCGGCGTGGCAGTCCGGTGAGGCCTGTCACCGCGCGGCGGGGGAGTGCTGGGGGCTGGTGCCGGCTGATCGGGCCTGGTGGGTCGGCCCGGTCCTGGTAGGTGCTGCCACGAAGTGGCGTTGTTCCGGCCGCGCAGCGGCCATCCGGTGGGGCGTCGACAGCGTGCGCAGACCGGCTCGCGCGCGCTCTGGGTACCCGCTTTGCGGGACCACTTGGGGGTGTCAGTTCTGTCCACAACCCAGGTGCCGGCGCCGGTGCGGATCAGGTGGTGGGTGCCGGCGCGGAGCTGCTCGAGCTGGTCGGGGGTGAGCTCATCGGCGGCGACCGGGCCGCGGCGGGTGAGGTCCACGGCCCGGCCGTGGGCGTCGACCCCGAGCTGCCCGGTGGCCCAGCGGGGGTCCAGGACCAGCAGCCCGGGGTCCGGGTCGACCCGCGGGCGCTCCACCGGGCGCGGTTCGACCAGCACGTACACGGCGGCCTCGTTGCCCAGCTCGCCGTCAGACCCCGCCACGGACCCTGCTGTAGGGCTGCTTGGGGGGCCGGTGAGGGCCATCGGGCGGGTCAGGGACCCGACCCGGCCGGTGGACACCACCCCGATCAGGTCCCGGGACCTAAGCCAGGACAGGAACCGGGCCACCGTGGACCGCGACACGCAGCCCCGGTCCGCCAGCAGCCCCCACCCGGTCCGCGCGGTGCAGGTGCCCCAGTCGGTGTGGGTCGCCAGGATCGCGGCCAGACACACCCGGCGGTCTGCCGCATCCGCGCGGAAGTCCGCCAGGGCCGCCTCGCGGACCGCGGCCATCCACCCGCGCAGGTCCCGGGCCGGCTGGTGCCCGGCCGGAACCGCCCGCCACACCCGCACCGGGGTTACCTGCGACCGGTACGCCGCGGGGCCCTGCCCACGCCGACACGCCGGAGACCAAGCCCCCGCCCTGCGGCGGCGAGCACGGCGCGCCGCAACCGCCCGGGCACGGGCATCCTCACCACTCGCGGTGGCGTCAGGGCTGGTGAGACGGCCAGCGGCCGCCCGGGCGGTCACCGCCGCAGGCGGCGCCGGCCACGCGCTGAGAACAGGGACGGGACACCGGACTCACGGCACGCCGACGAAGCGGCGCACCATCCGTGCCCACCCCGACGGGGCGAGGTAATGTCTCCTCCAGCAAGGTCTCGAAGCCCTGCACCCCGGTCTCAGCGGCCAAACTGAC
>JAABUO010004028.1_pt1 | contig 17344 bp, 14 predicted proteins | sample 5559291 | NCBI WGS metagenome assembly JAABUO01 (sample SAMN10711878, study PRJNA513372) | rock metagenome | isolation source: Antarctica rocks | place: Antarctica: Victoria Land, Finger Mt sud | reverse complement strand
CATGGCCATCTCGACCTACGACAAGGCGGTCAAAGGAGCGACCAAGGTAAAGGTAGCTGCCCCCAAGACGAAATGGGTCGAGCCTTTGCTGGCGGCAACGCACTCCGGGGATGGAGTGATGGGCGAAGTCTTCCGCTGTCTGGCCTCGCGGCTACGGGATTCGACCTGGAGCATCGTCTTCAAGTCTCTGATTGTGGTGCATGTCTTGATACGGGAAGGCTACAAGGATGCTGCTCTTCAGAACCTCGTGCAGAATCCATCCATGCTCAGCTGCTCACACTTCACGGATGCTTCCGAACAGGGCTACAACATCAAACGGTACTCCTACTATCTAAGCGAGCGGGTCAAGGCGTATGAGAGCTTCAAGGTAGACCATGTGCGGGAGCGGCAGCACGCTTCCGTCGAGGAGAGCAGGCTGCGTAAGCTCAGTGTGGACCAGGGGCTGCTCCGAGAGGTCCAGGGCGTCCAAAGAGAAGTGAAAGCCCTCCTCAAATGTGATTTCTACGAGGGCCAGTCCGGAGCGGGCACGAATGAGATTACCATAACGGCGTTCAGATTACTCGTCTCTGATTTGCTAACGCTCTTTAAGACTCTGAACGAGGGTGTCATCAATGTGCTGGAACACTATTTTGAAATGTCGCGGCAGGATGCAGAGAGGGCTCTTGATTGCTATAAAACCTTCACCAAGCTAACCTCCGGAGTAGTGGAGTATCTCAAAGTGGCTCGCAGGCTGGAGACCAGCACTCGACTGCAAATCCCAAATATCAAGCATGCCCCGACATCTCTGACGAAGGCTCTGGAGGAATATTTGGATGATCCGGAGTTCGAAAAGAATAGGCGCCAGTATCTCGCTCAAAAACAGGAGGGGAGTGTGTCACCTGCTAAGATGAGTGTTCTGGCAGTCACGAAAACACAGCCCTCTTCAAAGGCAGCTGAAGCAGATCCTCATCCAACAAATTCTGGCCCAGCAAAGCAAGAGAAGATGATTGATTTCTTTGAGAGTATTGAACGGGAGCAAATGCCAATGTTCACAAGCCCCACCCCTAGTCAAAGTCAATTCCAGCAAACACCAAGCCTTCCATCTGGCCAGGTTTCCAACCAACAACAGCCCCAATACGGCCAAGAACAGAACGGTTTTAGCGGGTATTATGGTCAGCCATATCAACAGCAGCAGCCACAGTACTTTGTTCCTCCGACCGACTTCGGCAGTCAGGCAACCTACATGAACAGTGCGCCACAATTCGCGAGCCAATCTCTGAACCCCTATCCTACCTACTCGACCTACCCACCGCAGAGCATGGAACCTCAATTTACTGGTGCTGGTTTTGGAGGCTACTCTCCACCGACTACATCTAGTGTAACACCGCCTGCATCTCTCATGCAGCAGGTTGGTTCGCAACAACCTTCCTACGCTGCATTCCCATCGCAGTCTCCGCCCACTCAAACACAACCTCAAATGGCACAGCCTACTGGGACAAATCCGTTCCGGCAAAGCATGATAGTGACTGGTCCTCGTGAAAGCACCAACCCCTTCAGAAAGTCGTTAAGTCGTGCGAGCACGATTGCATATGGAGAGCAAGGGATGCAGTCGCCTCCAATACCCCAACAAGCCACTGGCTCCAATCCTTTTCGACAAAGCATGATGAGCCCCCAGCGATCCGCCACGTATGGCGGCCTTGAGCACCTCGAGACTATACCCGTCTTTCCTCGCCATTAAACGTCCTTACTAAAGAGGTATCTTATCAGTATCTGTATTATAAATCTATGCTATGACATTTTGGCGTTGGAAAAGTCCATCTCTGGGTGTTGAGCCTGGAACTTCTTCAGCATGTCAAACTTCTTTTCCTCCTCCGACGTCGGCTTGCCCATCTCCTTTTGCCGCTGGTCGTACATCATTTTCTCCACCATCCCTCGTGTCTCCCCATCCAAGTCTCCCAAGCGACTATTCTCTGGCTGTATTTTCGTCGTGTCGATCTTTGGATGGTGCTGGAGTACGTGCGGCCACCACTCCTGCTTGTTCACCTTTTCCAAGTGAATCTCAATCTTCTTCTGATCCTCAAGCGTCCATGTTGATTCCTCCACCTTGATAGCCTTGGCAAACGACCCTTCGAGAATGGGCTCCTTGCCTTTCAATCCCACCGTCATCTTGGTCTTCTTCAGGTCCACCACCAGATCTCGTCCACGGGTCCCCTCGGGCACGGGCACTGTGACGTCGACGTCAATCAGGCTTTGCCGCCATTGGTAGGGGAGCGCAGCCTGCTCCACCAGCTCTCGTGCTCTTTCCTCCTTCTCCTTCTTGTCTTCTGCCATTCGTGGTTGGACAGTCCGTTCAAAAGGATCTCCAAAGTACATAAACTACGAACCAGGCTACTTGCTACGCCAATACCTCAGCATCTGGAGAGCCAAGATGCCATTCAATACAGCAGCACCCGCAAATCCAGCCAGCAGGATCGGATCGTTGGTCTCCTGCAGGGTCGTAAAGACACGAGCAATCGAGCCAAACAAATAGGTAAAGACAGAGAACGCAGATAGCTGCCCCGTCGTCTTACTCCGCGCAATCTGTCTAATCTGCGGCACCTTGGCAAGCAGAGAAATGGGCACGGTGAGGGTTTGCAGGAGAGAGAGCACGTCCTTTGTGACAATATCCGTCCTGGCAAACAGCGTCCATCCCAGCCCGGCAATGACAGCCACCAATGCCGCCGCTGCCGGCTGGCGACCAGCGTAATGCAGCAGAAGGATCAACACAATCATGTTTTGAATCGCAATGAGCGCCGTCTCGCCGTACGTGCTGAATGCGAATCCCTGGCGCGCATTGTAGGCCAGTCCGATTCCATACGCGATCGTCTCCAGGAGGTAGGAGAAGAAGGAGACACCGCGCGAGGATTTGGAGCCAATCAGCTTGAAGATCTGCGGGAGCTTGACGATGCTTCCGGCGCCCACGATGCCCAGACCGAGGGCCTTGGAGATGGCCAGTTTGGTGCATCGACCGACGGCAAAGTCAACATCTTCCAGCAGCGTCGCATAGCACTCTTCCCCAATCAGATTGACGCCAAAGTTGCGCGCTTGGTGTGGAAGCCTCGCGCTGAGTGTTTGGACATACGGTCGCGCAAAGTCGCTGATTTGCTTGGCATTGATGTTGACGTTCATGACGCAGCGATGACGATAGATTCGAACGCGTCAAACTCATAAATACACATTGTACAGGATTACGCGTCGACTACGTGGAGGGTTGTGGCGGAGTGGCTTCCTCCTGCGCCGCCTCCTTCTGTGCTTGCTGCTGCGTGTTGTGACGACCAAGCGCGTGCCCGAGGATGAAGCTGCCATTCGGAGGCGTCATCGTCTCGTTGTGCCATGCATCCCAATCGCCGACTGTCTCCTCCTTCAGCTCGCAGTAATCCAAGCCACGTATCTCATCTTCCGCGCTCACACGCAGTCGCATTCCAGGAATAAAGTTGAGGATATACAGGAGTAGAGCCGTGACCACAAAGGAGTACGCGGCAATAGATGTGAGATCCGCAAGCTGGTATCCAAGTTGGATCCAGTTTCGCGAAACCCAGCCACCTGGGGCGGACGTGCCATCGAGAGCAACCACGTAGTCTGCCGCGAACAGGCCGGTGAAGATAGAGCCAAGCATGCCCCCGATACCGTGCAGCTTGAATACTTGTAATCCTTCGTCAACTCGCATGAAGTCGTTGAGGTTTCCACATGCAGCACAGATCATGGCTGTCACGAATCCAATGATCCAAGAGGACCACAGAGGAACATAACCAGCAGCTGGCGTGATTGCGACAAGTCCAGCAATCACACCCTCGCATGCAGAGACGAGAGAGAATCTCCGTCGGGTGATTAGATCAAACGTACACGAGCCAATGACTCCAGCGGAAGCGGCAAATCCTGTATTGCACATGGCGTAGATAGACTTGATGTTGAGCGCAAGGGTGGACCCGCCATTGAAGCCATACCATCCAAACCAGATCATGATGGTTCCGAGACAGACCAACGTAACGTTGTGTGGACGATGCACAGCAACACGTCGGCCCGTGCCTCGCTCATGTCGCACACCCAAGACCACCGCACAAGCCAAACTCGCGGATCCAGAAGCAATGTGCACTGGTCCACCACCGGCAAAGTCGAGTGCGCCCATTTTGTTCAGCCACCCAACGGTGGTCCATGTCCAATGGGAGATTGGGCAGTAGACTATAGTTTGCCAGAAGAAAGCAAGAATGAGGGTGGGGAGAAGTCGCGCACGCTCAAACAGTCCTCCAACCATTAGCATGGTAGTGCATACGGCAAAGTACGCTTGGTAGAGCATGAAGACCAATTCCGGAAGGTAGCCAGTCGGACCAGCGAGGACATTTCGAAGGCCAATATTGGAGAGGTTTCCAATAAACGGACTCGTCGCCGTAGATGCGTAGGCCAAGCTGTAACCCCAGAAAAAGTACTGGAAGCTGCCGACCGCGCACACAGCAAATCCTTGAAACAGTAGGGAAACGGCGGCTTTACGTCGCGCCAAGCCACCATACAGGAGGGCAATTCCAGGGATAATCATCCAGACGAGTACGGTCGAAGTCATCAGCCAAACCATGCTACCCTCATTCCCGGCAAACATGTCCATAAGGTTATCCGTCAGCGAATTTCCGCCGGTGACGGGTGCGCCATCTGGGAGCGCCGGCTTTGGAGCAAGTGCAGGTGTCGACATAATGAGATTCGACGCTGGGGCGGAATGGAGGAAGGTACGCCACCTTTATCCTCCTTCGTCAAAAGCTTGGCAGTCTGGTTTGCGACTTAGGCTTATCGCTGGTCTCCGATTGGCCAGCTGTCTGGCTACGTGGGGGAGAAAGGGTTGGGTCGGAAGCGGTGGGGAGTGGGATATTTCCGGCCCTCTGATTGGTCAGAATCACAGTCGCGCCCGGGAGTTCCTATCTCCCCTAGTGCTGCTGCTAGTGCTGCTGCTAGTGCTGCTAGTGCTGCTGGTGCTGCTGGTGCTGTTGCTGGCACTGTCTTCTTCCCTTTTCAGTCCCGCCCCGCAGTTTTGCGCAAGCCTCAGAATGCCGGAAGCGGCTGCTGCATCTCCCCTACTTCTTCCGCCAATGCGCTCAACGAAGGCCCAGAGTAGATTTGGAGCGGATTGGCTGCTGTCATCGGCCCGGAGACCCTCCTGGCGTCCAGGGTCCAGCCAGGCGGGAGAGAGCATGACTCTCTTCTCCCTCTTCTCGCGTCCCCTTCTACCTCCCTCGACTACAAGCATGCCTTCCTCTTCAAAGCTGGCAAAGGCTGTTTTTAACGTCTCCTTGTTGACCGCTTCGAGGTAGGTGACATCCCCTTGAGCGTAGAGTGTTTTGGCAAACAGCTGCGCTGCCTCTTGAAAGGCACTCATCTGAACCCATCTGCCATTATGTGCCTGGCCTTCTGGAGGAAGTAGCGCAAAAAGGGCGAGCGCAGCCACCCAGTAGCTTTCTACAAACGGCCAAATGAGGAATCGGTAAAAATCGTACTGAACGCAACCGTTCTTCCGCTCTTTGACGGATAACTCCACAAACTCATCTGTGACGTGAAATACGTCATCGTCGTGCAGTCGTTGCAGTGAATGTTCCATATTTGCGCGTAAGCCGGAGATATCAAAAACAAATTCGTTGCGCATCAATTTAGACAGGAAAGATACCTGCTGAACGAGGAAGCCTCGTTCCACTCGTTGATTGTCAGGTTCGTCACCTTCCTTTATTTTGACGTACATCGCGGCAGCGATGATAGCCTCAGAGACGAACAGGTGAACGATTTGGTTGCGGTGGAACGAGAGCTGAAATCGATCAATAGGATAGTAGGTAGGTTCGAGAAGGTCGTGGCTTTGTCCAACCACACCTTTCAAAATGTTGCAAGCCCGATCAATGATTTCGGGTAATGACATACTTGCAAAATCAGCAACACGTCCGCCACTGCGCTTTATACGCTGGATTAGTTCTTCAATCCGCCGATAGAGCTCCTGTTGGCCGATTCCGCGGCCCCGGCAAGTAAGTACCACGCTCCCTACCAGTGCGGTGGGCATGACCACTGATACAGCATTAATATCCGACAGCACTTTGTACCCCAATGACCGAAGCAACCGGGTTCGCACAGTTGGCTGAGAGAAGTCAGACATTTCCAGCCCAAGAACTTGCTTCCTGGATTGCTCCTCAATAAAGTCTCTCAGACTCCATGGCTCATGGAAGCGGGCGTCAATACGGCCACGATTGAGGGATAGTGCTGACGAGCTGGAGATGAAGTCCTTCAGATTCTCCGCTCTCTTTGGCCGTCCCAGCAGCTCAGAGACGAATGTTTCGGCTTCAATAACCTTGTCATACTGGGTACTCACAGGCACAATCCAGCAGTCAGACGCACGATTTTTAATAATTGTTTCCATGATTAGTTTCAGAATTCCAAATTTTGGGGGTAATAGCTTGCCAACGCGACTTCGAGTTCCCTCAATGAAGCATTCGAAATTGAATCCGTTGGCAAGCAATGTGTCGACATAGCTCTGAACAATCCCTTCATACAATCGATCGCCCCCCGAAGATCGACGGATGTAGAAAGCGCCAGCATTTTGCAAGAATTGTCCGATAAGTGGGAAATTGAGATTGTCCCCGGCAACCACCGTGGCCAAGGAAATACCACATCGATACAAAATGAATTGAAGGGAGATGTAATCAATATGACTGGCATGTGACGGTAGGAAGACGAGCGACTGGCTCTTTTGAGCACATCTCCGAGCCACGACTTGTAGACGTTGGATTTCTTCGACCGATACGTTAAGCCCTTGAGAGTAGCATCTCGACAAGATCTGATCAATCAGAAAGTAGGTTCCCTGACATAAGCATTACGTGTGAGATACTCACTCTGATAAATCGTTTGTGCTCAAGCTTGCATATCATTCTATTAATTTCTTGCGAAGCCACTTGCTCAAGCCATAATTCAACTTGTTCCCTTCTGGCCTCTTTCGCTTCACCTTCCAGCCACGTTTCCTGTCCCAGTCGCGCATCTGCTAGCTCACGGATGCGGGCCAGGAGGATTGGAGAGGCAAGGACTGCGGCACTCATGTTTTCGGTGAAACCACGGTAATAAATAGGTCGACTTCCAATAGGCTGGTTGTAGCCTCGCCATTGAGCACCCTTTATGGTGAGACCGATTTCCTGTATAAAAGACAGTGGCTGTTCACGGAAGCGAACAAAGTGTTTGGTAAGATTCTCGGTGCCGCCACCGGCCCACTCGTGTGCTTCCTCTCTAACAGCCTGATTTTGCTTCAGCAAAGCTTCAGTTTCCACAGGGTTGAGCAGATTTGCTTCTCTCCTCCTTCTCAACATCTCTGTTGAAGCCCTATTGGACTCCGCTTTCATAAAAGTCACGGGATTTGAAGAATCCGGGGTTATGAAGAGACGACACAGCAGCGACGAAGACAAGATCGACGCCGAAATGCATAGTGGTAAAACAGCTACCGAGAATGTCTATCTTTCAATGTTTATGGGGTTTCGAGATCAGTTGGATAAACATCATGATCGTCGTGAGCGGGTCATCAAAGCCTCCAGAGACATCACAGCGCTAAGCAAGAAAATCATCTTTTCTCTGCAACGCACAAAGCATATCGGCCACGAGCTGCCCCCTGCGATATCCAAGGATTTACAGGGAAAATTGGCAGAAATTCGAGAACTTTACGCGAGCATAGCTCCAGACTTGCGTGGACAGAATGAATGGCGCTATCACAGATCCATATCTCCGGCGATTCAAGAATTTATCGAAGCACAAACTTTCCTCTCCTTCCTTACCAAGCGTTCACTGCTGAATCCCGAACAATTGAATAGCTCTCTATCTGATGAATTACACATTACGCTCTCCGACTACATGCTTGGCATCTTTGATTTGACGGGTGAACTGATGCGCTTTGCAATCGCAAATCTCGGCACTCCAGGGTCTGATGGAGACTTGATCTCGGCAGAAATATGCGCGCTTATGCGAGGAATGAGACAGGGCTTTGAATCTTTGGATGTTCAGACCTCTGGCGAAAGTAGCTTGGGAAATGAAATTGGCAAGAAGCTGGCGACGATGCGCAGTAGTGTGGAAAAGGTCGAGGCATGTCGATATTCGATGGCAGTGCGAGGGAAAGAGAGGCCGAAAGGATGGCGCCCAGATGAGCGTGCAGGGCAGGAGCAGATGATATAGATTAGCGCAGCTGAGTTTCCGCCAGCTCGAGCAGTCTATTGAAGCCCTTCAATCGGGCATAGAGCGCGTAGTCTCCGCAAAGGTCTGGTTTCAATGCATGCAGACTAGCGTCAAGACCCTGATGTTAGCGACGGCCTTAAATGTACATACTGTCGGTGGGCCGTCATCCTCCCTTCCCGTTTCCACAGCCCGCTCCTTCACAGCCTGTAGATCTTCGAGGAAGTGATGGACGGAACGCAGATCGCTGCTGGTTTTGACGTCTTGCTGGTGTTGCCGCCGAACATCGTCCATCTTCTTTGCCGTATCTGATCTCTCCTTCCGCACCATCATGATCTCTTGTCTCAAGCTGTTCCTTTGCCGCTGTGCACGTCGAAGAGCTTGCTGAAGCACGTTTCCCGCATCCAGAGCATCTGTCATCTCAATGAAACGGATGTCCAGCTCGTCTGCATACGCTTCGATCACCTGCTGGGCAAGCTGTGAGTGAAGCCGCCGATTTAATCTGAGCAGAGTTTCCCCCACCATCTGGGCAACAACATCAATCTCGTTGGTCACCCCGGCTTTCTTCCCAGATACTTTGTGAACCGTGAGCTGAATCGTGCCTTTCTGGCGCTCCTTGTCTTTTGAAGAGCCGGCTGGTTTGTTATCTCCCTCTTCGTCTTTTATCTCCACGTCCTCATCCACATCCACTTCCTTTGGCGGTGATTTCTTTCTTTCCTTCCCTTGTCGTTTTCTCATAGGCTCTTCCGGTGGGAGGATGACTTGTGGCAAGCTGCGAGCCGATTTGGGGTTGCCAGCTTTCGGTCTCGCTGCTTCTTTCTTTAGTGCTGGGGCAATTGGAGATAAAAATTTGTCCGGCGAGGGCTGACGCTTTCGTTTTCGGCTTGCGTGATCTTCAATCGGGGTTTTGTCCTTCGGCACAGCCGGGGTCTCCCTGGGTCGTGAAGCCGCGCGCAGTGTACGTCTGGGGCTCAGCTGCACACGACTCGACTTCACAGGCGACGGCGTCCGTGGACGAATCTGGAACTTGGCATCTGCGACTGCTCGGCTCCCAGCACCGCGTATCCTGGCCGCCAACCTCTCATTCATTCGTGCTATTGATGCTATTGATGTCGCGTTGACCCCAGATTTGAAGCAACAATCACCCGCAATGACGTGGTTTTGGTCTGGCTTTGGAGGAGGGAAAGACATGAGTCAGGACGCGGAGGCCAAGATGGATGACTCACTGCAGACGTTTCTGGAAGAGAACCGGCCTGGTCACGAGAGGATGGGCGCAAAAGCTGCAGAGCCAGCAGCAAGGGAACCGATGTACGTCCAGCCCCACGAAGCAGACGCAGCTCTTGCAAATTGCGCCTTGGAACACGAAGTCTTTGAAGAGTGTATAACGCGTGGAACAATGAAAGAGCGTCTTCTCTTGTGCAGCGCCAAAAAGAAGGCATTCTGGCATTGCTTTCAACAGCAAAAGTTAACCCTGAAAGCACTCGGGTATGGGGAGGATGATCAGACCGCATCTGCAAATGAAGAGATCAAAGCACATGCCGACCGTCTGTATCGCGATGTTATGCAAAAAGACTAATGAGACCCAATGGAAATGCTGGTATTATATCTATGCTTCCTTGAACGCCAATCGGGCTGCTTTGAACCTGGATACTTTTTTTGCAGGCTCCTCGATAGGCTCCGTCGCCTTGTCCTCATCAGTGCGAATATACCCGCCCTGTTGCTGGATGAATTTGGTCCGCAACTGATGGTACTCTGTTGCAACCTCTTGTCGATGGATTACTTGGTCGATGTCATCTGGAGCCATGGGTTCGTCCCCAGAGCTCTGTACACCCCTCTCCACAATTTCCTCCGACATGACACCAGTAGACGTGGGTGCAGCTTGTCTTGGTCGAATGTCATCAACGGCTCGCCTTTCCAGGACTTGCTGGGTGGGGGGCTGGGAGGGAGGGTGTTGAATTTCTAGTGTATCTGAGAAACGCACCTCTTTTTTATCCTTTGCAACAGCTTCTCTTTGTTTTCCGCCATTCAGGTGGGAGTAGCGTTGAAGGAGATCAACTGGTACAAGATTTCCTCTCGTCCGTCCAAATTCATCCTCGTCCTCCTCCTCGTCTGTTGCCACTTCAAAGTCATCTTCGTCCTCGAATTCGTCAAACTCTTCAATCTCATCCAACTCAAATTCACCCACAATATTTTCCATCTCGACGAGGCTTTGCAGTGTATCTGCCAAAGTTTGCGGGGCCGCAGTAAGTGGCATTTCTTCAAACTCGTCGAATTCGTCCAAGTCGTCTGCGGATTTATCTTCTATGAGTACTGGAGGAGGACTTGGTTCCGCAGCTACTGGTAGATTGGTTTTACGCGTCTGCTCTTCCTGTGAAGTTTCCTGTCCTTCTTTTGCCGGACTCGAATCCAGAACCAGCAAGTTCTCAAATGTAGACGCGACCTTGCTCATCTCTGACGCGGCAATCACCTTGGAGGATATCTCATTGCCCTCCTCATCCACTGCCTCCCTGATCTCCATCATGGGGAGCCCATCCTCATTCGTTAGATGATCAGATGAAGCGGACACCAGGCTGGTTAGCGTCTCCACTTTTGCTTCACAGTCCGCCAGCTTCATCTTGGCGCCATCCAGCTCGCGCGAGTTACGCTGCTGCATCCGTCCCACGATCTCCGTGGCCTCCGTCTGATCCGTCTCCACCAGCCAGCCAAGCGACAGGGACACGATGCACCGCTTCCCCGTCCGCCGCCGCAACGCCTCCACACCACTACCAAGCGCCCTGTCCCTCGCCTCCAGCTCTGCCACCTTGTGCTGCAACGCCAGCAAGTTCTCGCGCATGAGCCCTTGGTAGGCCAGCAGCGGATCCGCCATTACCTGGAAATCTCGTCCTTCCCCCACCACTGGATGAGCAACAGCAGCAGCTCCACCAAAACAGCTGCGAAACCAGGCGATGAGGAGGCTGTGTGTCCGGTATGCAAGTCCTCGCGCTACCTCAACCCAAACATGGAGTTCCTGGTGAACCCAGAATGCTACCACAAAATGTACGCTGGAGAGCTGGACTAGCATCTTAACCCCGTAGGTGTGACGCATGCGTGGACCGGATCTTCACCAGCGGGCCGGCAAAGTGTCCCGTCTTTGGGTGCAACAAGACGCTGAGAAAGGCGCGGTTCAAGAAGCAAACGTTTGAAAACATTGCTGTCGAGAGGGAGGTCGATGTGAGGAAACGAGTGTCCAATACGTAGGAGTGTGAACGGTGGCTCTGCTAACCTAGTTTCAACAAGACAGCGGATGAGTTCGACTCACTTCGGGAGTACAACGACTATCTCGAGCAAGTGGAAGAGATCACCTTCAATTTGGTGAATGGGATCGACACGGCCGAGACGGAAGCCAAACTCCGCAGCTACGAATCTGAAAATGCGGAGCAAATCTCAATGAACCGCAACAGGTCCAAAGCGGAGGCGCAGGCATTTGCGCAGCTGAGGAGGGCAGAAGAGGAAGAGCGAAGTCAGGCTGCAGAGATGGCTCGTCTGGAAGTGGAGGAGGGACGTCGTGAGCGCGAAGAAAATGCGCAGAGTATGCTGCGGAAGCTGGCAGGAAGCAGCACAGATGCAGACACCATCGTGCAAGAGAACAAAACCCTGGCGCTGAAGAGGTCGACGGCTCGTCGGAAGCAGCTGGATGAAGCATTGCTTGCTGCCAAATCACACAAGCTCAATCGCACTATAGCAAAGGAAGAGATCAAGGATCCCTTTGATCCACTAGAGGGACAGAATCTTCCTACTCCTCTTTACACGGTCCACGCAACCTACGACGATCCCTTCCTCAACAAACTGCAGCACGACGTAACAGCCATGGCGGGTGGGTTTCGCATCGAAGCGGTCTACCATAGAGCGCTATCCGACGCTTTCATGGGTCTTACTTGTGGCATTCAGAAGTTGTAAATAGTTCATGACATGCATGTCAAGGATTGGCGTACGGAGCACATTGTCCTTTATGTACAAAGAGAACACGATTGCATTTGCTATTCCTACACGTTTTTACACGTCAATCCATTCTCGACGACTTGATACTGGCTCCGCAGAAGGACTCTGTGCCGCTTCCTTGGCAGACTCGGCTTCAACGATATCGTAAAGAGAGTAAATTTGATCGGCTTTGTGCTCCAGTTGCTCTATGACGCTTTGGAGCTTGGTAGCAACGGCCTTGCGCTTGCGTTTTTCGTATCCCGGATCCATCGACTCATACTCTGCCATGTTTTGTTGATACTCTTGCTTCAGAGACACAAATTCCTTTTCAAGCTGATGCAAGACGCTGTGCAGTGCTGTATGGGCGGGCTGAGATGGACGTATCGAGGCACCTTCCTCATAGGCTGGGTCGTGAGAGGGTTTCTCTCCATGCCTGGATTTTGAGAGAGAGGGAACATGCTCACGTTTTGCTCGCTTATGACTGCATATAGGACACGCCGCACCACGGTAGGGCGAGATGCCGTGCGATATCCGTCGTGCAGTTTTGTGAACTTTTACTGGCAGCTGGATGGTTCCATGAGAATTGGATGGTTTAGTCTTTCGCCTTCGTACTTGGTCTAATGGCTCAACAAATTCAATCTCAGAATCCATTTCATCGCTGTATTCTCCACTTTCAATAAGAACCGAGCCATCTTCCGATGCCACTTCTTCGGTGTCGACATACCTTTCTGGGATCGACTCTGGTGCATAACGTGGCACCCTTTGTGGCCTGCTCTTGGACTGTGAGGTCGGTGTATTCGGTTTCTTCCCACCAACCTTTCCACCGAGATTGGCGGTCTTTGCCCTGCTCTTGTTTTTTTCATTACAGATCCGGGCTCGACGTTCATTTTCAATCTCTGCACGCAGTCGGTCGCGTTCTTCATTCTTTCAATTAGCAAAGAGGCTGATGCACACTTACGTCGACAAAGCTATTACTTGGTTCCGACCGTTCGATACCCTCGTCACTGAAGGAATCCTGCTCGACTACACGTCGCGCGACAAATCGTTGTGATTTGTGCTGCAAAGAGGGTTTTTGTGCAGAAGGTTTGTCAGACGAGCGATGGTTCTTAGTTTGTGCTCTCTTCTTTGAGATGACTAGCTCTTTCTGCAATTTAGCGTTGGCGGTTTTCAAGTCTTCAATCTCATCTAAAGCCTGTGCAAGAGCACGGACAGCTTCATCTCTTTCCTCCTCCAGATTCTTCACTAAAACACTATTTGTTTTGATCTGTCTCTCCAAAACGTCGACTTTAGACACAAAAGACTTCATCTTATCCTCAGATCGCAATCGTTCCATAACATGATTCAATCGGACACGCTCGCGGTCTTCTGCCCGCTCGCTCGAGTCACTACCGACTCCACTGTCCTCTCTCACCTTTTTTGCTTTCTCATCGGCTGCCACTGCCCGTTGCCTCTCCATTTCATACATGTTACGTGCACGGTCCAACTCTCTTTCGAGATCGCGCGATCTCTGCTTCAATGTCTTGTTCTGAGACTCGAGAAAATCCACTTTATCCTGTAAAGCTCGTAAACCAAGCATAACAGCCTGATTCTGCGAAGACAGCGGAATTGAAGCAATTTCCTTGTAATTTGATAACGTCGCGTTGGCAAAGTCACGACCAGTCAGCAGTGATGAAACATCCGGAATACTTGGAAGTTTGAAGGATTGCGTGTTTGTATATGTGTTTTCCCGAAGGGGCTCTTTTTGACTCATCTCCTGGAGAAAACTTTCTGCATTTTTGAAAGATTTTGGAACGTAAGGTGTGCTTCGCGCTTGCAATTTCTGTAAAGGACTTTTCATGAATCTTGTATACTTGGAATTAGAACTTTTTGGGGTGGGTTGCATGGTGAAGCGGTCCACAGTATTATTGAGCTTGCTGCGGTTTACCTCTGCTTGTCGTGCAGGGGCCGAACTCTCTGATGAAGTCGACGGACTCATGAGGTGATCTGATAAAGACGCTCTTGAGTGGAAATTGTCATCCGGCATATGCGTAGAAACTTGTCCGGACTTCAAGTCGGGGGAATACGCCATGCCTCTTTCCACACTCGACATATGACTACTTTTAAAGTGGTCCATAGAGAAGTCGCGGAACTGATGACTCATTTTTTGGTAGTCTGGCGTCCTATCCAAGATGTCAAAAGTTGATGATTGCAATCTATTTTCGAGGTCATCGGGATTTTCGCTCAATCTCGAATTTAAATCGTCTGCTGAAATGAACGACACGAGCTCCAATTCACGCTCCAACTCCTGTTCCAGTCTCACTCTGTCCATTTCGAGCCGGCTCATAGGAATGTTTACTTCGCCATCATCGAGAGAGATATCTGACATTCCAATCCGAAAGGAAGCTTGGGTTGAAAATACTAGCGACCTTTAAAAGCGGTGGTGACGTCCTCAGAGTACTCCAAAACTATGACGCGTAGCTTGAAGCTGCCCAGCGCGCCGTCTCTAGGGATATTGACGGAATACTACTGCTGGGCCAGGCGTCGAGTTTTGTGTTGTGGGTAGGAATTCGCACGTCAACAATTGATTCGCGTTGTCACAGGAACTTTCGACGTTTCGAGCGCGACGCATGGAACGCGTGTCTCCGGGCAGGCGAATAAGACTGCGAGCAAGTAAATGGATGTCTTTACAATAATATTTTAATGCCAGGAAGGCGTCTACTTTTGCGTAACCACTAGACCAAGCTGTGGTCTCGCTGACGAGAAATACATCTTTTACAATTCGTCCTTCCCTCCACCTCCGTTAATTTCGCGTAGAATAACATCGAATACGAGTGTTGCTCCCCCTGGGATGACACCTCTTGCTCCTTGGTCCCCATAGGCCAGCGATGGCGGGACTGTGAGTTTTCTAATCTCGCCAATACACATATCGATCAATCCTTGGTCCCAGCCCTTGATGACCTGCCCAGCTCCCAATTTGAAAGTAAAGGGTTTGTCACGCTTGTAGCTGCCGTCAAATTCAGCGCCAGATTCCAAGAAGGTCCCACGGTAATCGACGGAGATGGTGTCGCCGCTCTTCGACTTCTCGGTGCATTCCTCTTCGGGGATCTTGGTCGTGATACCAATCTGCAGTGAGTCCGACGCCGACTTTGCAGCCACAGCGAGAGAGAGGACGAGCCACAGGATTGAGCTTCTCATGTCGAGATTGTGGTTGAGGTTATGGTTGAGAAATTTTGAAAACTCATTAACCACGAAAAGACAGTACGGTGCGCACCTGCTCTTACATAGCCTATATATAAGGAACTGGGAACTACACCAAACTCTAGGCTTCAACAAATCCTTTTTAAAGACGCTTCTGCGAAGCGAGAAACGACTTGTGCTGTTGACCATCAATTGGATTGTGGAGGCCCAAGCATATTGACGTCAAAAGTGCTTGGTAGTCGGCCTTTTCTTGCAGCCATTGTTACTACCTAAAAATTTGGTTGCACCGTTGGAGATGCTCTGAATTGGGCAGCTTGCCGAAGTAAAACCTAGGCACTTGCGCTTCAGAGCTCTTTTATCGCGAGGAGCGATAGGGTCGACCAATTCTTCCTGATCCAAGCCTTCAGAAACGCGACTGGTAACTCGATGGGGTTGACGTCCGTGGAGTAGGTCGCAACAAAGAACGCGACAACATTTCTGCCTGATTGGTTTTGTTGTCGTCAAGTTTCCAAGGGAGGCCGTGCTTCGACTTCTTGGATTTCTTGCAATCCACCCATGATTCCTCTCATGATTCCTCTCCAAGTTCCTCCGGCCGTTCGGAGGCCGTTCGGAAGCAATTCGCGGGGATCTCTTCTTCGTCCCAAATGTTGGCCCGAAAGATCCTTGACAAATCGATTATTTCCTCGTCCTTCACGCTGATTTCCACCCCATCGAGATTTTGATTCCTATTGTTCTTTGCATGAACGTCTGTCGTTCACGTAGTGCGAGCTAAGCTTGGTACCGCTGAGGAAGGGGATCTCTTGGATACTGCGTATCTTGAGATTGATCGACCAGTGTACTACGGATATAAACACTCAAAGGTACATCGTTGACGTCAGCAGCGAAGTCCGGGAAGAAAACATCGGCATCCCTCGAGTGTCTAACGCGTCAACTGGTCGAATTGGATTTCCAGAGGTGGTGCGGGTTTCTGGCAACCACACACTCAATATTATAGGGTCCAGAATGCGCTTGACGAAAACAATATATCTGCTGCTCATTGGGTACTGCCAAGCGTCCCAGTGGCTTTTCTCCAAAGGGAAAGCTCAGGTCGGTGACACGGTGCTGCCATTTGATAGCAATAAGCCGTTTGCATCACTCGATCTTGCGACTGACCAATCCCTGAAACTCATATTTACAATAAGCAAAGACGCAGAGCAGTCAAAACCTCATCAGGCCTTTGTGCTGCTGAAACACGGTGAGAGTGCATTGGAGTCTTTTTTTGTTGCTTCCGTGACGGAGAACGGCAATGCAAAAGTTGATATAAGTTACAAGGATATACCATCCCCTCTATTATCTACAGAGGCACCGCTCGATGTTAGTCTTGTGATTGGGTCCTTTGGCTCCGAGCGCCCTCTCTTGACTACAATTGGGTCGATCAGGGCAGCCCACGACGGTAGTATCTCGCCACCTCTGCAATATCAAGCTCTACCTGAAATTCGGCACTTGTTTAAGACAGAGACACGCATGCCACCCAAAGTTCTTAGCTATACTACCACAATACTGGTTCTAGCTCAGTTGTTTCTTCTGCTTCAACTTTGGATGCGATTGGGAGCGAACCTTAGCGCGTTGAATACAGCGTTAGAAGCAGCTCCACTTTCACACTGCATCTTCTTTGGATGCTTGATTGCATACGAAATCCTTTACTATGCATACTACACTAGACTGAACTTGTTCCAAGTGCTGCCAATTGCTGCAGTACTGGGATTGACAACGTCCCTAAGCGGGATGAAAGCTCTAAGTGAGGTTCAGAACAGACGGCTGCGGGGAGAAAGATGATATCTCCAAATAGATAATAAAACGAAACTCATTTTGTAGTGTCAAGATCTGGGTTTGGTGTTAATATCTTCTGTTCCCGGCCACGGTACAGCCGCATGTAGAGATGATACGTCGTAACCAGGAAGACGGGTACAGCGACTAATCCCGCCACCATCCTGCCCATAAGCCTCATTAGCCTTCAGCCGACTCACCTCCTCGCTTCATTGCGATA
>JAABUO010004022.1_pt1 | contig 17369 bp, 9 predicted proteins | sample 5559291 | NCBI WGS metagenome assembly JAABUO01 (sample SAMN10711878, study PRJNA513372) | rock metagenome | isolation source: Antarctica rocks | place: Antarctica: Victoria Land, Finger Mt sud | reverse complement strand
CTTTAGCTATTAAAGCTAGCGTTTTTAAATTATTAATATTATTTCTTTTAATTCTTAATTTTTTTACTCGTAAAGCTTCTTTTTATTCATTTAATAAAAGTAAATATACTCGTACATTTCTTTAGTTTACATGTACATTTCTTCTCGAGAAGTTTGTAATTTTCATTACGTATTACTTAATTACACATTAAATTTAATAAATAATTTAAAAGCTTATATATAATTTTAAATAATCTTTTTACAATCTTTCTTACAGTCTTAAATTTAATTATTTTAGCTAGTAAACTTATATATTAAAATTAAATCTTTTTTTTAACATTAATCTTTTAATATTTATTTTTATTATAATCATTTTATTTCTCATTTACGTTATCTTCGTTAATTTTATATTTTTAACTTTATTTTTTATTTTAAGAAAGATTTATAATAATGTAAAGCTTTTAATTAAAGAAGTTAATAAGCACGCTAAGTTAAAGAATTATACTATTTTTTATACACGTTTAAAAAAGTTTAAAAAAATATTAATTAACTTATATATAATATAATCATTAAGTTAAGTTCGAGTTAAGATTTTAAAATTAATCTTACTTAACGAGTTTTATTAAGTTTAAAAATTAATAAAGTTAAGTTTTACGAGTTAAGTTAAATAAAATTAAATTTTAATAACAAACTTAAGTTATTAAACATATACGAACTTTTACATGTATAAAATAATTTATATCTTTAGCAAAAGCGATTCGTTTTTAATAATTTTAACATTATTTTAAAGATCTCGTTTAGCTTATTAAACTAAGCTATTTATATATAAAAAGTATTAAGCGTGTATAACGCGTATAATAATTATAATCATGTTTAGTCTTAATGTTCATGAAATATGTACTAGTAAATTAAGATTTAAACTTTAATTATAAACTTTTAAAATCTTAAATTATTAATATATATTTCATAAATATTAAAACTAAACATAATTACATTTATTATACGCGTTATGCGCGCTTAATACATTTTATATATAAATAGCTCAGTTTAATAAGCTTAATACGATCTTTAAAATGATGTTAAAATTATAAAAAACGAATTATTTTTATAAAAAATATTATTAATTATGTCGCTGATTATGTTACTAATTATGTCGCTAGTTATGTTATTAAAGAATCTTTTCTTATTTTATTTACTTAAAATCTTAATAATTCGTTAAGTCTCGAGCTTAAGTTAATTTTAAGATTTAACTTAACTCGTTTAATTTATTTTCTTATCTCGAACTCTGTTTACAAGTTAAGTTAAGTTAAATTTTTTAAAGTTTTATTAACTTAACGATCACGCTATTTATATATTTACGATGCGATCGTGAAGAAAAAGTAAACTTAAATTTAAAAAGATTTAAAAGACGTCTTTATAATAATATACGATTTATGAAGTATTTTTTTAACGTCGTTATTAAACGAAACTTGAAAAATAATTAATATTTAAAGATTATATAAAACGAAAATTATAATCATTTTTTTATACTCGCTTTAATTTATTTAATTCTTTAAAGATTAATCATAACAGAATAAATACGAGAGTTAAGTTTTTATTATTAAAGTTAAATTAACGTAAATTTTAACTCATTTTCGACTTAATATTAATTAAAAAAACTTTCTTTTCATACGACATAATATTTATAATGTATAATTATCTGCGAAGATAAGCTTTTAAGATTTTAAGTTTAATTTAAATTCTTTTTTAAAATTTAAAACGCGAAGATTAATTTTAATAACATAAAAAAAATAAGTTAAATTAGCTCATTAAACTTTTCTTTAATAAATTAAACTATTGTAATATACTAAAACGTAATAACGAAATGTTTATTATAAATTATATTTACAAGATTAATTATTATAAAATGTTACTGTTTATTATTATTAAAGTTATTATTTTAAACATTTTCTTTTTCGTTAAATTTTACTTTATAACAGTTAAAAAGATAATTAATTATATTTAAATTTTAAAATAATTAAAGCTTTTATATATTAAGCTTAATTAATTTTATTTAATAATAATTTTAATTAACTGCAAGCGAGATTTAATTAATGCTTTGCGAAGTGTTTTTCGAGAAAGTTTATATTTAGTATTTAATTATGTATATTAAAATAAAAACGAAATACGAATCTTAATAAAAGAAGCTTCAGAAAACATATAAAAATTATGAACAAGCTATTTTTTATTTAAAGAACGATTTATTATTAATTTATAAATAAAAGTTTATTAAATGTTAAATAAATTATAAATTACACTTTAATAATTACGTTATCTTTCGTAACGAAGACAGTAATGTAACTTTTAAACGTAAGCTTAAATTCTTCGTTAATAATTTAAAAAGCGTTATAAATAATTTAAAACTGTTATTTATAACTTAACGTCATGATTATATTAAAAGTTTTTAAATAACGAAGATTAAACTTTCTTTTCGTTTACGAGCTTTAATTTTACGCGATTTTATTATTCATGTAACTTTATTTATTTTATACAAGATCATGAAATAATATAATTTTATTATTCTTATTAAAGAATCTGTATTACGATGCATTAACGTCTTTACTAAAATTTAAGCTTGTTATACGCTTATAGAATTTAAAAACGCTTGTATAATATAATAAAAAATGAAGTTTTAAAAATAAAAGATATACAGTTTAAAGCTATTTTTAAAGCTATTTTTAAACCATTTAATGTTAAAATAAATTACGATATTTTTAATTTAATTTTATTAACTTTGTTAAATTTATTTTTACAAGTTTAAAATCTTACTATTATTCGATTAAAGAATAAACTCGTTAAAGTAAGAAAACGATAAGACGTTAAACTTTAATAAGAATTCGAGAATTTTATATATAAAGAATCTTCGCAATTTAAACATGTATTAATGAAGACGAAGTAATAATAAAAGAAATAATAAAAGAAATAATAAAAGAAATAATAAAAGAAATAATAAAAGAAATAATAAAAGAAATAATAAAAGAAGTAATAAAAAGAATAATAAAAGTAACGAGATTAAGATTAAAATTTTATAAAAACTAAAAAATAACGAGATAAAGAATAATTAAATAAAGAATAATAAGATAAACGTGCTGTTACAGTCTTTTTTATTTAAACGAATGTAAACCTGTTTATAACGTTTCATATATAGCTAAAACAGCGAAATTAAAGCTATTTAAATAATGTAAAATTTACTGTTTATGCTTTATAATTTATTATAAGAAGATTATTTAGAATCTTATATAAATTCTTAAATTACTTATTAAATTTAATGTGTAATTAAGTAATGCGTAATGAAAATTACAGATTTCTTAAAAGAAAATGTACATGCATTAAAGAAGAAATGTATATGTAAACTAGAAAAATGTACGAGTATGTTTACTCTTTAATAATACTCGTTATTAACGTGTATTAAATAATCTTTAATTTTTAAAAAAAAATGATTTAATTTACTTAAAGAGCTTAAATAATGCGAAGACGAGAAAATAGCTTATTTTTTAAATTAATTATTAATTATCTTTTGTTATATTTAAAATGTAAGAATAAACATTTAAATTTTAAGTAAAATTTAATAAACGATAAAAATTTTTAAACAAGAATTTTATATTATTCGCGATACGTATTTTTACGATTAATATTTTCGTAAATTTTCGTAAAATTTAATAACATTTCGTTAATAATAACGTATAAATAATTTAATTTAAACTTCTTTTAAGCGTAAATATGTTTAATAATTTTGTTTTTAAAACGTAATAATTATATAAATTATCTTAACGCGTTCTGTGTTAAAATAATCGTAATTAATTTTTAATTTATTTTAAATCTTTTTTAATTATTTATTTTATATAAAAGCTTCGTTATTAACGAATAAAAAAAGATTAAAGAATTTTTAAGTTCGCTTTTTATTAATTAATTATAAAGAAAATGATATATCTTCGCGTGTGTTTTAATTTTACAAAACCTTTTTTTAATATTATTTCTTTAATGCTTATCGTTTCGCTTTTTTTTCGTTATAATTATTAATTAAAATAATATAAAGAATAATAATTTCGAGACTTAAATCTTATTATTTACGAAGCTTAAAAAAGACTTTATATAAATGTTTTAAATTATTTTTAGCTTATTATTATAATTAAATGTAATTTATAATATTAAAAAGAATAATAACATTATTTAATTTATTAAACGCGTTTATTAAAAAAACGAATATACGTTTATTCTTAATATTCTTAAGTAAGAATTAAAAAGCGAGTTTTAAAATAAAATAAAATAAAATAAAATATTAAATAATTTTATTTCGTTTTCTCGAGTTATAACACGATTAATTATTTTTTCTTTATAAAGAAAAACATTTTTTTAAAATAACTTGTTTAAACATCGCTCGTTTAAACATTAGTTAAAAAGAAGCACGTTTTCTTTTTAAATAATGTTTTAATTTTAATATTTTTCGTACTTTTTAAAGTCATTAATATATATTTCGTATAATTTCTTTTTATATATTTATATTAAAAACGATATAAGTAATAAGCTTTAATTTAATGTTAATTTTATATATAATAATTAAAAAATTAAAGTTAAAAAGAAAAGAATTAATCTTTAAGAAATTACTTATATATGTTTTTAACTTAAGCGTTAAATTAAATATAATTAACTTAATTATTTAATTAACTTAACATTTTAAGCAAGATTTTAACTATTATATTATATAAGATTAACGTAATTACATGATTTAGTTTAATATTTAATATAAATTTAACGTAAGTTTAACTTAAATTTAGTTTAAATCTAGTTTAAATTTAAACTCGAATTATAATACGTTATTATATATTTTATTATTTAAACGATTAAGAAATTTTTATTAAAAAACTAATCGAGATTTTTTATAAAACGTGTATTAATTACACGATCTTTTTAACTTAATTACGTTTAATTAAGAATTACAGTTTATATTAACGCTTTAAAAGAATAATTATAAACGATTAAGAATTAAGATTAATTCGTTTACTATATATTATTTTAAATAAAATAATTAAATTAAATTAAATAATTAAAATGTTAAACGAAGTCTTTAAATTTATTAAAATTATATGTAAAACGATTAAATTAAATAAATTTTTATAATAAAATTTAGTAATAATCATAACATCTTGTTCTTAATCTTTCTATCTTTTTTTATTTTAATAAAAGCTTTTATTTATATATAAGTTTTAATTTAAATATTATTATTTATTAATTTACTCGTAAACTTTTATAAGCTATTATAACGAGTAATATTATTAATAAAATAAAGAAATTATTAATATATAAAACGAAATAGTTATAAAAGAATAAAAAGATTATAAATTATTAAACGAATAAATATTAAAAGAACGTTAATTACGAGATTAATGATTAAGTTTAATTATTTAATTAAAATGTAAAGTTTATTAAATCATGTAAGAATTTAAAAAATAAATAATTAAATCTTTATTAAATTATTAATTATGCGAGCATTTTTTATCGTCTTTAAATTATTTATTAATATAAAGATTTATAACGTGTTAAATTTAAAGCTACTTAAACTATATATATTAAATTCTTTATTAAATTAATCTTTAAATTTCTTATAATTAATAATAATTAATAAAAATAATTATACATAAACGAAATCGATTTTTAAAACTAAGTAAGTAAACACGTTATACAAGCAAGTTTAAAGATTAAAAAACGTTTATAAAAAGTTTACTCGTTAACGAAATAATGTTAAGTTAAAGTAATTAAAAGATCGTTAATAAAAAATAATTTAAAATAAACGCGCAGAAAATTAATTACGAAAGTTAAACAGCTCGCATACTTAAAAAGAATAAAGACATAATAATAATAGCTCGTCGTATAAGCGAAAGAAACGCGATAGTAATATTTAAAACTAATCGTTAAATTTAAAAACCGCTAGACGTATAATTTTTTATAAATAAATAATTTATGATAAGAAAGAAAATATATACATTTTAGTGTACATAAAACTACTTAAGTTTAAAAATAATAATTAAACTTAAACTTAAGTAGCTTTATATACATTAAAATGCATATATATTTTTTCTTATCATAAATTACTTATTTATAAAAAAATATACATTTAGCGATTTTTAAACTTAACGATCAGTTTAGTAATATTATACAAAGTACTTTAATCTTTTTTATATAATAAATAAATGCGTTTATAAAAAGCGCGAGAATAAATGATTACGCTTTTTTAAAACTTTATATAATAAACAGAAAGATAAACGATTTTATAAAACGCGTTATAAAGAAAAAGAACGAAAGATTCGCAGATATTTTATTTTACGCGATAATAATAAATTAACGACGCGTTAAAACATTAACGAAGAATTAATAATAGCTTACTTTAAGATACGTTAAGAAGTTTATAATACGAATTATGAATAAAATAAAAGCGATAAAATAAAACGCGTCTTAAAAAAGAAACTTTTATAACGTATAAAAGCGAAAGAAAAAGAAGCGATAATTATGAAAAAGTTACTTAATTATAATCTGCTACTATAAATAATTATAATTAATAATAATAAAAAGATAAAAAAAAAAAAAAAGATTAATTAACTTAGCGTTAATAATAAGAAAAATATACGCAGTACTCGCTTACGATATTCGCATAAAGATAATAAACACGAAAGATTAATTAAAAATAATATACGAATTACAGATTCAGAACGCATTCGTACATTTTAAAATAAAAAGGATTAAAATAACATAATTAAAGAAAGTAAAGACAGAAAATAAAAGTTATTTCTTTCTTATTTTAAAAGTAATTAGCGTGAAGTTAACGAATTATTTTATAAACGAGAATTTAATAAAAGAACATAACATTAAGAACTACGAGCTCTTTAATAAAACATGTAAAATTACTTAATGCTTCGTATATTAATAATACGAATATATAAATAAAACATGTAAAAACGAATCTGCATACGACTTCTGCGCTAGAAAGCATAATATTAAAAATTATACGCGTTAAACGTTAACGAAATACTTAACTTATACGATTTATAAATTAAATAAACACGAGATTTAATTAACGAAGTGTAAGAAAAGAACGAAAGAAAAAGAAAAAACACAGCGAGCGTTTTAACAACGATTTTACAAATATTTTAAAGAATAAAGAAAACTTTAAAACTTTAAATTAATAATTTAAACAGTTATTTAAAAGTTTTACGAATTTTATTTTTTTAAAAAGAATTTAATTATCATTTAACGTATTAGTTAATAATGATTTAACATTAATTAATAATGTTTTAACGTTAATTAATAATGTTTTAACGTTAATTAATAATAAGTTAATCTTATTTAATCTTAACTTAAAGTTAAATTATTATTATTATTATATTTTATACATTAATATGTTACTGATTAAAATTAACTTATGCGAATTATTTACGAAGTTATGTAATTAATTAATTTTTTTAAAGAAATAAAATTAACTCGCTATTAACGTTACGACTTTATACTTAAAAGCATGTTAACATTAATGTTATATACGTACTTTAAGATTATAAATTTATTTTGTTTAACAGTCGCTTTTGTATAAGCATTTCGCTTTAATTATTTTAATTAACTCGCGATAATGCGTTAAAAGCTATTATTAATTAAGAATAAATGATAACTTTCTTTATTATATTAAATTATTTAATTAATTCTGTTAACATGAAATGTTTTATGACTATTTTTAATTCTTTTTTAATTAAGATAATTTATTAACAATTTAATGTATTTACGACGACTCGAAGATCGTTTTTATTTTATTCGTATAAATAATAAAATAATAAAACGTGTTTAAAATCTTAACGATTTCAGTAATAATTACACGTTAAGAATTCGAATTTTAATATTTTAAAGAAATATAAAAACGTCGTTAAATTAATCTTTTCTGTACGTATATAAATTATTAAAAAGCTTTCTATCTCCATAAAATCTTAATATAATTTAAGTATCTTGTTAAAAACTTTAACGCGAAGCGTTAATATTTTAAGCGTCTTTAATGTCTTAATAACGTAACGATCTCATTCTTCTTTTTACTTAATCTTAAAATATTTATATAACTTCGCTTTTATTTTAACTCGAAAGATTACGTTTAACGATAATAAGAATTATGTTAATGTGCTCGTAATAATTCTTAAAGAATTAAAAAAAAACCTTCTTTTTAATGTTTTTACTGATTATGTTTTTCATTTATCGTTAATGTTTAATTTTTAACGTGTCTTTATCGCGTCGTTAAGCATCTTTTTTAAGTTTAAGTTTTCTTTTTATTTCTTAACACGCTTTTTTAATGACGCGTAATATGTTTAAATTACGAAGACGTATTTTTACTTTCGCTTATAATTTATTTAAATGTAAATGTATTAATATAATATACGTTTTAATTTAAAGATTATTTATACTCGTTCTTTTAAAAACTTTTAAAATTATTCGTAAACATTAATTTTAAATAATCTTAAACTTGTAAAAAGATATCTTGTTTTTATTTTTATTATTATTAAGTTTATGTTAAATTATTACATCGTACGTAATAATTAAACGAATTATTATACTGTAATGTTTATTTATAAATTTAACATTTTAACGTTTATTTTTATTTTAATGTTAATTTTATTAATCTTTAATAACGCTTTTATATTAAACTTCTTAAAAGTTTATGTTAAGTATATAAGTTTATACTTAACTAAAGCGAAAATAATTTCGTGTTACTTATTCATTTCTTGTACACGTTATGTAATTTATTAAGTGTTTTGTAATTATTTTCTGTGTTCTTTTTATATATTAAAATGTTAACGTCATTCACGAAGCTTATAACGCTAATTTTAAGTTTTAATTTTATATATTCGTTAATTAAATTAACGTTAAAAAAGAGTATAAAATTAATAACATTAATGATTTCTGTAATATGTTTACGTATATTACTTAAGTTTCGCTTTTATAATCGTTTATAATAATAAAGATCTTTCTTTTTCTTAAAAAGTTAAAAACTTAGTTAATTATATACTTTAATATACGTCTTTTTCGCAGATTATATATTAATCTTAGGTAAGACACGTTATTATAAACGTTAACTTCGTTTAAATATAATAAATTAATTACGTAATTCTTATTACAGTTTTAAATTATATGTATTCATTCTGTTAATAACTTAAGTATTAATTTTATTAATCTTACGCGTCGTTTTCTTATTTATTCTTTTAAAAGTAACGCGTTAAATTTAATTTAATAATTTAATTTAATCGTTATAATCGATTTTAACGCTTTACTTATCGTGTTAACTTTACAAGTAATGAGTTTATAAATATTTAACTGTATGTAATCTTCTTTATTAAGTTTGCGTAACATTATAACATGTGTTATCTTAAAGACTTTCGAGTAATAAAAAATGTTAATACATATTTAAAATAATAAATACATTTATAATAAAAGTTATTTTATTATTTCGCGCAGAGCTTTATTAATTATATAATTAAATTCGAAGATCTTATTAAAAGCTAATTTATATATAATAAACTTTATCTCGTTCTCGCTAATCTTTAATAAGAAAATTATTATTTTTAAGTAAATAAAGTTCTTTATGTTTATTAAATTCGCTGCGAAAGAAAGAAAAAAGAACTACGTTAATAAAACTTTTACTTTATTTTTAAATTTTATTATTTTATCATTATCAGATCGAAGTAATAAAAACTAAAATAAAGTCGAAAATATTTAATTTCTTTCTTTAATTCATTTAATTAAACGTTAAATGTTTTCTTCTTTCTTAATCGTTCTGTACAATTCTTGTTTAAAGTGAAGCAGTTTAACTTTACGAATTATTTTCTTCTTAATATTAAATCTTATTAAATATTTCTTTTAATTTAATAATTTATCATGTTTTAATTATTTTCTACGAGCTTAACGTGCGTCTTTAATAATCATGTTATACTAAATATTTTAAAACGACTTAATATAATATAATAATTTTTTCTTTAAAATATTATCGTCTTTATAACTTAAGTTATAAACTTAACGATAATTTTAACATATTCGTTAACATCTTTTCTTATTATTAAATAAATTATCTCAGAGACTGTAACTTGAATTATTCTTTTAAATATTATAGAATCGAACTTTTTATATTCTCTGCATAAGATAAGATTCGACTTCGTTACGACTAGTTATAATATTATTAATATAAGTATATAATGTAATAATTAATTAAGCTTTAATGTTAACTTGTAATGCTTCATCGTTTTTTAAAGAAATTGCGATGCGAACGTTAAATTTATAATGCTTTAAAGTTTTTTTACTTTTCATGTTTATAAGACTTATATTTACGTTCTTAACACTTTTTATAAGTTAATTCGCGATCGCATATTAAGTTAATCTTAACACGTTTATTTATATAAAATGATACAGATTAAAGTTCTTTAAAAATATATGTTTTTATTAACGCTTTTAGCTTTTTTCTTATAATTTTAATAATGAAAGAATTATCTGTTAATAAGTAAAATCTTAACGATAAATTATAAACGTTATGAATAAATATAAGTCTGTTCTCTTTAACGATTGTTTTTTTATTATTTATTAAATTTATTATTAAGTTCATTAAATCTGTTACTAAGTGTATTAAACATGTTCTTTAATTAATTAACTTTATTTTTATGCGTAATAAGTATATATTTAATGATAAAAACTCGACTCTTTAACGCTTTAAGTTTATTTTATTATTAATATAAAAGTAGATTTTAATATCGTTTTTTAATCTGTAAATTAAATAAAATTCGCTGTTAAATGAATTATACGATGTTAAAACGTATACGTTTCTTTAAAGCTTTTATATGACTAGTATATTATATTATTAAACTTTTAAGTTAATTAATAACAAGATTATAATATTATCTTTATCGTTTATAATGTTATATTATAATATAAAAAGAGTTATATTATTATTTAACATAAGAAATGTTACGAAAATGCTGTTATCATTATCGTTTTAATTTTATTAATTAACTTTTTAACTTAAGTTATTATTTTATTCAGAGTTTATATACTTATTTTATTTAACATTATTATTAATTTCTTTCTTAAGTAATTTACTTTTCTCTTTTAAACTTTATAAAACGTTTCTTTATTTCTCGCTTAAGTACTTTCGTTAATACGCTTTTAAGCCTTCTTTAAATGAATGTTTAGCTCGCGTTCGCGTTTGTTATTTTAATTCTTCTTTTACAGCTTCATTTATGTAATTTAGTTTTAACGAGTTTAACTTAAATAAGTTTAAGTTAAACGCGATTAAATTATTATTATTTAATTTAAAGTCGAGATTAAATAAGATTAACTTATTATTAATTAACATTAAAACATTATTAACTAATGTTAAATCGTTATTAATGAACGTATTAAATAATAATTAAATTTTCTTTAAAGAAATAAAAATCGCGAGACTTTTAAACGATTATTTAACTTATTAACTTAAAATCTTAAAGTTTTTTTATTCTTTAAGTATCTGTAAGATCGTTATTAAAACGTTTACTGCGTCTTTTTTCTTTCTTTCATTTTCTTTTTACATCTCGTTAATTAAATCTCGTAATCGTTCGTTTTATAAATTATATAGCTCGAGTAATTCGTTAATGCTCGACGCGTATAATCTTAAATATTATGCTTTTTAACGCAGAAGTCGTATGCTAATTCGTTTTTATATATTTTATTTATATATTCGTATTAATAATATACGAAGTATTAAATAATTTTATACGTTTTATTAAAGAGCTCGCAGTTCTTAATATTATATTCTTTTATTAAATCTTCGTTAATGAGATAATTCGTTAACTTCGCGTTAATTATCTTTAAAATAAGAAAGAAATAACTTTTTTCTTTAATCTTTAATTTCTTTAATTATATTATTTTAATCATCTTTATATCGAGATGCATAAATGTGTTTTAATTTTGTAATTTATATATAATCTTCATTTAATCTTTCGTGTTTATTATTTTAATACGAATGTTATAAGCGAATATTACGTATGTTTTTCTTATTATTAACGCTAAGTTAATTAGTCTTTTCTTTCTTTTTTAATTTTAATTATAATCATTTATAATAATAAATTATTACTAAGTAACTTTTTCATGATTATCGCTTCTTTCTCTTTCGTCTTTATGCGTTATAAAAGTATTTTTTTCGAAACGCGCTTTATTTTTATTATCTTTATTTTATTTACGATTCGTATTATAAGTTTCTTAACATGTCTTAAAGTAAGTTGTTATTTATATTTTAACGCGTCGCTAATTTATTATTATCGCGTAAAATAAGATATTTACGAGTCTTTCGTTCTTTTTCTTTATAACGCGTTTTACAAGATCATTTATTTTTCTGTTTATTATATAAAGTTTTAAGAAAGCGTAATCATTTATCTTCGCGTTCTTTATAAACGCGTTTATTCTTTGTAAAAAGAATTATAATACTTCGTATAACATTATTATTACGTCTCTTTCGCTTATACGACGAGCTACTGTTATTATGTCTTTACTTTCTTTAAATATACGAGTTATTTAACTTTCGTATTTAATCTTTTACACGTTCGTCTTTAATTAGTCTTTATTAACGATTTTTTAATTATTTTAACTTAATATTATCTCGTTAACGAGTAAACTTTTCGTAAATAACTTTTTAATCTTAAAACTTACTTGTGTAACGTGTTTACTTACTTAGTTTTAAAAATCGATTTCATTTATATATAATTATTTAACTTAAAGTTTAATAATAATAATTTAATCGCATTTTATTTATACTTATTTACGTTAAGCGAGAACTCGACATTATTAAACTCGACAGAATTAAATTACATGAATGAAGCTTTAAAAGATAAGATCGTAATGATGAATAAAAACGCGAACTGAATATTTATTTAAAGAAAGCTTAAAAAAAATTAACGAAAGTAATTTAAGCGAGAAATAAAGAAACATTTTATAAAGTTTAAAAAGAAAGAATAAATCGGTTAAGAAAGAAATCGATGATAGTATTAAACGAAGTAAATATATAAACTTTAAACAGTATAATAGCTTAAGCTAAAAAAAAATTAATAAAAATAAAATAATAACGATAATAATAACTTTATTACACTCTTCATGCTAAATAACGATAAAACTTTCTTTATATTACAGTATAATATTAGAAATAATAAAGATAGTATTATAATTTCGTTACTAGTTAACTTAAAAGTTTAATAATATAATATACTAGTTATAAAAAAGCTTTAAAGAAACGTATACGTTTTAACATCGTATAATTCATTTAATAGCGAATTTTATTTAATTTACAGATTAAAAAACGATATTAAAGTTTACTTTTATATTAATAACAGAATAAACTTAAAGCGTTAAAGAATTAATTTCTCTTTATTAAATATATATTTATTACGTATAAAAATAAATTTAATTAATTAAAGATTACGTTTAATGAACTTAAAAACAGATTTAATAAATAATAAAATAGATTTAATAAATAATAAAATAAATTTAATAAATAATAAAACAGATTTAATAAATAATAAAACAGATTTAATAAATAATAAAACAGATTTAATAAATAATAAAACGAGTTTAATAAATAACGAAACGAGTTTAATAAATAACGAAACGAGTTTAATAAATAACGAAACGAGTTTAATAAATAACGAAACGAGTTTAATAAATAGTAAAGATATGATCATTAAGAAAGATAAATTTATATTCATTTATAACGTTTATAACTTATTATTAAGATTTTATTTATTAACGAAGAGTTTTTTTATTATTAAAATCGTAATTAAATAGTTAAGAATATTAATTTTTTTTAAACGACTTTAATTTACATTATTTTATTTAAATAAAAATATTAAGATTAACTTAATATGCGATCGCGAATTAACTTATAAAATGTATTAAAAACGTAAACATAAATCTTATTTTATTATAAAACATTAAGACGTAAAAAGTAAAAGAACTTTAAAGCATTATAAATTTAACGTTCGTATCTTAATCTTTTTAAAGAATAATAATATATTATAAAGTAACATTAAAGCTTAATTAATTATTAAATTATATATTCATATTAACGATAATATAACTTATCGTAATTAAAACAGAGCTCGCTTCATGTAAAGAATAAAAAAAGTTAAACTTTAAAAAGTTTAAAAAGTAATTAAAGTTATAATCTCTGTAATAATTTACTTAACAATAAGAAAAGACGTTAATAAATATATTAAAAACATTATTAAGTTTATAACTTAAGTTATAAAAATAATAAAATCTTAAAAGAAATGATTAAATTACGTTAAATCGTTTTAAAATAATCATTATAACATAATCATTAAAAACGCACGTTAAGCTTACAGAAAATGATTAAAATATAATAAATGATTAAATTAAAGAAAATATTTAATAAGAATAAAAATTAAAAAGAAAATAATTCGTAAAGTTAAATTACTTCATTTTAAACAAAAAATTACATAAGATAATTAAAGAAGAGAAAAACATTTAACGCTTAATTAAATAAGCTAAGAAAAGAAATTATTTATTTTCGTGTTTTTCTTAATTTAATTTATTTTAATTAAACGATGATAAAATAATAAAATATAAAAATAAAATAATCATTTTATTAATATAATTCCTTTTCTCTTTCTTAATAACTAATCTAATTAACATAAAAGACTTTATTTATTTATTTAATAATAATAATCTTTTTATAATAAATTAATAAAGACGAGATAAAGATTATTATATATAAATTAATTCTTAATAAAGTTTTTAAGCTTAACGATATAATTAATAAAGCTCTGCGCGAGATCGCGAGATGACTTTTATTATAAATACATTTTTTGTTTTAAACTTATATTAACATCTCTTATTACTTAAAAGTCTTTAAAGAAGCATAAATTATAATGCTTCGTAAACTTAATAAGAAATATTATATATAATTAAAAGTTTACAGATTCATTACTTTACTTAATACGTTAAATAAAGCGTTAAAATTAATTATAACGATTAAATTAAATTATTAAATTAAATTTAACGCGTTACTTTCGAAAGAATAAATAAGAAAACGACGCGTAAGATTAATAAAATTAATACTTAAGTTATTAACAAAATAAATAAATATAATTTAAAACTGTAATAAGAATTACGTAATTAATTTATTATATTTAAACGAAGTTAACGTTTATAATAACGTGTTTTACTTAAGATTAATATATAATCTGCGAAAAAGACGCATATTAAAGTATATAATCGATTAAGTTTTTAACTTTTTAAGAAAAAGAAAGATCTTTATTATTATAAACGATTATAAAAGCGAAACTTAAGTAATATATATAAATATATCGCAAAGATTATTAATATTACTTATTTTATATTTCTTTTTTAACGTTAATTTAATTAAATAATATATATAATTAAGCTTTTAAATTTAATTTATAAAATTTGTAAACGACGTTAACATTTTAATATACGAAAGAAGTATAAAAAATAATTATAAAACGCTTAATAAATTACATAACGTGTGTAAGAAATGAGTAAAATGATACGAAATTATCTTCGTCTTAATTAAATACGAGCTTATATACTTAATATAAATTCTTAAGAAGTTTCATATAAAAACGTTACTGAAAATAAACGAGATTAATATTAAAACGAGAATAAATATTAAAATATTAAGTTTATAAATAAATATTAAACTTAAGTAAAACTTATACGTTTAAAAAATTAAAGATAAAATGATTAAATAAACGTAAATGCTTTATTAATTTATAACATTTACGTAAGATATAATCTTTATAAGATTAAAATAAATATATAATATAATAATACGTTTAATTATTATATATAATGTAATAATTTAACATGAACTTAATAATAATAAGAATAAAAATAAAATAATTCTTAATAAGCTTAAAATCATTTAAAATTAATGTTTACGAGCGATTTTTAAAGTCTTTAAAAAAATTAATACAGATAATTTTTAAATTAAAACGTATATCGCATTAATACATTTAAATTTAAATAAATTATAAGTAAAAATAAAAATATATTTTCGTAACTTAAACATGTTACACGTTATTAAAAAAGCATGTTAAGAAGTAAAAAAAAAACTTAAGCTTAAAAGAAATGTTTAACGACGTAATAAAAGTACATCAGAAATTAAACGTTAATAATAAATAATAAACATAATTAATAAAAATATTAAAATGTTCATTTATTTTTATATTCTTCGTAAACAGTTATAAACGTATTAATATAATTCTCGTTATTATTAAACGTAATATTTCGAGTTAAAATAATCGCGAAATTATATAATAAAATCGTTACGTTATTAAAACTTTAACGTTTCGCGTTAAAGTTTTTAATAAAATGTTTAAATTTTATTAAAATTTTATAAAGACAGAAAGCTTTTTAATAATTCATATACGTACAGAAAAGATTAATTTAACGATGTTTTTATATTTTTTTAAAATATTAAGATTTAAATTCTTAACGTATAATTATCGCTGAAATTATTATGACTTTAAACACGTTTTATTATTCTGTTATATACATGAATAAAATAAAAATAATCTTTAAGTCGTCGTAAATATTTCGAATTATTAATAAATCATCTTAATTAAAAAGAAATTAAAGATAATTAGTTTAATATAATAAAAAAAGTTATAATTTATTCTTAATTAATAATAATTTTAACGCATTATTACGAATTAATTAAAGTAATTAAAGCGAAATGCTTATACGAAAATAATTATTAAAATGCTTTTAAGCATAAAGTTATAACGTTAATAACGAGTTAATTTTATTTCTTTAAGAGTTTTTTTTAATTACATAACTTTATAAATAATTCGCATGAGCTAGCTTTAATTAGTAACATATTAATGTATGAAATATAATAATAATAATAATAATTAATAATAATAAAAAATAAGTCTTTAATAATATATTAAACTTTCGTTATTAGTAAGAACGTTTATAATATAAAGTTAAATAATAATATTAATAATTTAAAAACGCTAAATTTAATAACTTAAGATCATTTAAAGCTTTCAGAATTAATTTGCGTAAGTGTTCGCTTACGAGCTAAAATTAAAAATACGTAAGCTGAACTCAGTTACTGATTACGTTTTAAGCGCTTTAAGCTAAATTCGTAGCTTTTATTATTTTCTTAGTTATTATATTAAGTTTATTAATTTAAATAATAATACGCATGTTATTACGTTTACATAAAGTTTTACGTTATATAATATATTTAAATAATTAAATTTACTTGCATTATAATATATATATATAGTTACTTTAAGAGATAATTTAATAAAATATTAAATAAA
>JAABUO010004020.1_pt1 | contig 17371 bp, 24 predicted proteins | sample 5559291 | NCBI WGS metagenome assembly JAABUO01 (sample SAMN10711878, study PRJNA513372) | rock metagenome | isolation source: Antarctica rocks | place: Antarctica: Victoria Land, Finger Mt sud | reverse complement strand
CAAGCAAGTCCCCTGCAAAGCAGTTCAAGCTCAGGAATAGTGAAGTCATCGTCATACTCCTTGTCACATGACAATACCGGGCCGCACCCGTGTTCTTATGCATGCAGCATCAAGGCACCGTTATATCAGCCACTTATACCTGCCCCTTGTGATCATAGCCATAATCCTTGCCACGCAGCTGCTTATGCAGGGCCTCAAACTTCTGTTGGTCCTCTTCCTCCTTAGCCAGCATCTCTGCATGCCGCTGCTGCTCCTTCTTCCTGATGGCAACCTCTTCCCTCAGCCTGTCTTCAATCTCCTGTTGTGGCCCTGTCTTGGCCGGCCCTCTTGCTGCTGCTGCCCCTGCTTTACCTTGTGGGGCCCGTGACGCAGCACCATCCTATGGCAAACAAGGAGAAGCTTGTGGTCTTGGCCATGTGCCGTTGTTGTGTGATGGTAATGCCGTCCCTTGATCTGTTATCACACTTCTGCTGGGTTCCCTTTTGCTAGCTCTCTTGCTACTGCTGCTCCCGCTGTCCCCCATGCACATTATGTAATGCCAGTCTGCAGCATCTACAGGTCATTCTGGCGTTTGCCTGCCCACTGCTGAGTTGCTCTGATAACTGTCAACGAACTGATGTCAGCAATGTAACCACATGACTTGCTGCTGAGCAGACATTATGCTGATGTGCACGAATGTGTGGACCATCATCCAGGTTCAATGAAAGCATGCTGTGATGGAATGTATGTGATGTAGTGCAGATATTTGAGACTCTCGTGCCTTGGAACAGTCATGCATCTGAAAAGCATTGGGGCCAGTCGTGCACCTGCAAAGGGCACTTGGTTTTGCACAAGTGTAAAGAAGTCATGACACAAACCTTTCTGGATGAAGTGCTTGTTGCTGAGTCATCATGCCCAGACAATGACTCGCGACTTGTTCTGCGGCTTGGCACCCGAGACAGATCTTTGCTGATACGTGGTGAACTTGAAGCTTGATTGCTTCTGGTGCTGCCAACCCGTGACAGGGGAGGCTTGCTTGGACTAGCTGTACCACCTGCGTGCTGACTGTTTCTCTGAGTAACATGTCATGTGTGTGCTATGCACAGCTGGTTCCAGCAATTAGGCAGGTGCACTTAGGTAGGGCTTCAAAAGACTTGCAGTGAGCCAAATGTAAGCACCTGTGGTGCTGACACTAGGCTGCCTTTGAGGCTGCCTGACCTGGATGACGCCTCTCATCCAGGTATCTGGCGCACATGGCTGTGCTTCAGGGTCAGGCTGCCAACTGGTTTCAGTGAGGGGTTCAGGATCTAGAGGCTGTATTTCCCTGCTGACGAAGGTCATTTCTAACAGAGAGACGCAACTTTGCATACAACTATCCACGGTATAGCTGATCATGTCAGCATGTAGCTGCCGCTCATCAGCTTGCTGATATGCACTGTCGAAGGCAGTCTGTAGAGCCTCTTGAACAGCATATGCCCTTGCAATTTCACCCGACTCGAAATCCTCAGATTCGATGTTGATATCCATGGTGGTCATGAACCTGCAACAAGACTCTGTGACCTACACTCGAGGACGCATCGTAGCACGCACGCGGTCGCGCAGTCAACATCCAGCACTGTTGGCAACCTTGGAATCTAAATGTTTCGCAGGCGTTGCAGGCCCAGGCCTTGCTTTCGATGAGCTAAGCATCGGCACCTGCTGCAAGGCCGCTGTCTTCTGCGCGATGCAAATCTGTCGGTAAACTGCAGAGGCCCTGCCACACCAAAAGCATGTGGCCAATCGGTTAAGTGACGCTTGCACGGGTTGCCCAATCATCGAGAACTCAGATTGATTGGGCCAGAAGCGCTAGTCGCGCAAGGATCCGACGAATCGGAGAGTTGCCTTGTGAGCAATCAGCGGGCAAGCCATGAGCGGTCTGGACTCAGAGTCGTCAGGCACAAACCGAATACAGGTTTGTCTTGTAGATGCCGTTGTTGCCCTAACAGCTTTCGGTGTCAAGTTGTGCTGCAGCTATGGCTGTGGTGTGGCCTCGCAGCTGATGCAAATCCGCACTTGCAGGTGCTGGTGAGAGTCAGACCACCTATTGGGCACGAAGCAAATGAAGAGCTTGCTGTGGCCTGTAGTCCTAGTCAAGAGCACGTGCAGGTAAGCAGGACCGTGACAAACTCTAAGCAGTGCCAGCATGCACAGCACGATTTCATGGCAGCAGCCTGACCTTTGCTGACCCAGTGTCAAAGCACTTGACTGACTACAGGTATTGGTGCCTGAACGAGTTGGGGACAAGCCTCAGCTTCCATCACACGCAAGCCTCAAAGGCACCGCCAAGAAGTATACATTAGACGCTTGCCTTGATGGCAGTGTCAGTCAGGTATGCCTTTGCAGGATTGTCTTGCACGTCAAAGCTCCAAACATTGGCCCAGTAAGGCTTTGGCCAATGTGACCAATACACTGAGATGGAATGTTGCATGCAGGAAAGCGTTGCCGTAGTGTGCAATGTGGATGATTTGGTGGATGGCGCACTGCAAGGCTTTGCTGTTACTGTCTTTGCCTTTGGACAGACAGGCTCGGTAAGACTTCCTGACAGATGACCAATCACAAAGGATGGAGAACACAACAGCTTGGCAGAATCAAATGTTCAACTGCACACTGCAACATGCATGGTGGCAATGTTAGCCGGCATGAATTTGCAACTTCAGAAGCGAATGACATGAACACATTCAAAACCCATCGTGACTTGACTCAGGCCACTCTCATCTTCAGCATGTTGCAATAGCAAGCAAAACATCAAGCTAACGCGCTATCCCAATGCAAAACACAAAATTCTCCATGACTGAGTCCCACCTAGTCGTCACTGGCATTGACACGCATCAGCATCATGTGAACAGCAACCTGGTGACACCAGACTTGTGCCTTGTGTTGCAGGGGAAGACCTACAGCATGATAGGGCCTCGCCTGGGCACTACCAACTTTGACAAGCAGCAGCTGCTGACAGAAGATGATGGCTTCTTGGCCAGAGCCTATGCCAATGTCTTCCAGAGCATTGAGGCCCATCAGTCAGACATGCATGTGGAAGTGCGCGCCAGCTGCTGTGAAGTGTACCATGAACAGGTCAGCAAATGGCAAGGACATGTTGTTGTGCATTTGTACCCAGAAGAGCAAATGTGAAGCTGACATGCGTGTTGAGCAGCTGCTGAGAGGATCACCACAAACAGGTGAGCAAAAAGGCAGAACAGCGGATGGTCTTGGAACAATGAGCAAAGAAATCCCACCTGATGTGTATATTAGTAAAACATTGTCAACTGCTTTAAAACTCACCAAGATCAGGTACACAGCAGGAACGGCTTTTAGACTATGCCATTTCAAAATAGTAGAAGTGCAGGGCAATGATCATGCAGATGCACTGTCTTGAATAGTCAGGCTGTGCATGGCTGATGGTGACTTGTGTACATTTGTATGACTTGGGAGCTGGCAGCAAGCAGCCTCACCTTGCACACAATGTAAATGTGCACAAGTAACCATGCAAGTCACAGCATCTGTACCACTGTACATTTGTGATTGCTGGAGAATGCTGTCTAGGTCTCTGATTTGGCAGCTGGCAGCAAGCAGATGCCCCTGGCTGTGAGGCATGACAAGCACAGGGGCTTCTTTGTGGAGGGCCTTGCTGAAGTGCCCTGCGCCACCTGTGCAGATGCTCTTAGCTTCATGCACAAGGCACTGACTACTCGCCACATCAGGTCAGGGGTCTTTACTATCAATCTTTAACAATGAGCAAGGAGTTGCCTGGCGTCTGTTATCTGCCATGCCAACATCAGACATCTGCTATATGTTTGCTAACATCAGTCATCTGCTCTCAGCATTCACAGAAACCTTCTGAGGCCACCTTGTTCAATCACTTCTGGGCAGCTTACTGGTGCTTCACCATGTATTGTGGACTCTGCTGCGCTGCAAGAAAGTTGATGTTGTCAAGCGGCAGATCACAAACAATGACATGGCCACAATGTGCATTTCATCAAGCACAACTACAGTGCAATACAGTCCTCCCAAGCATTGATATCACCACAAGCAGCACTAGTTTGTAAACTATAGGCTGAATGCGAGTGCACCTCTGATGTTGCAGGTCACACAGGCTGAACGAGTACTCCTCACGTGGGCACTGCATCATGACCCTTCAGTTTGAGACCACTCCTCTGCTGAACAGAGGCAACTCCGTGGGCAGCAGGCCTGGCAGTGTCATGACTGCTGGGCCACCAATGAAGAAGTACGGCAAGCTGGTGCTGGTTGACTTGGCTGGAAGTGAGCGACTCAAGGTATGGCTGCACATGAAGCAAACCCAAGTAGTAGTAATAATAATAATAATACATAAATAATAATGATGATGACGATGATATTCAATAATCATAATAATAATGATGATGATGATGATGATGATAATAATAGCAAGAAAAATAACAACAAAAACGGTTTCCAGCTCATGATGAGCTAGGTACGTGCAAGACAAGTCTTGTCTCTCCACAGCAGCCTGTCTTGTGCATCCCTAAGGCCTAGCAAAACACAGGTGATGGCTTGTATATGCCATGGGAGGAGCATGCTGCTCTGTTGCCCATACATTTTATCACACGAAGGTCCTGGTGTTGTCATGTCAGCTGCCCTTTTTACAGCATACTCTTGTGCTGCAAGGCTGTCCACCATCAGGTGTACACAAATCAACATGAACTGCAAGCAAGCAATGCTGAGCCCTTGACACATCCAACGGTGTGGTCCAGCAGCAGCTGGGAAAGCTCCATCCTTGTGTGCATTCCACCCCAAACGGTGGAGAGGCTGCATTGGGAGAGACAGGATCCATCAACAGGAGCCTGTGACACTGATAGCATTTGCTGTGTGTTGTGCAGGCTGCTGGGAATGCTGGAGAGCTGCATTGGGAGAGACAGGATCCATCAACAGGAGCCTGTGACACTGATAGCATTTGCTATGTGCTGTGCAGGCCACTGGGAATGATGATAAAGCTGCGTTGGGACAGACAAGATCCATCGACAGAAGCCTGTGACACTGACAGTGCTTGGTGTGTGTCGTGTAGGCCACTCGGAATGATGGCGAGGCTCATTGGGAGAGACAGGATTGATCAATAGCCTTTTACACTGACAGCGCTTGCTGTGTGTTATGCAGGCCGTTGGAAATGATGGTGAGGCTGCACTGAGAGATATGGGGTCCATCAACAGGAGCCTATGACACCGAAAGTGCTTGCTGTGTGTTGTGCAGGCCACTGGGAATGATGGCGAGGCTGCACTGAGGGAGACAGGGTCCATCAACAGGAGCCTGTGACACTGACAGCTTTAGCTTTGTGTTGTGCAGGCCACTAGGAATGATGGTGAGGCTGCATTGTTAGAGACAGGATCTATCAACAGGAGCCTGTGACACTGACACTGCTTGCTATGTGTTGTGTAGGCCACTGGGAATGATGGCGAGGCTGCATTGAGGGAGACAGGGTCCATCAACAGGAGCCTGTTCACCTTGGGGCAGGTTCTGGCCGGCCTCAGCATGCGCAGAACCTCCTTCAGGTCCGTCATCATTGCCTTCACACTCTGTTGAGTCATGGTCATTTCATGTGTGTGCTCTCTGCTGTCATCTCTGATGAAGCAGTGCGAAAGCGGTGACAGCCATGCACGACCTGTAAAAGCAAGTTGTAGGCTGCAATAATACAAGCAGCAGCAACATGTGCAATGCTTTTGAGCTAGTGTTTGTCACCACAATGGGCATGACAGAGCATGCTACCAAGGTACAAAAGGCGCATCCCTTGATTGAATCAAACAGATGGGCTCCACAAACAAACATGGTGTCAGCACAAAATCCAAACTTTCATGTAGCATTCTGACCTGCCTGGCAAGTAATTTTCATAGTGATACAGTGCCACAGTGCCTGCCCCCGCCCCCTGGCAACGCATGCACATCGTTCATTGAAGCTTTGGCATTGTGCAAACTGGACCACCTTGCAGCCTGCTACAGATTTCGTTCCACCCAGCTCAATGCACTGCCTGCAGCAACTCCAATAGTAATCAATGCACAGACTTGTCTTTGCTGTCTTTCTTCACTCCAAAAAACCCTGCGTGTGCTTTGTGACTCATGCTGTGGACGTGTTTGGTGCAGTTCGGTGCCTCCAGTGATTCCGTACAGGGACAGCACGCTGACCAAGCTGCTGTACGAGGGCCTCAAGGGCAACGGGCGCGTTCTCATGATGGCCTGCTGCTCCCCCTCAAAGGTCACTCATTTCTCCCATCAGCTCTCACACATGTTGAGCCATTGCTGATCTACAGTGGTGCTGCTCATGTTGGCAACATTATAGCATCAGTAATGCACACATGTTGTACATATCCTCTCTTGGACCTAGTGGTGACATATTGTGACAGACACGACTTTGGTGCACTGAAAAGTGCACCCTAAAGACAGGAGCTGTGTTCCCAGATTGGCCTGCTGCTCACCATGCAGAGTCAGTCAAACGATGTAGTTTAGTCTGAAGTTGTTGAAACAGTGGGGCTGTGTACACAGATTTGTATGCAAAGATGCAATAGCCCCACAAGGTCCTGTTCTGGCTTGAGTGGCTTTAGCATCTTCTGACTGGCGTCTTGTTCCTGCTGCCTCTTTGTGTACAGACTCAAGCTGACTTTGCATCTTCTGACTGGCATCATGTTCCTGCTGCCTCTTTGTGTAAAGACTCAAGCCGATTTTGCATCTTCTGACGGCCGTCTTGTCACTGCTGCCTGTTTGTGTGCAGGCTCAAGCTGACTTTGCATCTTCTGACTGCCATCTTGCCACTGCTGTCTCTGTGTGTACAGGCTCAAGCCGATTTTGCATCTTCTGACAGCCGTCTTGTTACTGCTGCCTGTTTGTGTACAACTTTGTGTCTCTGCATGTACTGGTTCAAGCTGAAGAGGCACTGAAGAGCTTCTACCGTGCCTGCATCTCTCTCAATACACAGTCCAATGGATCGACCTCCAGAGAAAAGCCAGTAGTACATCTCATGAGACGAGCGTCTTTGCCAATCCTAAGCAGCATTTGCCTCGGGTGTTTGCACAGGCTCAAACTGAGCAGACCCTGAACACACTACATGGTCCTCAGGGTGAAATGCAACCCCTTGTGTACCCCCTTGCACCCCCAGGGAACAGCTAATGGTGCAGTTCAACAAACCTGTGTCTTTCCCAATGCTGAATGTCATTTGCCTGTCTGCACAGGCTCAGGCTGAGGAGACCCTGAACACGCTCCACTTTGCCAGCATGGCCCTGAGGGTGAAGTGCAACCCCCTGTGCATCCTGGACCCCCAGGACAAGCTGGTGCTCAATCTGAGGGGCACCATCAGCAAGCTGAGGAGCCAGAACAAGCAGCTCTCCACTGCCTTGCAGCGCAGCAGGAGCCACAGCGGTGATGGCAGCGACCCTGACTTTGAGCATGAGCCGGTGAGTGTGTGTAACGTAGTGGCGTTACATTGGTATACAATCCAGAGAATTAGACTAGGAAACACCTTGGCCAGGGGCCTGGTCTCATCACTTGATCAGGTTGTTTTCAGTCCGATTCGTTACAGTGTGTCAGTGAGTGCAATCCCACAGACTCTGAAGCAACTCACCAGTAGCGAAACACACAGCAAAGATTGACCCGAGGGCGGGAAAAAAGCCAACATCTTCATTTCCCATCTCAGATAGTGACCTTTGAGCTGCATAAGTTTACACCCTGTTAGCACATATTTGAAAATTTGTTGTTGCTTCTTTGTGCTGTGACACCTGTGCTGTCCTGAAAGCTTGGATAGTGGCCTTGTAGTGCACAGTGTTGAACGCAGCTGTACACGGCTGTATCTTGACATGTGAGGTGCATGAGTCATGGCATCAGTCGCATCACCCAGTACTGGCAGTCTAGGTTCTGATGAGTGTTCTTCCGAGGTCTCACTTGTGCATCATCTGTCCGTGACACAGTGCATGTGTGTTGCAGAACATTTGGGAAGCCAGGCCGAATGCAGCCCCAATGAGGCACAACACCCTGGACAAACCCCTTGCCACCTACCCCTCCCTGTGCAACCCCCAGGGCCTCACCCACTACCCCTCCCTCTCCTCCCAAAACGTCCAGGGCATTTGGGGCTCACCTGCCCGCCCTAGGACTCTTTCCAGCTTGCAAGGGCTGGATGCAGAGGGCAGTTGTGAGTTCATGCCTGGCAGCCTTTCCAGTGTGGCTGAAGATGATGTATGGGCTGCTCAGCAGATGAGTGCACTGCGGGGGACCAGATCAATGGATCAGTCTGTGGATCAGTCCGTGCCCTTTGGCAGCAGCCCAGAGCGCATGCGTCTTCTTCAGCATGACTACAACACTCAAGGATCAGAAAGGTATAGCCCTTTCAACCTTTTCTGGTAATGTAGCATTACAATGCTAGTAATGTTTGAAGGCATCATTTGAAACTGTGCCAATGGGTCATCCAGATTGCTGTGAGTGTGTTAGACATTGATGCACTCACATGTTGTATGTATGACTGAAGTAACATGGTGGCCTGATCCCAAAATGGCTTGTCTGGTTACTTGCTTGCAGAGATGTGCAGTGCTTCAGCATCAGTTTCATTTCAGCATCATCTGCCTGCTCTGTTCTTGACTGGCTGTTGGAAAGAGCAGTCACAAAGGTGCCGCCACAAGTTCAAACGCTCCATAGCCTGAGCATAGCAGGCATGCTGCCCAAAGTCACACCCTTTCAGGTTCAGCGTTGACTGCACCAAATGCAAAGGACATCACTACGCTGCTGTTACAGTGCCTTCTTGGTGCTTTTTAGAGCCTCTTTGGCAGCTGCCAACCTGTTGCTCAGCAACTGAAATGTGGGTGCAGGTCCAGCAAGAACAGCAGTCCCAAGAGGGGCAACCTCTCTCCGCCCAGGGGTAACCTGTCACCACCCCGGGGGGACATCAGCCCCAAGCGTGATGTCAGTCCGAAGCCTTCCAGGGCAGGCACCATCAGAGGTCCCTTTGTGCTGTCCGTCAACTCCTCAGCGTTCTCCTTATCCACCCTGCCTGGCGCCATGCAGACGGGGGGTGCAGGGAGGGCAGCCCCCCTGCCAGGGGTGGAGGCCTTTCCTGAGTTGGCTGCAATGGAGGCTGAATTCCAGAAGAGTTTTGTAAGAGGTATGGTACCATTCAAAAGCCTGGGATCTTTAGCTGAACCCTGACAAAGCCTCAGGTGATTGAGGAATCCTGCCTTACTTTGGAAAGGCATTGCAGTGATGCAATTGAGTGAAAGCCAAGTCGAACCTTGGCACCAACAACTGGCAACTGTATGCCGCAGTCAAGGTGCAAAGTTGCAGTCAAGCCGCATGCTTTGGTTTCGTATGCTTATGTCAGATGAAGGCGCATGCATAGGAGATCTGTAGGAGCAGCTGATTTGAGACCAGACCAGACAGCATGCAGTCGTACCTTGCATTGCCTCCCCACCTCGCTGTGCATTTTGCAACAGCAGCACAGCCTCCTAGGCTGTACCATCATTGTCAATGCCATGACCTTATTTCATTGTCATGGCATCATTGTCATTATGTCATCGTCATGATATCATGCTGATTGCATCTGTTTTGCAGGGCCTATCAAGCCTTCCCTTCCTGCTGACCAGTCAGTTCTGCAAACTTCATCTTCCTCCCTGGGCTTCCCAAAGGGCATTCTGCAGCGTCATGCCCTGTCCCTGGGATCAGGTCCAGGCACCAAAGGCTTCGGCAGAAACTCCCCAGCTGCGGGTGTTCTGGACCACCTTCAGATGCCAATTCGGCCAGGGCTCAAATTCCCCAGCAGAGATTTTGGTAGGGTCAGCAAAACCCTATCTGCCATACCCTTGACGCCGAAGCCAAGCCTGCCAAAAAGCAAGGCTGCGTCTCCAAGAGCAGCCTCTCCAGCTGCTGCGCCAGCTTCCAAGGCAGCTGCACCTGCACCTGCAGCTTCCAAGACAGCTGCCAAGGCAGCTGCATCTGCTAAAGCAGCTGCCAGTGAAGCCGTGAGTCAGCCTGAGCCCAAGCGGCTTCCTCACAGTAGGTTTACAGAGGAATATCTGGGTCCCATTGTGCCTGACACAGCGGCAGGAATGATCAGGGCTGTGGCTGGCGCAAGTAGGGCAGAGCCAGCTGAGGCACCAGAGGCTGAGCTTTCAAAGCACTCAGCGGACATGGCTGAGGCAGAGACTCAGTACTCAGATGAGGAAGCCGACTCAGAAGCTGAGCCAAGTACAGTGGAGACTCAGACAAGTTCACTGATGGGGCAGGAGGAGATCGACCCCAGCATACCCCTGCATGGTTTCAGACGGCACATGTCTCTCAGGGAACCAGATGTGCTGCTGCAACCCAGGCTAGGCCGGGCCACCGCTGATGACGTCATCGCCACTGCTCAGTCCCATGTGGTAGAGTCAAGCCGCCGTGCCACCACTGACTTCATGCTGGATGATGCTCAAGAAGAGGACTCTGAAGCTGGTCTAGCAACTGCTTCCATGGAGGCAGACCAAGCAGCTTCGGAGGCAGCTGCACAGCAAGCTGGGGATGAGTCACAAGCCGTGAATGCCATCTCTGCAGCTGTGGAGGCTGATAAAGCTGATGAAGACCCACAGTATGAGTCAGACTTGGTGACTGACCTGGTCAAGAGCCTTAGCACAGCTGCTGCTGATTCGTATGACGCTGATCAGGAGGAAGCTGCTGCAGAAGTTGCAGCCCTGCTGCAGTCAGAGGCAAGTGACCAATATGATATGGACGCTGACTTGGCTGTGAGCAGCACTCTTCACAGAGTGACCACAGATGTGGAAGCACAATGCAGTGCTGATGCCACAGCTGTGGTGGATGATGCCATGGCATCCCTGGGACATGACACCGAGGCTGATGTCATCCAAGAACAGTCTCAAACTATTGACATCACACTTGAGTCTCTCACCTCAGCTGTGGCCACTGCTGACGTCACTGACCAATCAGAAGCTGTGGAGGTGACCATGACGACCCTCACAGCTCGTGTGACGGATGAGCATGACTCAGAGCAGGTTACAGAGGTTGAGACTTTAGTCATGAGTCTCACAGAGCAAACAGAGGCTGCAGACAATGCAGATCAGCTTGCAGCGGTGGCCACTGTCATGGATGATCTACGTGCCCAGTCAGCTGATCACTATCAGAGGAGTGATAGCCTGGCGGTGGGCGAGACAATGGAGGAAGTCCAGGCTGATGCTGCTGACCACTTCAGCGCCCAGATGTTGGCAACTGTGAATGAAGCCTTGGGAGAGCTGGCTGAAGAGACTCTGGTGGCGGATGAGGCTGAGCAAGCCACCACAGCTGGTAACAATCTCTGATTTGTTTGTACTTTCATTTGTTTGTACTTTCATTTGTTCATTTGGTTGTTTGGTCATATATTTATTCATTCCCTTGTCCATTCCTCCATTCATCCAGCCAGCCATCGATCCATCCATCCATCCAGCCAGCCATCAATCCATCCATCTATTCATCCATCCATCCATCCACCTATCCCTCCGTTTGTTCATGCATTCCTCCTTGCTTCCTTCATTGATTCATGCAAAGTACATCGTTCCCCAAAGGTCAGCCCCTATACTGCTGTGCAGACCCCCCACAGTGTGGCAGCTTTAGCATTCTGCTGTGTCATGCCACAGCTGCTAGCTCCCTCAGTTGGTATGCTGTGGCTTCCCCACGTCTGTGCTTTGTTGCACTGCTGTCAAACTGCCCTCAGCACTGGGGCAGGTCAGATACTGCTCAACATATGTAGTACACTACATTCAACTTGGCATTGTTGAGCCAAGAGGCAGGTGCATGGCTGTGGTGTGATTCTGCACACGTGTCAATCCACATAAACTGGCAGCATGGTCCTGACTTGAGCCTCTTTTCTTACAGGTGACGTTTTGAACAGCTTGGCAGCAGCAACTGTGGAAGCTGACAGCCAGCTTCAGGCCAGTGCAGTTGACATTGTCATTGACCAGCTGGGTGAGGACACCATCCAACACTCTGACAGGGCTGCATCCACAGCTGTGGACTCTGCTCTGGACTCCATGCAGTCAGAGGCGGTGACGCAGTATGCCAGGGAGGTAGGCTCTGACGTGGATGATGCTCTGATGAGTCTTGAGTCTGAGGCAGCGAGTCAGTATGCTCAAGATGTGAGCTCAGCTGTGGACAGCACAGTAGCAGGCTTGGGTGATGACGCGGCTGAGGAGTATGCAGCTGAGGTGGCCACAGCTGTGGACAGCATGGTGGCAGGCCTTCAGACGGATGCTGATGCCCAGTATGCCAAGGATGAGTCATCAGCCATTGATGCCACGCTGGATGGTCTCCAGGCTGAGGCAGATTACTCATATGCCCAAGATGAGTCAGCAGCCATTGACTCTGCCCTCAACGACATCAAGCTTTCTGCTGAGGCAGCAAATGAGTCAGATGCTGACTTAGCTGTAAGAGATGTCATGTTTGACTTGGGTGCTGAAGCTGTCAATGGTGACAAACAAGAAGCTGATGCAGCAGTTGATGACATCATCACCAGCCTCGAGTCACAAGCAGCAGCTGAGTACAGTCAGCATGAAGACTCAGATGTGCTGGACGTCATGACAGGCCTGTCTCAGAGCGCTGCAGATGCAGCTGACCAGGAAGCTGTTTCAGCAGTTGATGGATTAGTCATCAGCCTTGGCGCAGATGCAGCTGCCCATTACAGGCGTCAAGATTCAGTGCTTGTCAATGCGACTGTTGACGCACTGACAGCAGATGCTGCTGGGCACTTTGCTCAAGACCAGTCTGCAGCACTTGACAGGGCAATGGCAGATCTCTCTGCCACAGCTGCTCAGCACTATGATGAGCAGCAAGACTTGGCCGTCACAGCGTTAGTCAGCGGCTTGGGTGCAGAAGCCGCCGGCTACTATGAAGCTGATCAGGAAGCTGCCATTGGGGATTTGGTCGACAACCTGCAGTCCCAAGCGAGAGTCTATGAGGAAGAGGAGGCCCAGATGGCTGCTACTGAGGCTGTTGGTGGTCTGGATGTGGAGGCTGTTCAATCCTACGACCAACAGGAGGCTGCAGCTGTGGCAGCTGTGGTGACATCCCTTGGTTCAGAAGTGGCTCACGCAACTGATGACCAAGATGCAGCAGCTGTCCAGGAAGTGATCTCAGCTCTTGGTCATTCAGCTGCAGAGTCTGAACTCGCTGAGCAGGGGCATGCTGTGCATGCTGTGCTGGCCTCACTAGGCGATGAGGCATGCGAGCACTTCAGCATAGCGCAAGAGGCTGTTCTCCAGTCAACCCTGCAGGTAGGCCTTCAATCAGTTTGCAGTAATGTTCCGTGCTATGTCATGTAAATGCAGCTATGCACATTATGCACCTGCATAATGCTTGAATGAGCTCTCCCCCCCATTGCAGTCTTGTCAGTAGTGTATTGTTGACTTGTTTTACCAATCAGATGCAGTTCCTCAAACATGACAGTAGGGTGCATGCCCCAGCTATGCCGATGGCAACTTTGCCGCACATAGAAGTGTACTGTATTGTTGCACTTTAGACATTGAGTGCTTAGTGCATGTTGATTTCCCAGTGAGTGTTTGTTGACTCCCCTCGTGGGTCCTAGGCTTTAGTAAACCCTAAACCCAAAAATGATTATGATTTGAATCCTACACCCCAAGACAACAGTTTACATTAGTTGATTGACTTCACTTGAAAGGTGTAGGAAGTGACGCATGATGTGTGGCATGCTTTTTACTGCCTCTCTGCTGCAATGCAGAGCCTGACCAAGGCAGCATTTGATGAAGAAGAGGCGGACCGTGACGCAGCCGTGCAAGAAGTGGTCACTGCTCTGAGCGGTGAGGTTGAGGGAAGCAGCCTGGAGAGCCTCAGATCTGAGGTGGACAGTCTGGTGGAGGAGCTCAGGGTTGAGGTGGCGACCAGTGCTGCACAAGAGCATGATGTGCAACAGGCTGGCCAGGTACGCTACTGACTCATGACTCATACCCCAGCAGGAAACCATTATTTTCATCATCATCATGATCATTGTTGTTATTATTGTTATTATCATCATCAGACTACCATATACATTATTGTCATCATCATCATGATCATTAGACTACCATATATGACAGCACTTTGGCAGTCGCTTGGTCACAGGTTTTGGCTTGTGAAATTTGCCAACTTGCAGTTGCATGGTTTGCTGTGACTGACTATGGACTTGTTTTAATCTGCCTGCATTAATGGCACCTGCATAAACAGGAAAGGACGGTATTTCATCTGTTGGATTAAACTTCTGGCTGTACTTACTATTGGGTCATTTCATTAAGTACCAGGAGTCACACCATGCAAGCATATTGCGCTGTTGACAACATGAATGCAGCACCATTAGTAATGCTTCAAAGACCCACTTTTGATCATAGACAGCACGGATCAGGAGAATATGTAACAGCCCTCTCATCTTGACTGCTGTCTTGCAGGCCGTGCAGCAGGCTAGCATGGCCCACTACAGCCGCCAGCAGTCACTAGTGGTAGACAGGCTGGTGGACAACTTGGCTTTAGAGGCTGCTACATCATATGGAGGTACTCGCAAGCCAGCTGCGGCTCAAGCCCTCAAGAAGCAGCTTCACAAAGCAGCTCAGAAGCTGCCATCCCTAGCAGCAGCCTCCTCAGGGCCCCTGGTGTCTGAGCCTGAGGTGGTTGTGGTGAGGACAGCTGTCATGGAAGCAGATGGTGGAGCAGCTGATGGAGTAGTCATGAGGGAAGCCGTGGCAGTTGCTGTGGTAGCTGAGGCTGATGCTGAGGTTTCAGCAGAGCCCTTGTCAGCTCCTATTGAGGTAGGCTCTGCGTCCGGCATTGATCTTCAATCATATGATACGTTTTTTGTCTTAAAGGGTTTGCAAGCTCGTCACTCTTTTGGTTGCATGCAATGTTGAATGATCAAAATCAGGAGAGAATGCTTCAAGGTGCAGAATGCTTGCACCCACATGCATGTCCTTGTGGTAACTGTTACCATGCAGGCTTGGACACGCTTTCTGGCACACTGCAGAAGATTTTTTCACATTCCAACATACATGCAATCACACATCCAGTCTGTGAGTCACACATCCTGTAAATATGGTTTTGTAACCAGATGAGGCTCATCTGCAAGCCTTCATGCAAACTACATGCATGTCTGATGTGCAGTCAGCACACAACAACAGAAATTTTATACACACATCTCCAGCATGCAGTCTGTGACTCTGTTGCTTTTGCTACCAGGCTGCGTCTACTGTATTGTACCAACACATCAAATGCTGAACAACCAGCAGAGTCTGACTGCAAGACTGTTACCACCACAGGGGCCGTCAGTGAGCACACCAATCAGTCAGCAGCTTCTGCAGCAGCTGCCGGAGCCGCCGCATGTCATGCCACGGCTTCATTCATTGGACTCCATCAATGCACTGGTGTGGCCGACATCGCGACGAGTCTCCTCAGCCGGCAGCCAAGCCAGCTCTCATCTACACTTGTATGTGGACAACGGTGGTGACCACCTCCACCTGTATGTTGACCACAGTGAGCCACAGCTGCAGCAGGGCCTGCCACCGCAGCCAATGATGTTCCCAAGGCTGAGGACAACAGCCTCCATCAATGCTCTGGTGTGGCCCACCTCCCGCCCTGACTCCTCCAGAAGCAGCAGCAGCCAGGCCACAGCTGTGGAGGACGCAGCTGAGGTGGTCGGTACTGCTGCCACAGCTGCGGCACAGCACGTGCCGAGGCCACTGCCTAGCGCTGCTTCCATCGATGAGCTTCTGTGGCCTGGAGACACCCCAATTGCACAGCGTGCTGCTTTGCCCGCTCAGCGTGCTGACGTTCAAATCACAGCTGCTGATTTGATGCCAGTGGGACTTGCATTCAGGGGGGCTGCTGAGTTGTCTGTCAGGAGCTCAGCCACCTTCAGAGCACAGAAGCAGCAGTCACTGCTTGACAGAGCAGCAGCCAAGAGAGCGCTAGCAGCCCTGCTGGCTGCTGCTAAGGCATCACAGATCAGGGGCTGGAGCCCCAAGCAGCGCGCCCTCAGCCCTGTTTCTCTTGCAAAGGAAGAGGAGACAGCGGCGCCTGTGAAGGAAGAAGAAGTAGCGGCACCTGTGGCGGCTGCTGTGAAGGGGCCTGTTGGGCTCCCCTCCCTTGAAGACATTGAAGCCCTTGTGCCTCTTGAGGAGGAGAGGTGATGCTCATGCATTTTTTCTGTGCATGATGAGTGGCAATGCAGCAACTTGCTAGCTTGTTGCTTCTCTGTCTGTCATAGTCAGAGCAGTCCTAGGAGAGAGCAACTTCCAATTGCACATAGGTAATGTATTTGCTCAGCAAAGCCTGACTCCACTTGCAACATCTAGCACATATAGCCACCCGGGCTCATGTGTGACATGAAATTTGGTTGACATCAAGGTCTTTGTCAAGTAAATTGCTTGCCTAAATATTTGGCATACCATGTGAATTCTGATCACAGGGAAGAGCCTGAGGCTGCACAGCTGGCAGAAGCTGCTACAGAAGTTGCTGAGGTTCCGGAAGCACCTGCTGTGGAGGGTGAGCCAGTGGCAGAGGCTGTTGTTGGACCCAGCGAGGCAGACAAAGCTCCTGCTGAGCAACAGGTGACTGCTTTCTGCCATGGTGCTGATTTGGGCTGACTAGTGACAGCTGTTTGGCTGTTTTTTGGCATGCAATGTGACCCTGGCCCTAAGGGGAAACACAGAATGAGTGAACCAAGTGAGTTAGTTAGTGGGTGAGTGAGAGAGCTCAAGTGAGGGAGTTAGTGAATGAGTAAGAGAGTGAGTGAGTACAAGAGTGAGTGAGTGAAGGAGTGAGTGAATGAATGAATGAAAGCATGCATGCATGAATGGATGGCATGCTGAGTCTCTTGCAGTCAGCTGGACAGCCAGGCACCTTTGCCTCAAGAGGAAAAGCAGGAATGACAGAGGACTTGGCAGTTGCTCTCCAGTGCTGCACGCATGCCTAATAGTTCATCTCGTCAGTTGTTCCCTAAATGGCATCTCAGCTGAGTCCCTGCGGCTTGAACAGGCAAGGGACAGCTTGGAGGTTCTGGAGGAAGCCATCCAAGCAGCTGCTCTGGAAGCTGACTTCACCTTCCCGGACGATGTGTCATCATCCAATGGGGACCAGTCACTGGTCATTGATGACATCATTGAGTCCCTGGAGAGCGATGCTCTGGAGGCTGAGCAGGAGGCTCTGGCAGTCCAACAAGCTGAAGCAGCAGCACAGGTATGCACCGCCAACTTTATCCGACTGTTCAGTTCCTTCTTTCTTAGCACTTTGTGATTAAACTGACCACAGTCTTATTTCCACGCTCTTCAATGCACAATCATGAAATTTGAAGTGCCACCTATGATCAATCGAGAAGCGGCATATGATAGAGCGTCAGATAGGTACCAGAATTGATTGCAAGT
>JAABUO010004019.1_pt1 | contig 17371 bp, 25 predicted proteins | sample 5559291 | NCBI WGS metagenome assembly JAABUO01 (sample SAMN10711878, study PRJNA513372) | rock metagenome | isolation source: Antarctica rocks | place: Antarctica: Victoria Land, Finger Mt sud | reverse complement strand
GAAATCTGAGCAATCAGACTTCATTAGGCATAGAGCCTTATTTGATTGAATTTGAGCTTGTAGCTTGTTTGTCAGCTGCTGTCTGCTGACCCAATGATGTTACTGTAACTATCACATTAAGAACATGCACTGCAGGAGGTGAGAAAGGCCACCATGAAGCGCTTGGCACCCATGCTTCAGGCCACTGCCAGCTCAGCTTGCCAATCCTGGCTGGTGCACTTGGCCAAGGACATTGTCAAGCACTGCCCTGCCCCCATGGCGGCCTGCATCACACCAGCAGATTTTGCCCTGTTGGAAGGGCATCTGCAAGCAGCTATCAACCAATGGCAACCCCCTCCGGCACCACCGGCTACAGGTTTGACCAGTCGCCAGCTGCTTGTCATGTAGTGCCTTGAAACCTGCTTTTGTCAGACTCTATCTTGCTTGACGCTGCCTCAGCTGACTCTTTGCAGTCAACAAGACAGGCCTTGCTCTGGACAGGTGTGCTTGAAATCACAGCGGTGTGGCGCATGATGCAAGCTTTTGTTGTCAAACAAACTGCTTCAGCTAACCCAGGTCTGCACTCAATGCTGTTGTGTTGCTTGCAGAGCCCATGACCCTGGCTGCAACCCCAAGGCCGAGTCCGCTGACCCCCCTCAGGCAGAGCCCCTTTGAGCCAGCAGAGGCTCAGAGCAGTGGTGTGCCAGACGCCTGGGAGGGTGTCTGTGACTGGGTCCTGGGCAAGCGCCTTGACCTATGGCAGGAGCTATTCGAGCAGCCATTCCTTCAGGTGAGTGCTGCTGTTAACACGAGGCATCAGCACAGGTAGTCTGTCAATGACAGGGCGCCAGTGCACGTCATGACCATCAAGCCTTGTCTCGTCTTTTGGAGCGCCTTTCAGCATGTGATGTTATACATAAAGCACAGTCAGTTTGCCCTGCAAGGCCGCAGATCTTTTTCAGACATGCCTGCCAGCTTTTGGTTGGGCAGCCTGTGATCCTGAACAGGCTTTGTCACCAGTACAGCATCACTGGCGTGCCCACATCAGTACGCATTGCAGTGTACAGAGTTGACGTCTTGGTGTGTGTGTGCAGCGTGCTCAAAACCTCATCAAGGCCTCCTTTCAGGGCATCAGCAAAAATTTCACCACACCTCTGCAAGATTGCCTCAAGGCAGCCCAGCATGCACCCCCTGCTGCCCCTGGGGGCTGCTATGCACCCCAGTGGCCAGAACAAACAGAGCTTGCTGTATTGGCTAACCAGCTTGGTGCCGTCTCAAGGACTGCTGGTGGCAACAGCCGTAGCTACAGACTAAGGAAGCGGCCCCGGCGTGGCAGGGTGAGTGCAGGCCTAAACACTCATTTGTGGTTCCCACCCACCGTTTTGCACACGAATCTGCCTGGCAGATCAGTCTTCCTGATACATGGCCTGAAGCCGCCCCAGGCCATCAATTCATTTCTCTCTGCTTGAATTTCAATACTTCACTCATTTTTGGTGAGACAGCCATCAGCATGTCCTCGCAGCTTTGGGCATCTGCAGATGCTGTGACAGCAGCACCAAACATGGCCATACACGACAACATACTTGCCATAATGGTAGACTCTGTGAACAGTCTGTTCTGTCGTGTCATGACAAGATTGCATGCAAATCAACACTGTGGTCATGGATGGCAGGGAGATATGGAGGGAAGCACTAGACTTCTTGATGGGTGGAGGGGTCTGTTGGAGGGGGTTTGCCTTCATGTCAATGACCAGCTCAAGGAAGCTCTTCGTGGCTCGCAGCTGTTGCTTGGCAAGCAAGACCAGGTGACACTTCCCCTCCTGATGCTGCTGCTCTGAAGAGCCTGCTCTGGAGAGACAAGACTTGCCCTGCACTTACCTAGCTCATCATGAGCCAGAAAGCCGACGCAGTATCATGCTGCTGCTTCCCATGATTTGCTTTGAATTCATGTGGTGGTGCCAACAGACCTTACATCTTGATGTCAAATTAGCTCAATGTGGCGTCATCTCTTCTGAGCTCACATTGTGCATAGCCTCCACTTTGTCTGCACGACAGGTCACACTCTGTGATTGATCAAAGCATACATCGGAATGGCCAAATTAGTGTCATCAACCATGTCAAGTCCTGTAAAAGGTGGGCATGCTGCATGCTGATGTGCGCCTGATCAACCATGACCCAATACCTCAGCACACGCTGCACACACAGGGCAAAGCATCTGCAGCCAGGGATGATTACACAAGCAGCAGCCCATCTTTCCGCCAGGAGAACACCAGCCAGAGAGCCTTGCAGCTGCAGCCCTTCATTCAGCAGCAGTGCTCAGCTGCCGTGCAGAGTATGGGACAGGAGCTTGATGCACAGCTGAAGCACCTGGGGCAGCCTGGCATGGATCTGGATGGAGCTAAGCTTGTGGAGCAGGCGCTGCTGTTAGGTCTGTGTCAAGCCTCAGCAGAGGCAATGCCATGCCATGAGCATCGTTTTGTGCTCTTCAGAGTACAGACTTTTGGACACGCCTGTTTTATGCTGTATTCTAAACTCAGAAACGCCCAGAGTAGTATCAGGCGTTTCTACTTCAGGGAGATACCTCAGCTCTTCAGGGTCGACGAATGTATTCCTGGGGACATGGGGCTTTGACAATAGGAGCACATGGCTGTTCCCGCATGATGGCTGGATGAAGCAGCGCCTGCCTATGCAATCTGTTGCAGTTGCCTTTTTGACTGCTAACAATCCCAGTGTCCCCTGTCACAAATGCATCACAGCCTGAGACATCATCTCACACAAAGCTGAACAGCACCATGACCCAACTCACGCTGCTTGCGGCACCTTGAACTGGGAGTCCTCTTGAACTGGGAGTTGGTGATGGATAAATTCAGGTCATAGTGCTGTTCAGCTTTGTGTAAATTGATGTCACAGGTTGTCATGCACTTGTGACATGATGAATCGTGACGATCAGTATCTCCACCCTGCACAAGCACACCACAAACATTCATGTGGTTGGACTATTGCAGGCAGGCTGAGTCACAGTCTAGGCAGCAAGAACACAGCATTGAGCCTTATCATGGGTCCTCCAGAGGTCTGGCAAGCACCTGAGGGCCCTACCCTGGCAACGCAAAGGGCTGCACAGCGCCAAAGTGCCCTTGATAGCAGGGCAGCTGCCAAGAGCCCTGGTGCTGTGCTGCATGAGGCCCTGCAACAGCAGCTCAGGTCTGGCCTGACCAAGATTGGTTTTTTGAGCATATGTATGCAACTCATCATGCTGCATATGGTGCCTCAAGATCTGGACAACCTCAATTGGCTTATACATCACATATATACAAGTTATTTGACTTCTGAAGGCTGTACACCTGCAGCTGGCTGTTGCGACAGCCAAAGCATCCTCAAACCGTACATGAAGTGCTGCAGCGACTCATCCAATGCATTACTCCCCTACTTGTTCTGATTGTTCCTTGTCAAGGGCTTTCTGAAGCAACTGCATATTGCTGCAAGGGTTACCCGTCATGCTGTCACACAGGGATGTGACACTGAAGGCGTATCAAGTATGGGCAGATTGGGCAGCCAGGGGCCTTTGCATGGAGCTGCAAGCTGCCCTTGAGAGTGATGCAGCCCTTACATCCCCAGTGCCCCTTCAGGCCTGGGAGGAAACAGTCATAGCACAGGTATGATGTTCCTGAATCTGTGTTTGACCATAGCTTCTGTCCTGCAAGCGAGCTGCTGGCACAGCATTTTTGCTGGCACTTGCTCAAGCAAGTATGGGTACCAAGCTGGGCTGCCTTCTGACAAGGCGTTGCTGCATTACAACCTGGATCGACCTGACATGTGCCTGCTGCATGAACAAGCTGCTGGGCAGCTTTGCCTGGTGAAGTGCCACATGGCCTGCGTTTTCCGGCATCACTTGATTGTGCGACACAATCTGTCAGTCATTCAAGGTTCGCTTGCTTGTTGGTAGGAAGAGAGCATGGATGAGGGAGGGGGTGAAATGCGGTTTAGCCTACCTGCTGCGCCCTCCCCCGGCCCCTTGCTCTTCTTGCTAGCTGCCTGCCGGGAGCTGGCTAGGGCTGGGGGCCACACCACTGGGGCTGCTGCAGTGCAGCTACTGCAGTGGGAATTGGGCAATGCCGTCCTGCAGGCCTTAAGGTGGTGCCTCACACGTCTGCTGTTTCAGGACACATGTGCTGCTGCATACAGTCTTACAACATTGTTTGGAAAGGTCCTAAATAGCCGCTCCTGCCATAACTCTGTCACCTCATATAGATCATGTTGTGCCTCCTGCAATAGTAGTGATTGTGGCTGAGCAGTATGCAAATGGTGGAGTATGGGTCCTGTAGCATGCACAGCTTGGACAGTAATGCTTTGTCACTCAGGCCACCTTGCCCTGAACATGTATACAAAGGAAACAATCAGAATAGTGTTCTCCACTCACAAGTGCAGCATGGCTTTTGTGAGGCTTATGCTGGCCTTACACTGACCAAAGTCAATGTTTACATATGTACTTTTCCACTTCAAGCTGTGTGCAATGCCATGCAGTGAGGTGTTGCAAAGCTCCAGCAGCCTCAGCAGCAGCCCCAGCAGCAGCCCCTCAGAGAAAGGCCTGCTGCAGCTGCTCTTTGATGTGCGCTTCCTGTCAGACGTTCTGGCTGGAGGCAAGCCTCTGAAGGATACCCCTGGCCCCACACAACCCTCCAGGTACTGAATCTTGAATCTAGACACAGTACTCAGAACCTCTGCAATGTGAGGTTTCTTGAGTGTTGCCACACACTCTTCTACATGTTGAAGCATGCACATAGGTATCTATAACCTCTGCAATATGATGGCTTCTGACTGCTGCCACATAATTTTCTAGATATTGGACCATGCACCTGGGTTCTCAGGACGCGTGTGGTGTTATGGCCTTTGACTGCCAAAAATCAACCTTCCAGGTATTGAATCATGTACCTAGGTACTTGGAACCCTTGCAACAGACTGACTTCTGTGTGTGTGTTATTTGCCTGCTCTGTTTGTTTCATATGACCCCCCTTAGGCTGCCACACCAAGCTTACAATTGAAGGCTTCCTCCCTACACATCCATACATTGTGCATGTTGTCCTAGCCACGTCTTACTCAAAAGCTGGGTCAGCTGCACTGTGCGACATGCTGACAACACAGTCGTTTCTGCAATCACCATGACACATTGCAGCTGGTCACAGTCACGTTGCTGTGACAGGCAACACAGTCACGTTGCTGTTGCAGGCCGCAGAGGGGCCAGGACCAGGCGCAAAGCCCTGCGGTCCAGGAGCGCCAAAGGGTGTTTCAAAGCTTAGAAGGCTCCCTCAGCAACCAGCTGGACCCCATCGACTGGGCCACCTATGAGCCCTATCTGTGGGCAAATGAGGCCACCTACTATCAAAGGGCTGCCACTCTGTTTGGTGCATTGCTACAGACGCGCCGCCTGCACAGTCACGTATGCCAGTCACATTTCTTGCTAGCCTCCTCTTGCTGCCTTTCACATGAACCTTGGCCGGCAAAATTTGCTGCAAAACCAAGGTTGCTGCGCAAATGCTGGGTCATTGGCCAGCTGTGCCATGGTTCAAGATCCACACCACACACGCCTTTGAACTGACACGTTTTGACCCTGTCTCAGCGTATTTTTTTAGCAATTGCTGCGCTCTTCCTGCTGCCTGTGTGCATCTGCAACAAGGTGGATTCAAATCGTGCTTGCCGAAAACTGCCAAGAGGGTGTGTCTGCTGCACAGGTGACACCAAAGCCGGCAACTTCATTCGATGCAAATATCCTGAGCGTTGCTCCCACTGCCCCCAGATTCTCCTACCTGCCCATCTCAACACCGTCCCTCACCTCCTCAGCTCTTCGTAACCACCCAGCCAGTACTGCAAACCCCATGACAGCTGGCATGGGGCTTGTTTCCACAGGCCCTGCTGCATTGACTCGGCCCTCAGACATGCTGGATCAGACTGGGGACTACTCATTTGCCAATATCAATGTTGGCCGAGCTGTGAGTGCAGTGAGTGCTGAGCAGCAGCGAGCTGTCGAGTCTGCATCTGGCACCACCCTTGAGGTGAGCCTGCTTGTTGCACTCCTTTTCGTATGCTGTTATGCTGCTGCTCCATTGCACATGTGCTGAGCTCTCATGCATTGTGGCAAACATGTCATCATCTTCTTGCTCTGTGCCTGCCAGTCAGTGGTCGTTGCTGAAGGCCAGTATGGCTGAGCAAGCATCACACCATGCCTCAGTCGTGACCTGCATCAGCACCAGTACAAAGCTGGGCAATCTCCGTGCAATTTCCATTTCTGTGGTGCAGAATTTACAGAGCAAGTTCTCTGCTGGGACAACAGGCACCAGCCAGCGCTTGGGTGCATTTGGATCCTTGCTGGGTGACAAAGCAGCTGAGGTGACTGCAATGGCACAGCAGTCTCTAGGGGACTATGTTCCCACTGCCTTCCCATCAGGCCTGGCATCAAGCAGCCTTTCAGGATTCACGTCTGGCGCGTCTGGGTTGTTTGCTGGGTTCAAGGGCTTGCGAGGCTCGAATGGCTGATCTGATCTGCTCAAGAGATTGGCAAACTGCTCCTCTGCAGACCCTTCACCATCATTGCCATTGTCAGAGTCAGAGCCCACCGCAGAGCTGCTTGACATTGCCATGCACATGCTGGCATACTCAACAAAGCACATGCTGCTGTCTATGCGCTCCGACCGATGCCCTTTCCAAGAGGTGGGATTGCCAAGCTGGATGCCAGGCATGAAAAACACAGCGTGCGTAATGTGACAGCTGCCTTCTTTTGCAAGCAGGTGGTACACAATCAGCAGGATGCTGCTCTGCGTTGACCTCCTGCTGACCTAGTATTGATCAAATTGTTCGTATGCCTCAGTACACAAGCAAGGTTGCCCAGATAATTGCATGCAAGAAAGCACGATGTGTTGGAAAGCATACAAAGAAAGTTTTGGTTCATGACGAGGCCAATGATGATAACGTAGATTATCTCCCGTACCCAGATGCACAGGCTCTTGGTAACAGCATGCTACCTTAGGAGGTTATATCTCAGATACACAGTTTCACACCTTGCTTGCATGCTTCCCAGCACGTGATACAGTCTATCTTACAGCGACTAGATATTATTTATTAAAGTGGCTGAGGTGCTCTCAGCTCTCTTCTGCAGCCCTGCTGGTGTTTTCAGCTCACGGACTGCCCTTCTTCTTGATATGTGGCTTGGCAACTGTGCTGTATGTAGCAGATAGGAGCTACATGTGATCCACCATACAAGCGGGAAATGATTTGCGTTTAGGTACTGTGAGGCTGCTTGGGTTAGGCTCAAATTGTACTACGCTGCTGTCCCCTCATATTGTGACTGTATGATCAAGCTTTTTATTGGATGCCAGGTCAAAGATGCAATTCAAAAACTTTCTTCCTAGGAAGAAGTGAGGAATTCAAAACATAACCACTTAGGATGCACTGACTTGCAGACTCTGAGCCTGGCAAGGTGCCTGGCTCTGAGCAAAGTGATACAGACATGACTACCTTGTGGAAAGCGACTTGAGCACAATAACAGTGCTGTATAACATCTGCCTAGCACCACATTTCAGCGGCTTAATTCTGGTACACTATGGTTGCCAGCAAGAAGCTATGGACACAAACAGATCTGATAGTGTGAGAACTTGCGAGGCTGAACAGGAGCAGTTTGTCTGTCGGCCTCAGCACAAAAGCACAGTCACTCACGGCAAAGAGGTATGCAATCGCAAATAAAAGAAAAGTACAGATCAGACAAGAAAGGAATGTCAAGCATCAGAGAAGGGAAAAGTTTGGATAACAAATGAGGCACTCATGACAAAGCCTCCGCCACAATCTGATGCATGTGCTGCAAGTCAGACCCTTCTTTCATACTTCGCTTGTGATACAGTGCGTATAACTTTATCATGTCACTAAGATGCTCTCAGCTCAGCCGTGTAATGGCTGTCTGTTTACCGCTTGCCCTTCTTCCTGCAAACACAGGACCCCAGCTCAAATGAGACCTGCCATGCCAAAGCATGCTTTGTCTGCAACTCAAATGGCGTGCTAGCACTGTCAAAAGCAATGTTCGTGTGCACAGTGGCTTGATTGTGGTGAACCAGTGTGCTATTGGTAGGCAGGCACGGTCAGACAGTTTCAGATAAGAAAAACAACTGCTGAAATACACGGCAATGAAATACACGGCAAAGCTTTTGGAAACATCAAGTTACATTCACATGAATGGGTGTACTTGTGTTGAGCCCGGAGATGGGCACTGAGTCATGCTATGGCCCTACATGCAGTGACTGCTTGTTGATGCAGTGACAAGAGCGTTTGTGCAATGAAAGCAGCATTGCAGTCACAGGTTGAGTGCAGCAGCAAAAGGGACGTCTGAGCACGACTCACCTTCGATTTTCTGTAGACTTTATGAAAATTGTATAGGCACCCTCATCCGTGTGAGCATAGAAGTCTGAAAGGAAAACGCCCTCAGCCTTCAGCTGCGCCAGCTCAGTACCGACTGCCTTGAAGGTCCTGGCACCAGTTCTGTCCCCCCTGCCAGTCACAATTGTCACACCTTCTGCTGGCAGGAAATGACCTGCAACACCACCCACAGCTTCATCATCAGCATGAAGCATACAACATCCAAGAAGCTCTGAAATGCAACACGGAAGTCAACTTTGCTTTGCTAGAAACCTGCTGCTTCTTGATAGCAATCTGATGTTGCCCTGAGCACAAAAGCGCATGTTGCTGGCAGGCTTGGCAAGCCTGCACAATGTAAACGCATGGCACAATGGTGCGTCATGATGCATGACAGTATTGGACCAGCTTGGACTCAGGCAACACCAGCTTTGATGAAAGGCAACACCAGCACAAATCAAAGGCAACACCAGCTCTGATACAAGGCAACACCAGCTGTGATGGAAGGCAACACCAGCTGTGATGAAAGGCAACACTAGCTCAGCAACACCAGCTCAGATGAAAGGCAACAGTAGCTCCAATGAAAAGCAGACACCAGGTCTGATGTAAGGCAACACCAGCATTGACAAAAGGCACCACCAGCCCTAATGAATTATCCTAACAATATAGCAAGAAGTAAGACCCACCCACAACCCGGTGCAGAACTCCAATGTAGACACGCAGAATGTCCACCACATCTCTGGCAGCCAAGGTGCGCCCAGCATTCCTGATGATCGCAGGTGTGTGAAAGTCGATCTTCATGACCTCGTGCGGGCGTCGCGTCTCCTCCATGCGTGGCAGGAGGAACATGAGCTCCCCATGTGGACCACGGTTACTGCACAGCCCCATAGGACACAGCTTCAGCCAAGACAGCCACAGTGCAAGCACTTGGCATGTCATGGATGCAGGATGCAAACAATCAAAGCCCAGCTGCATGGTCAGAAACTCTGAGCAACCAAAAGATGACATTGGTCCTTTCCAAACAAAGCGCAGCCCTCAGCTTTGACAACATCAGAAACCACCAAAGACATGTAGTGTCCAGCAGGAAAAGCAATGAGCTGGCAGAGATGTACACACCTGACCAGGCTATGAATGAAGACCTTGGCAGGGTGCCTCTTCATGCCAGCCTGCATACCATCTCCAGAGTCAGTCTTCTTCCTGGTCAAGCTGCTGAGCTGCATCAGCAACAAACTACAAGTCACTGGCTGTTTCAGGTGTGTGAGGCTTACCTCCCATGCCTGAACTAGCACATCATACAGGGCAGCGATCCTCTGCAGTGCTGCCTGCTCTGCCTGCAGAGCCAGTCAGCCAATCAGAAGTCTTATATGGTCATCATGACCAAAGGTGGTAGGGGCCAGCTGCGACCAGTCGACCTAAATGCATTAGTTCCATACATACATGAAACAAAGAACTACAAGATCAACCTCAGCTCCACTGGCAAGTTATACAGCATGTTTATAAATGGCAACGACACTGTAGGATGACACTTGGGTGTTTGACTTGGCAAGCAAAGAGGCTGCACAGTACGTACGCTCAACACTGGTGTTGACTTGGGTGGCGCCTGCTTGCGAGTTGGCATGAGAGGTTGCTTCTGACTCTTGAACAAGTCAGGGTAGTAGTGTTTGCTGCAGTCAAGCAGCTCTGCCAGACCCTGAAGCAGCACAAGCTGACTCCTGTACATGTCATAGTGTGCAGGGTTACAGACAGTGCAAGGCAGACGCTAATCACGTGAACTCACAGTTGGCAGTGGCAGTGGCAACGGCAGTGGCAACGGCAGTGGCAATGGCAATGACATCACAGCATTCACCTCTACTTCCTCTGCCGTCATCTCCTGAGGCGCTTCTGCCTCATGCTTAGACTTGGGCTGAGACTCGCTCTCGTGCTTGGCGACCACCTGCATTAGGACACCACATTCAGACTTAGTCTACTAGACACCATGAGCATTATTCAAACGTGCGACAAGAAACATGATTGCGAAGTTTGCAATTAGTAGTCACAATGTTTGGTCCAAACTTGAGTTAAAGGGCCTTCTTACCCTGAGGAAATCCTCTGTAGTCTGAGGCTTCCATTTTACCTGCAGCGCAGCATTGATGATCAGAAAACAGGCAAATAGCTGACTTAGGTTGAGATGTAGCAAATCATCAAATTCATATAAGTCAACAGATGCTCACCTGCTTGGGCTTTGCTTGCGCTGCACGTGCATCAAGCTGTCGCTTAGACAGAGGTGGCTTCTTGGGCTGTTCTTTTGATATGGCGATAACTGGCTTGGGAGGCATTTCTGCTGGAGCCTCAGCTGGCTTGGTGTGAACTGCCATGATTCTATCCCCAGCAGGAGTCTGCATAGCATGGCAAAAATCAGTGCTGCTACTTCCAAGCAAAAAAATTGCGTATGCAAAGATTGCTTATGCAAAGTTCAATTGACTGACAGCTGACAATTGGACGTCAGAAATGGGTTTGGAAGACTTTGCCTTCAAGTCTTTGGTTGCCTCAGCCTGCAAGTCAGCCAGCATCAAAAGTTAGTAACCAAGCAAAGCAAAGGCAAGCAGCACTTGCTTTTTCACATATAAATACGATCGCAGCGTGGAGCTTATGCCTCTACACAATCAGTTGCGACTTGTAGAGCTGAGCTCAGACCGGCAGTCATATGCAGTTAAGATACCTCAAGAATGTCAGACATCTGCAACACCACGCACTGTGTTCAGGCATGCATCTGGCAACACCAGCAATCAAACAAGTAACCAGTCACTGCAGTTGACATTTCATTGCAGGGAGCACAGAGAATGCACATCAAAGGCTCAGGACACACAGTAGAGCAAGCGCAGGCAAGTTCTTGATTGTGTGTCACCTCAGAAAGCTTCATCTGCAATCTTTTCACTTCTGCTCTCTCGGTTGCCTCTAGCTCCTCCTGAGCCTTCAACAGGTCCTCGGGCACTGAGTCTTGTGTCTTCAGAGCCTGCATCTCTGACTGGTACTTCTGAAACTTATTCTGAGCGGCTGTGATTTGTTCCTTCAGTTCAGCAATTTTCTGCTGCTTCCCTTGGCATACTCTCTGCAGGTTGACGCGAATGTCAGAGGCCCATGTGTGCAAGTGCATGACAAAGGTACTCACATCATACCTGAGACATAGCCGTTCTGCAACCCTCGTTGTCATGTGGATCCTTCTTAGACCTAGATGGGTTTTGTGCACCCAACACATTTGCCAACTGCAAGAGAGTATGAATGTCAGGTGCAACAGCATGTAAAGAGTAGCTCAAGTACATTGGTAGCATCTGCCACACAAAAACAGCTTACCTTGCGCCTTTCAGACTGAGACTGCTCAGCCACCTTGCGCATTTTGGTGGCAGCCTTTTGCTGCTGCTCCTGTAGCCGAATCAGCGCCCTTCTCGTACCTCGATTTTGAAGACTTTCAGGCCCATCCTGCAAAAAGTTGGTCAACATGCGCACCTGCCTAAATTGCTCAGGAAACTTTCTTGTACTGGTTCACACATACTTTGGTGACCTTCACAGCAGAAAGGTCTTTCAGGAGGGTGTTATCGTCCTGGCACTCCGCTACTGCAGTAAGACCTTCCTCACCAGTGCCGTCCTTATAGAGAGGCACAGCCAGGTCTGGTACCTCCTCCTTGACAGGATAGATCGCAGATCCGTTTGTGAATGTGCCAGGTTGACTAGAACGCCCGGCATGTTCCACGGAAGCCGCATCCGACTCTTGACGGTGGTGGAGATTGGTGATGAGCATCACCACCATCACCAACAACCAGCCTGTGCACACTGAGCGGAGCGTCACCGCTGCCAACCTGCTGCTTGACCTGCCTGTCGGCTTCCGCTGCTAGCAGAGCGTTCTGCGATGGGGGGGACAGGATAGTCTGCGTAGAGGCAGCCGTTAGGTCAAGCGGCGTATGGCACGAATGGAGGACAAGTGCGTCCAGCACCACGTCTTACCTCATGCTGCACTCCCGAAGTTGAAGCAGTCCACTCTTCGGCCGATGTTCTATGGAACACTGACCTCCAAACAGCAGCAGCGACTGACGTAGTGAACTTACGCATATCTTCTGCAGGCTTTCGCTTCGTGAAATTGACCGTCACGATCGATAGCAGACAGTGTTTAGGTAACAGTTGGTATGTGGACAAAGCGCAGCGATGTCCAAACACAATTTCGTGCAAGGCTAGCAAGCTCTCTCTTTCTAGAGCTCACCCTCAGCTGTTCATGTAAACCTCACTAATTACGATGTAACCGAGAGTTCTGCCGTAATTATATTTAGGGCGAACGCTGCAGCCAAAAGCCGCAAAAAGCTTGGCGGTATGCTGTAAGATAGTTGCCGGACCTGGTCTCATAGCTGGTTTCGTATTGAATCCGGACTTGCACGTCACATGATGGCAGTCGTAGGGCGATACAGACGATATCTTCCTGACACAACAGGCGAAGGATTTCTATTGGGTGCCGGGGGCTGCTCTACGCGGGTTGAAAGGTGACTTGACAAGGCTTCGGACTTTTGTTACAGCGTTCCCTACTCTAAGCACCCTCAAAGTCTTGCAGGTATTACCAGGAAGGAACGAGAAAAGCCTTCGCCGTCAAAAGAGTGCCAAAAGATGACTGTGAAGAGCTTGCTTGCCTCTTTGACAACGAAATCGCCGCTCTTGAGGCAGCTAACGTTTTTAGAATTCCAAGAGTGTCCACTTATGTGGAACAAGCCTTCTGCCAGAATGGAGACAGATGTCTTGTTCTGAAGTAAGTTTGGGGTTGCTACGCAACTCTCTAGCACCTGCAGATGAGTATTTGCTTTAAGCGCTTATTGAGCTTTTCAACTCTGCTCACTGTATGCTGAAGTGGAGGGTGATGACCTGTACAAGCACCTGTTGCTCAATGACATCCACAATGCTGTTGACAAAGAGAAGCAGGTGCTTAAAGTGGCAGCACAGCTTCTGGACGTAAGTCATCTTTGACCTGCAGTCGCGAAAGCTTGTAGCATGTATAGCGGCACACAGTTTGCTGACAAACTTCTTGTTGCAGACGCTGTGCCAACTGCATATCATGAATTGGTGTCATCTGGATGTGTCTTCAAGGAATGTCATGCTTCAGTGGCACAGTGACCACCCCTGGGACACGCTACGGCTTGTAGACTTTGGCTTTGCCAAACACTATGAGACAGGTCAGTTCAGCTACAGATCAAGTTGCCTGGAAAGCAGATTGGACGATGCATTCTTTCATGCACACAGCAAAGCTGCTGCTCAGACATCTCTTTGTTCACAAGAAAAAGTCGCAATGCACATCGATACATTGCCATTGTAATGTTCTGACAGCATCATCTGAGCCCAGACATGACAGCCCAAACTAGGTATGGTGCTTTGTTGAGCCTGGCAGAAATGGACCATATGCGATGGACAGAAATGCATGCGTAACACAGCATGTATGGAGTTCTTGGCATTCCTTGCTGCAGGCGATCTGTCTGACCTTCAAGGTATAAACGTCCAAATCAGGGATGTGAAGCCAGAAGGGGCAACAATGCCATACGCCTCACCAGAACAGCTGCGCTCATTGCGGCATCAGTGGGGAGGCAACGACACGCATGATGAAGTTCTGATCAATGGGCATGCATCTGACATGTTCTCTGCCGGTGTTGTGCTGTATGAGGCCTTGACAGGAGAATTGCCATTCCCGCCCAAAGCCAACTTGCATTACTCGTCACACGCTCAGTCATCAACTGCTGAGTCATCAACTGCTGGGGCATCAACTGCTGAGTCATCAACTGCTGAGTCATCAACTGCTGAGTCATTCACTGCTGGGGCATCAACTGCTGAGTCATCACCTACTGATGTCTCCGAGCAGTCCAAGAGGGCTTGGGGGATTCATGAGTCTGTACTGGAGTCACATGATGCTTGGGTAAGAAGAGCACACATTTGCTTCTGGGGACAAAGCAAACCACTCTGTTGCATGTAACAGACTGAGCACAAGGCTGTATTAGTCTGATTCGGAACATACTGCTCTACTCCCTGTCTACTGGTCTATTTGCCTGTTTGTTGGTTTACGCTTTCACAAAACAGAGGTCAGATGTTGCTGTGTACATTGCTGACATGCTTGTCTGTTTCTCGTGTTGATCTGTTCTGATATAATGCATGCCTGCTTGGGCAACGCCGCAGCTGCAAACATGCGACTCATTGCTTTGTAATCTTTTGCAGGAGGACACTGTACTAACAGCAAGGGAGGCAGATGAACCAGTCAAGCATCCCTTGTTGGACAAGGTCAGAGAATGCAGCGCCAATCCAGATGCTGCTGCTGACTTCTTCTTGCAAATTTTGGACCCCATTCCGTCGTGGCGCATGAGCATCGAGGCTACAAGTCATTCATATGTGGCAGAGACGTGTGCTGAGATGGAGGCATATTGTGAGCATGCACCTGTGACGACGGTGCCACTGTGGTTGAGTCGCTATGATGAAGACCGACCTTCAGGTGAGCTCAGCATCTGGTACATCACAGGCCAGCATAGTCACATCAAAAATGCTAGCATCACCACAAATTCAAATTGTGAAGGTGACAGAGCAGCACAGGTTGCTTGCAGCGCATATGCATGAGCAACAGTTTTGCATCCTCAGCACGAAAGCTCCATAAGCTGATTGAAAGCAAAACCATGAGCACAAGGGTGATTGCAGTGCTGTCCTTTGTGATTGGCATACTTGGTGTTCCTGTTCAGTCTTGTACTTTGGTCTTGTACTTTGGTCTTAAGTCTCAGTGAGTTTACAGGGGCACCTGCTGTAGCTTTGTGATTTTGCTACACAAGCGTAACAGCCAGAGAACATTGCACCAACTATGCTTACATCGCTCAGACCCCTGCCCTTTTCGCAGGTTGGGCCACAGGCATAGTCAGCCAGGGTGGTGACGACACTGACAAGCAGCAGACCCAATTAGAGTCTGCAGATGGTCAGGCTGCCTTACCAGCCGCTCAGCTTGCTGATGCCCGGAAGTCAGCTGAAGCCGTGTCCACTTGTAGCCTACAGAGATCGCACCAGCCGAGGTCAGAGGATAAGACAACCGGCGTCTCAGCTGTATTAACAGGCTCTCCCAGTACATCAACGCACATTGCGGTTCCTGGTGTGGACATCACCACAGCCCAGAGCGCTGCTTCGCCTGTTGACAGCCGGCACAACGCGATCTGTTGTGATCACCAGGTGATGACACTTCCGGCAGATGGTCAGGGGCACAGCTACAGCGTGAACGGATCAGTGTGCTTGAACGGCCAGGCACAGCAGTCAGAGCCGCAGCACGTCACAGGCTTCGCAGCACCTGCAGCAAGGCGATCTGGGCTGCCGCTGCAAAGGCCGACAACTCTCAGCTCGAAGCAGAAAACCACACAGCGAAAGCCAGTAACCAAGCTGCTCAACATATTCCGGCGACCAGGCAGAAACCCCGAAGCTGACCAGGCGGCGAGGGGCATGCTGAGTAGCATAGTAGAGCCAGTCACTGCTGGCTTGTTCAGGACCTCTGCAAGTGAGGTACCCAAGCAGGGTTTCAGGGCTTCCGAAGGTGAAGTCTGGTTGGATGCTGACGCCTCCTTGCAGCAGAACACTCAGCCAGGCTATGATGTCGGCATTGCACCAAAGCACAGCTTGCAGCTCTGCAGCGCTGAAGACTCAGAGCAAGGTTTGGCAAACTGTAAGAGTCCGAGTTCCTTGCAGCAGGCCCTATCACAAGGAGTGAGTCTCTCAATTTTCACAGTGACAGAGAAGTCACAGCCTGAACACACATCCCCTGGGGCTGCTGCTTTGTCTGTGGATGATTCAGAATCAGCAAGTGTGCAGCCTGCATCCAAACAGGAAGCACAAGGGCACGAGACTGCACAGACCAGTGACAGGTACATCATGCCGCTATTGTGCTTGCCACGTGATGAAAGTGTGCCTGCTCACTCAAATGCTCTACAAAGCAGCCTGTCAATGAGCTCATATCGCAACCTAGTTGAGTGTGTCTAGCATGAGCTTTCTTCCACCATGTGCAGATACACCAGCTTGACACGCTGTGTTTGTTGCTGCATGAAGCATGCCTGTTTTGTTGTTCAGCAGGGATCAGATTGGAACCAGTTGCAAGAAGCACAGCTGGTTGACGAAGCCCAAAGCTGTGGCTGCCAAGGCTGGCAAGGGCTTCTCTGCAGCTGGGGCAGCTCTGGGCAAGGCGCTGTGCTTTGGACCCTCCTGCTGCCGTCGTTAGGTAGGCCATGCAACATTTGATGCTAGTGGCATCAGCTGAGCACACACTCTCAACTTTCTAGTCCTTTTGGCACATATAGTGCAGCACATGACTTAGTACATATTGTCATACTTAACAGTGTGAGACTCGTCCTAGCAGTCCCTTCACTGCCACAATGCTGCAATGAATATGCATGGCTTGGAACCAATAGTCAAGTTAGACAGCTCATGACCCCATAAGTTACTCCCCAAACAACACAAAGCGTGCATTCAAGGTGTTGCTGCACTGTTGCTGCGCAGCACTGTTGCTGCACTGTTGCTGCGCAGCACTCTTGCTGCCACAGACAGTCGTATGAGATCTTGCAGCTCATGTCAGGTAAATGCAAGTGCCCGAATTCATGCAGGTTCCCACTACTGTCTTTTCTCACTACTTTGGTTTGCCTGCAGAACATACTCAGCATGCTTGTGCAGCTATGATGGCTTGCTGCATCTACTGCCTCAGCCATCTTTTGAGCCATCTTCTGGGATTTTGCTTCAGCAGTTGCTGGAGTCTTGTGCCATGTGAGTCTTGAGCAGCCTAATCTGCAGCTTTTTTGGAGCAGTTACCTTTGGCAGTTGCTGAGGGCTTTATCAGCCAGGCCCTCAGTCTAGCCCTCTGTTTGCCCCCATGCTCAGGCCCCTGCTCATGCTCCTGTGATGTCAACCATGTCTGACTTAAAAATTTGTCTGTCAGGAAGTTGCTAATAGTGTGTGAACAGAACGCTGTGCATCAAGTTGTTGCCAGGTCTTTC
>JAABUO010004017.1_pt1 | contig 17376 bp, 16 predicted proteins | sample 5559291 | NCBI WGS metagenome assembly JAABUO01 (sample SAMN10711878, study PRJNA513372) | rock metagenome | isolation source: Antarctica rocks | place: Antarctica: Victoria Land, Finger Mt sud | reverse complement strand
CGCGTTCGGCCCGTGGAACAGGTCAAGACCTTCCATAGCCGCGGTGTCGCCTCCTCATTGAAACGAATCTGCATAGATATAGATAAGTAGCGCCCGCGTCGGGCGCCCATAGTAGTAGTCTACATCGAAATACCAAACGGGGCCTGCCTGCGACTGCGGTCGCATGGCAGCGTTACGCCGACTGCGGTCGGTTGGTCCCGACACCGCAGTGTCCGTGGTTTGCCATCGGGGTCCTCACCGCAGTGGGGAGGCAGTCGCAGGCCCAAGCGCTTATACAGCGGCGGTCTGCTTGGTCGGGGCCAGGCCGAACACCTCTTCCGCCTTGTTCACGATCTCGCCGCTGATAGCGATCGAGGCCGTGGCGGCGGGAGACGGCGCGTTGCGCACATGCAGCGTGCCGTTGCCGGTGGCGAAGATGAAGTCGTCGACCATCTTGCCGTTAGACTGGATGGCCTGCGCGCGCACGCCAGCCGGCCCGGGATGGCAGTCCTGTGGCTGGATCTCGGGGACATAGACTTGCAGCGACTTAACGAAAGCCTGCTTGTTGAAGTCGCGCCAGTACTCGCCAAGACCCATCTTCCAATACATAACGGCCATCTTCTGGAAGCCGCCGTAGGAGAGCGCCTCGCCGAGCTCCTTCGGCTTGATATCGAGCTTCTTGTAGCCCTCGCGCGCGAAGGCCAGCACGGCGTTGGGGCCGAGCGAACGGTCGCCGTTGATGTGCCGCGTGAAGTGCACGCCGAGGAAGGGGAACTCAGGGTCTGGCACGGGGTAGATCAAGTTATTGATGAGGTAACTCTTCTCCGGCGCAAGCTCGTAGTAGTCACCACGGAAGGGCACGATCTGCGGCGCGCGCGCGCCGCCGGTCATACGCGCGACGCGGTCGGCGAAGAGGCCCGCGCACGAGATCAGGTAGCTGCCCTGCACATCACCCTTGGTCGTCTGCACCGTGACCGTGCCGCCGCGACGGTCGACGGCGGTGACCTCGCGGCCCAGCAGGATGTCGCCGCCCATACCGCAGACCTCATCGGCGTAAGCCTTGGCGACCTTGACGTAGTCGGTGATGCCGGTCTTGGGCGAATAGATGGCCTTGATACCCCTGACATGCGGCTCGATCTCCTTGAGGCGCTCGGGGCCGATGATCTCGACGCCGGGGACGCCGTTGGCGACGCCGCGCTCGTAGAGCTTCTGCAGCCCCGGCAACTCCTTTTCCTTGGTAGCCACGATGACCTTGCCACAGAGGTCGTAGGGGATGTCGTGCTCGTCACAAAACTGGACGAGTTGCTTGACACCTTGAACGCACAAGGTCGCCTTGAGCGAGCCCGGCGCATAATAGATGCCACTGTGGATCACGCCGCTGTTGTGACCCGTCTGATGCTTCGACACGTCGTTCTCTTTGTCGACGACCGCGAGTTTGAGATCGGGACGCCTCTTGAGCATCTCCATCGCCGTCGCCAGCCCGACGATCCCGGCGCCGATCACGACCACGTCATAGCGTTGTTCCGCCATGCGTTTAGCCCTCCTTAGAATAAGTATAGGGACATGGATAATCCTACTTTAAGGATACACCTGTTACCGCATGCTATGAGGTAGATCGGGACATTCAGATACCGCCTAGGAGAGATCTTCAAGAAATTGTGTTACTATCGCGCTGTGGGAAGCGACTTGCGACCTACTGAGTGATAGCCTTGAGCAATGAGGCTGTCGATGGCGAAGCGGCCTGCGCCGTACCAGTATAGGCTGGTATCATTCACCCTTGTCGCTCTCTGTATTGAGCATCTGTTCGTCGCTCATACCCTCGTCATCGCCCAGTTCGCTACTCGCGTCGTGCAATCTGTCCGACGCGCGGATTGTCCGCTGTCGCATGTCATTGGCGGTTCCACCATACCACACCGGTGCGTCGTAAGAGTAGCGTGTACACGCCATGCAGGCATGTCGCGCAACAAGAATAATGGGGGCGCAGCCAGCCAGATGGTTTGCCGCGCCATTGGCGCCGGATGTATCATAGAGATGGGAGCACTGGAGGGGACGCTCGGCAACGATTCGCCGGTGACCAATCGACATATGTTTATGGGGTCCGGCGCCCTGACATTGCACACATGGGAGCCTCTCTATTATGATCAAGATCGAACCCGCCGCGCTGGGACTGTCGGGGGCGGTTGAACCTATCTTGCGCGCTCTGCCGCAGTGGTTTGGCATCGAAGACGCCACGCGGATGTACATCCGGGCCGCGGGTGACCATCCCACGATCCTAGCCGTTGACACGGAGCGCGCTAACCTGCCCATCGGGTTCCTCACGCTGCTGTACCACAGCGCCGCTGCCGCCGAGGTGTACGCGATGGGCGTGCTGCCGGAGTATCATCGCCGGGGCGTGGGCCGCGCGTTGACCGACGCCGCTGAGAGGCGCCTGCGGGTGGCGGGTGTGACGTTCCTTCAGGTCGAGACACTGAGCGACAAGCATCCAGACCCCGGGTATCAGAAAACCCGCGCCTTTTATCTGGACAGGGGCTTTCGCTTGCTGGAGGAGCTCCCCGACCTGTGGGGGCCGCATAGCCCTTGCTGGCAGTTGGTGAAGGTGCTGTAGGAAGACAGCGGGAGAGGAACGCCCTCTAGCTAACACCTCGGATACACCGAAACTCTCTTCTCGCGAGGCAATAATGTTACCCTTGCGCCCATGGCTGACATGTGCTGATCACTTGTCGCTGATAGCATGACCCCAAAGCGGCCATCGAGCCATCGTCGGCTGGATCGAATCGGGTAGCAACCTGATCAGCGCGTGGTGACGCGGCATAGACGTTCGTACTATCGTTCCGCGTACGTTCGCGCGCGTCTGTAGGCATTCGAGTGGGCTGAGGCTGCTACGACCCAGGGCGCCGGTCAGACGTTGCGGAGGCCGGCCCCGGCTCGACGTCCCGGACCTCCATGGCTGCGGCCATGCGCCGGACAGCTTCCTCCAGCAAGGCGCGCGACGTCCCCATGTTCAGCCGCACGAAGCCCGCCCCATTCGCGCCGAAAGCCAGGCCGGGGCTGAGCGCGACCCGGCCCTGGGCGAGGAAGTGCGCCGCCGGGTCTTCCCCCAAACCGAGCCCCGCGCAATCCAGATGGGCCAGATAGCTGGCCTCCGGCGGGACGTAGCCCACCGCCGGCAGGTGAGCGGCGAGCAACGCGCCGAGCAGCCGGCGGTTGCGGTCCAGATGGGCCAGCAGGTCCGCCAGCCAGGGCCGCCCTTCGCGGAAGGCGACGATGGCCGCCAGCACGCCCAAGTGACCGGCCCGCGTCTGGACTTCGTGCGGCAGCGTGGCCAGCCGCGCGCGCATCGCCTCCGAGCCAGCCACCACCACGGCGCACTTCAAACCCGCCACGTTCCACGCCTTGGCGGCCGAGATCACCGTCGCCGCCTTTGGGGCGACATCCTCGCCGAGCGAGACGAAGGGGGTGTGGACCGCCCCAGGCAGCGTCAACGGCGCGTGGTTTTCGTCGGCGACGACCACAACATCGTAGCGCCGGGCCAGCGCGGCGGCCCGCTCCAGATCGTCGCGCCCGAAGACCCGGCCGGTGGGATTGTGTGGGTTGCACAGGAGGTAGGCGCGCGCGCCGGCCCGGAACGCGCGCTCCAGCCCGTCGATGTCCAGGTCCCAGCCGCACGCGCTGCGCCGCAGCGGGACGTCGACGACGCGCCGCCCGTACTCGGCGATGGTCGGAGCGAACGGCGGGTAGGCCGGGGTGTTGATGACGACGCCGCTGCCCGGCGGAGTGGTCAGGCGCAGGACTTCGGCGAGGCCAACCGTCACATCCGGGACGAGGAACACCCGGTCGGGATCGACTGTCCAGTCGAACCAGGCGCGCGCGAAGTCGGCGAAGGCGTCAGCAAGCCCGGCGGGGTGCGCGTAGCCGGTGTCGCCGCGGTCGATGGCGTCGATGAGCGCCCGCTTGATGGGCTCGGCGAGTGCGACATCCATCTCGGCCACGAAGGCCGGCAGGACATCGGCGGGGTATATGGCCCACTTCTCGCTGTGGCGCGTGCGCAGTTCGGCCAGCGAACAATCGTCAAATGAGTCAGCCGCCTCACTACTCATGCTTTCCACTCCCTCCGTTCAGACACGCGCGTTCTATTGTCGTGGGACTCCACCGCTCCAGTATCCAATGAAGCCGTAGTCTCTCGCTACGCCGGATCGTCGACATGCCGGCAGAGATAAAGCGACGATTTGACGGTCACGACCCCGACCAACGGCATCTGTTGGGACGAACGAACGTCATGCCTTTCGATCGCTCAACCTCATTGCATTATATACGGGCGTTATCCGTGCCCCGTATGGTTACGCTTGGTTTCGACCGCCCCTCACAGGTCATTGTCGCACCCCTGCAAGAAAAGCCCTACCACCGGCTCAGAGTCTCCCGGAGCTTGCGATCGTTCCACTTGGCGTAGATCCGCGTCGTGTCGCGCTTCGTGCTTCGTGTGGCCCAGGTGACGAGCGGTTTCCTCCAGGTCGCCGGTCTCGGCGTAGAGCCGCGTGCCCGCGCTTGTGCACCCTGATCCAAGCGTCGGCGCCCTCGTTGCCGTCGCCGAGGAACGGGATGAGGGCGGTGGGCTGGGGGTGATTGTCGGACATGGAGGCTTCCTCCGATCACGCCATGTCGCGCTGCTTCTCTTTAAACGGGGTCACTACAACAAAACCGGGAAAGTTCCCGCTAACAGCCTATCCGGAAAATCGTTAGAGAGGCTTATGCAGTCACTGAGCGCGTGTTTAGGCACTTTCCGGATAGGCTGTAAGGCTGCACTGTCCCGCGTATCAGGGAGAGCCTGCCCGGAACGGGTCAATGGACGCGCTGCCCGCTCACACCCGACGTGTGGCATAGTCGCCGACACCGGCCTCCAGCAGGGTGAAGGCTCGGCGCGCGGCGTCCACGAACCCCGGGTAGATCGCGTCAGCCGCTTCTCCCGCGAGCAACCGCCGCCGGCTCTCAGCATGCAGCGTCCGATAGACGGCGGCGACGAGGTTCGCGACCACATGTGGGATCATGTCCCCCGGTTCCGCCGCCGTCTCGGTCGCCAGGGTGCGGGCAAGGGTGGCCGCGCTGCGTTCGCCGATCTCGCGTTCGCGGGCCTGCAAGGTCGGGCTGCCCTGGATGAGGCGCGCGAACGGCGCCAGATCATCACTCAGGCCGGTGCGCGGGTCGCGCCGCGCCAGCGCGTCCAGATAGTCCCGCCGCAGCGCTATCACCGCCGATTCGCCCGGTGCGCGGGCGCACACGATGCGGCTCCAGGCCTCCTCGACCTCCGCCTGACGGTCGAAGAAGAGGTCCTCTTTGCTGCCGAAGTAGTTGAAGACGGTGTTAGTGGAGACGTCGGCCACTCGCGCCACGTCGGCCACCGTCACCGCCGCGAAGCCCCGCGCGAGGAACAACTCCAACGCCACGTCGGCGATGGCTTCCCGTGTCCGCTGCTTCTTACGCGCCCGCAAGCCGGGCTCATGGTCATTGTCGTTCATGGCCACCCTCGTCTGAGCTGTTGTCCCATTACTCCGTTACTCCCAGTATAGCCTCTCCGTTATGTCGATGTAATTTTGGTGTCATTGCAATTTTAGAGCGAGTATGATCTACTGATGTGGCTGGTGTGATGCGCGGTCGCAGCGCGTCCCGGATAGCAGCCCCATCGCGAGAGGAGGGAAGGAACGTGACGATCACCACAGAGGGGGGAAGGAACGTGACGATCATCACAGCGCAGCAGCCACGGGAGGAGCACCATCCGGCGAGCCACGGGGGACGACGCACCCCTGACGTTCGGCATCTATCCGGGAAGTGCGATCGCTGATCCGGGCGGGGCCGGCGCCTTGACTGGCCCGCCCGATGACCCGATGCGCATCCGCGCGGCGCTCGATCAGCTCCAGGGCGCCGATCGTGCCTTTACCGTGCGCGGCTATCTGCACTACATCGGCGCGGGCCAGACGACCCACCAGACGCCCGCCGCCATCGAGCAGTACGTGGACGCGGGGCGCACGCTTGACCTCGTCCTCTGCTTTCGCGATCCGGGGGGCAATCTCGCGGGCTGGCTCGACGTGGTGCGGGCCACCGTGCGCCGCCACGGGCCGCATCTCGCCGCGCTGCAGATCGCCGAAGAGCCCAATAATCCAGACCCCGCGACCGGTGGGGACGGCTCCTTCCCCAACGTCCTCCCGGCGATCATTCAGGGTGTCATCGCGGCGAAGGAGGAGGCTCACCGCCTCGGCTATGCCGTGCAGGTGGGCTTCAACGCGACGCCGAGCCGTCCCGGCGACGACTTCTGGGACCGCTTCGGCGCGCTTGTGACGCCGCCTTTCCTGGACGCCCTCGACTATGTCGGCCTGGATTTCTTCCCCGATGTGTTCCGGCCGCTCGCCCCGGATAAACTGGACGGGGCGGTCGCCGCTGTGCTCACGGGCTTTCGCGAGACGAGCTTGCCCGCGGGCCACATCCCGCCGTCCGTCCCGATCCACATTGGCGAGAACGGCTGGCCCACAGGGCCGCACCGCCCCTACGAGCGCCAAGCGGCGGTGCTGGAGACCATCGACCATCGTGCGGACGGTCGACGCGCAGCGCGTACCGTGCAACGTGACGCACTATGAGTTCTTCGACCTGCGTGACGCGGACAGCTCCCATCCGGACATCGGCTACCACTTCGGTTTGTTGCGGGACGACTACACGCCGAAGCCCGCCTTCGAGACCTATCGCCGGTTGATCGCCGAGCTTGGGGTGACAGGCGGGCCGTGATGAGCGGTCGTCGCATCAGGCCCATCGCCGTGAAGCCACTGCCTGTGACGGCATCGCCCCACTCAACGAGGGTCAGGTCGCTGTCCTGGTGCGTGCTCATACTGCTGAAAGAATTTCAGCATCCCCTGCGCGCCGGCGGGAGACATGAGGATCTCCGTGATACGTGCGGATTCCTGCGCGGCGGCGGCGGCGCGTTTGAACATCGCGGCCTCGTAGCCGCCGATGGCGGCGGCCACGTCGCCGGGGCTGGCGGCGAGGGCGAGGGCGAGTTCGGTGGCGTCGAGCATGGCCATGTTGGCGCCCAGTCCGACGGGCGGCATCAGGTGGGCGGCATCGCCGAGGAGCGTGACGCCGGGGGTGGCGGCCCAGGTCAGGCCGATCGGCAGCATGGCGATCGGGCGGGGCGTGATGGTGTCGTCGCAGGCCCGGATCAGGGCGGCGAACTGCGGGGCCCAGCCAGCGAACAGATCCTGCAGGGCCGCGCGGGCGCGGGCGGGGTCCGCGAAAGGGATGCCGCAGGTGGCGAGCCAGTCCTCGGGGGTGTGGAAGGTGAGGTAGATGCGGACGTGGCCATCGCCGTTTCGCTGGGCTGAGAGGGATTGGTTCGCGCCGATGGCCCAGTAGTTGCCACGCCCGACCATGGCCGCGAGATCGGGGTGCGTCCGGTCGATGTCGGGGATGCCGCATTCGATCGTATTGACGCCGATGTGGACGGGCTGGGCGTCGGTCAGCAGCGGGCGGACGCGGGAGTAGGCGCCGTCCGCGCCGACGAGCAAGTCGCAGTCGGCGCTGCTGCCGTCGGCGAAGTGGAGCCGGTGTCCGCCCTCGGGCAGCGCGGTAGCGTCCTGGAACGCGCGTCCCCACACGATGATCTGCTCGGGGAGGGCGTCCAGCAGGACACCCCGCAGGGCGGCGCGGTCGACCTCGGGGCGGTCCAGTGGGGCGTCGTCCGGGGTGTCCTGCTGGAGCAGCAGGGCGCCGGTGTGGTCGAGCAGGCGCAGGTCTTGGCCTTCGCGGCGGGCGATGGCCCGGAATGCGGCCTCGAGGCCGGCCTTGCGCAGGGCGCGCTGCCCGCTCTCAGGGAGCAGGTCGAGCATGCCGCCCTGCGTGCGCGCGGCCTGGGATGTCTCGCGCTCGTAGACGACGGCGTCGATGCCGTGGACGTGCAGGACGCGGGCGAGGGTCAGGCCGCCGGGGCCGGCCCCGACGATGGCGATGCGCGGGGTGCGTGCGGTGATGCTCATGGTCTCACTCTCCCTCCTCTGCCTTTCGATTTCTGGCAAAATTGTTTTGCGCAAAACAATTGACGCCACGATTGTAGCGCGCGATACTGCATCGTGTCAAGGGGGCGCGACACGCGCGGATGCCCGCGCGGACAGGGAGGTGCGAGATCATCAGCGACGACGAGGGCGGGGGGGCGCGGGACGGCGACGGTCGCATGGCCGGATTGGGCGATATCGTGGCGGAGCTGGCCTGGGCCTACCGCGATGCCGCCGCGGGATTCGAGCGGGCGGTCGGCATGTCGCGCGCGCGCGTCGGCGCCCTGAGCGAGCTCGCCCGCCGTGATGAGCTCAGCCAGGCGGACTTGCAACAGGCGTTGGGGTTGGACAGGTCGAGCATCACGCGCATCGTCAAGGCGCTAGAGGCGGACGGCTTGGTGAGGCGCCGCCCCGACCCGCGCGATAACCGCTTCACGCTCGTGACCCTGACCGAAGCGGGCCATGCCATCGTCGATGACCTCGACGCCAAGGGGCGCGCATTCCAGGCGCAGATCCTCGCCGAGGTGACCGCGGACGAGGCGGACACCTTGCGCCGTTATTTGCGGCGCATCCGTGTCGCGGCCCGGAGAACCGGGGACCACACCATCGCGCGATCGGCTCCCCAGTGAGCTTTCCGCGTATGTATGGCTAGGCCCGGCCTTCTGTCCCTCTGCTACTTGCTGGCCATCTATGTTCTTGCCAGGGCAAACAGGACGGATGTGTCACCAATCACGTAACGAGGTGTGGGCACGGTACGCGACATGATATATCGACACCCTCGAAGACCCGGAGGGCGATAGGTACACCTATCACCCCTCGGCCTATACCGACCGCGCCCTACAGAAGGGGCCCGCAATCATTCCGGGAGAGTTGAATTCCCTCGCTCCTCCTCGGGATCGGGCGACAGCCCCGACAGGAGAGTATGCACGATGTCTCGGGCGAACGACTCCTCCGCCCTTGTGGGCGCGTCCGTCCCGAGGAACTGCCGGAGGAACGCCTGCTGGAAGCACGCCCCGAGGAGCAGGTCCGCCGCGGCTTGCGGGTCGGCGTCGGCGCGCAGCCGCCCGCGGCGTTGCTCGGCGCGCAGGTACGCCGCCACGGCCTCGTTCGGCTGGTGCGGGCCGCCCTGCGCCGCGCGCACCCCCGCGATGTGGCGGGCCAGCAGGTCCGGCTCCGCGAAGATGGCGGCCGCCATCGGCACGGACTGCATGTAGAACGCTAGCGCCGTCGTCGCTACCTCCGTGAGGTTTCCGCAGACCGTCCCCCGGCCCGCCCGCTCGGGCAGCATCATGACGAGGGCGACGAAGCCTGGCAGCCGCTCGCCCAGCACGGCGAGGAAGAGATCTTCCTTGCTCGCGAAGTGGTTGTACAGGGTCCCCTCGGCGTACCCAGCCGCCCGTGCGATCTCCTTGGTCGTGGTCCGCGCGAGCCCCTTCTCGCGCATCACGCCCGCAGCCGCCTCGACCAGGCGCTCAGCCACGGACACAGCGTCGTCGCGCTGGCACGCCGCCCTGACGATATCGCACTCCAGCACGCGCGCCTCGCCGTCGTGAAGGGCGACGTGCTGGACGCCCACAGTCTCGGACCGGCCTGCGACGGTGTCGACGCCGTCATCTCCGCGCTGGGCATTGGGGCGTCGCGTGCGCCAACCCGCGTGTACTCCGACGGCATCCGCCACATCCTGACCGCCATGCAGGCACACTGTCGATAGGTGTCAATAGAGGTCAAGGGTATCACCCTCTACCATCGATTGGCGCAGGGATGCGAGGACATCCTCGTTCTCGTCCGCAGGGAACCGCGCCATGTAGCGGTCGATGATCTGCACGCACCAGGAACGCGCCGCGAACTGTCGGTGGAACACGAGGAGCAGCAGGGCCCAGTACCGCGCGTCCTCTGACATGGCTGGGTCGAAGGCGAGCCCCTCCAGGATTCGATTCTTATCGGGGACGACATCGATGATAGCGTGAACGGCTTGGCCGATGGTGCCGCGCTCGAAGCCACCCTCCTCGATGATTTCGAGTAGCATGGCCACCTCTTCCGCGCCGAAGCGCCGCTCCACGAGGGACAGCGCTTGTTGCTCGATCGCATCGTCGATGACGTTGTCCATGTGCCACCAGATGTCCATGTGACCCGGCAACAGGGAGAGGATGAGTGCGAGCCGTCGCCGCAGGTGCGGAGGGTGTCGGCGGAAATGACGGAAGCAGGTGACGAGATAGTACCAGCTCGCCGGATTCTGGCGGTGGAAGGAGAAGAGGGCATATAACCCATCCAGGCATGCCTCCGTGTTGTCTATGTCAGCGAACCTGGCCAGCGAGCGCCCCAGGTTGTCATCGTTCTTGTAGCGTTGGCGGTACCGCAGGAAATGCAGGTGAAACAGGCCAAACATCCGGGCGTCGAAAGCGCGAGAGATCGGAATGGGGATGGTGTACGGCCCGTGCGCGACCCGCTCAGGGTGGGCGCGCAAGAACTCCGTGACATCACACCAGCCGGCGCGCCCGGTCGTGGGGTCGTGAACAATGGCTCCGATGGGGAGGTTGTGGCTATTCCAGTACTCGAAGTGGTCCCTGTCGGCCTTCAGGAGGAAATGCGCCCGTCGCGGGACACGTACGACGGGCCGGACTTGATCTGGACGGCGACGCAGATGCCCGTGGCCTCCTCGCGCTCGATGAGCTCGATGTACGCGTCGTTGCCGATGTCGTTCTCGACATCGATCTCCTGGAAGATGCAGTTATGTCCCTCGACAACATCCCGGACGTAGTTGACGCCGGCCCGCGCGGTCGCCCTGGACTGTTGCCGCTTCGTCGTCATGCGAGCGGACCGCTACCGTTGCATGCCCCTACTGGCAGGAAAATAGTCGTAACTCCTCTATGAGCCCGCAGCCCGATTCCCATGATACTCCTGAAGGGCGGCCTGGACGTCAACGTGGCCTCGTCGCATGGCAGTTGCCCCATGGCGGGTGTCGATCCCTGAACAGATTTACCACTCTCGTGCCGACGTTTAGGACAGATCAACTTATCGTCCGCGCGGATATCGACTACTGACGATAGTCGTACTTGAAGATTCGAGCCAGGTTGACATATTCGTCGTCGGACACGCGCACAATCTGATAGGCAGACGGGTGTAAAAGCCTGTCCCGCACATCATCCCCTATGGTGGCCAGGTAGTCCTGCCCGATCTGATCCACCACCCGAATCGCGCTCGGGACACCCGTTTCGTCCACAGCGTGCATTGTCTGGATGAGGTCGCCGATGCGGAAGTTATACCGATGGGCGGCCCCCGGCGGCAGGGCTTGGCCGAGGGGGGAATTGATCGAGGAGAGCAAAGAATCGCCCGAATCGGGAATCAATGTCGCGTCGCTGTGGTGGCCGTGGCCGACAACGCGCATCTCGATACGATCGATGTATGACGGCGAGGCGCCGTGGTTCTGCACGGTTACCTGGACGAATTCCTCGATTCCATCCGCACCGGCGCGGAGATCGGGCAATCGTATCCCGGCCGCGCGGACCCAGCGTCGGCGCCCATCCACGGCATCGACATAGGTGCATAGCGTGTCAACGCGCACGCGCAGATGAAACCGCGCCGGGCCGTAGACGCCGGGCAGTATCTGCCCGGCGAGGTCCGGTTCCGTCATAAGTAAGGCCTCCAATTCATCGAGACCCATGACGTTGTAGTTGTTGATGTCGGGACTTGGCTCATGGTTCGGACTGGTGCATTGAGCGACGAATGATTCACGGAACGCCTGAGTAACTTCCACGTTCGTGATCAGTCTGTAGGCGGCCGGACCGTAAGAGGCGAACAGGCGCACATGCCCATCCTTGTGCAGCTCGCATTTCTCGCTGGGGATGCACCGATAATACCTAATCGCTCTGTCTCGGGCGTTCTCCTCACCCGCCCGTCCGACGACGACGTGCTTGAACTGAAAGATGACCTTTTGGTCGCTCGGGAGAACGTCATCGCCGAGAGCGTCGGTGACACGCAATGTCAAAACGCGGAAGAAGCGTTCGTCGACCCGCGCATCCGCCCCGCGTCGGCGGCGATGCCGCCCAGTGCCACGGAGCCGACCGGGTAGCGTGACGAGAGCAGGGCGCCGCAGAGATGCGCGAAACCATCTGGACCCAAGTCGTCGAAAGCGGGGATGAGGCTGGGCGTTGCCATCGTTGTCCTCCGACTGATCTTCTACCGTTTTATACCGTTGCTTTTCTTGATAGGTTCTACGCGACGGTTTGTGCCACGACCTGATCGGTGGCGTTCCGGTCTTGGTCATCCGTACCGCCGCCGCTTGGGTCGGGCGTGGCGCGCGAAGGCATACGATCGACGCCGAACAGGTCGCGGACGATGCGCCCCATCACCTCTTCCGCCTGATCGTGGATCGCCCGCACATGGCCGTAGGCCGCGAGTTGCGTCTCGATCAGGTGGATGATCTCCCCTTGCCGCTCTGGCCGCGGGATTGGGACGGCAATGTGTGCTAGCGTTTTTAGATAGAGGCGTGGCCGCACGGCGCCGACCTCAACCTGTTTGATAAGCCGGCGGAACAACGGAGATTTGATGAGGTAGAGGGCAAAGCGCGGGTCGAGGTCCGGCTTACACCGAAAGGTGACATAATCGGGACTGGTAACGCTCGTTTCGGTGGCGTCCGTGACCAGACCGATTGATCCGACATTCACGCGCATCGGGTTATAGATCAACATGCCCCGATGCAAACGCCTGACGCGGGCATCGGACGGGTAATCGCGCCCCGCTTTCATCGACCCCGTGCGCACCCCCTCTTCGGTGGTCACGCCGCAGAAGACCCACTCCGTGGAGGGGTGCGCGTGAGGCTCGACATAGTCCGACGCATCCTCGACGAGCGACGCGAAGGACGGCGCGAGCAGGTCCGATGGATCCACGGCGAAGACCGCGTCGTCGAGCCAGTCGAGGTTGGACGCTTCGGCAAGCAGGGCTAGCGCCCGATCTGACATGCCGCGCTGCGCATCGAGCCGGGTCAGGATTAGCTCCTGCTCCTCCGGGGTTGGGCACGGGGCGCGCAAGGCCAGGATGTCCGCCGCCGTCACACGCTGCCGATTGGTCGTGCCCTGCGCATCGGCGTTCAATTGCTCCGTCCACGGACCATAGCGCAGATAGTAGGCGAACAGGCGCGGCGAGAGGCGCTCGGATATCGGGCGGAAGAGCGGGAAATCCTGCGTGACGATCGCGCCGTCCAGCGCCGGCGGCACCACGGCTAAGGCGCCGTTGCGTGCGTCGATTTTGGAAACGATTAAGTCGCCCGCGCTGGCTACCTTTTGGTTTTTGGTGCCGATTTGAGAACCGGCCACTTCTCCGCGCAGGACAGCCCCCTTACCGTAGAGCTTCACCGTGATTTGACGGTACACCTGGTCGTCCTGGACGGTGAGCGTGTTTCGCGTTTCCTCGAACAACTCGGACAGGGGTACATCGGACGCGTTCTGGTCCCGAACCATGGCCAAATATAGGCTCGGGCGCAGCACACCATTCTTCTGCGCGATCTCGTCCACGCCGACCATGCGAGCCATCCCATCCTCCGCGTCGCTTCCGAAACGTGTCGGGATTGCCTCGATGCCGGCCACATCGCGCGTCTCGGCAATCCACACGTCGTGCGTCCCCTGCCACTTTTCCTCGGGCAGAGGCTTGCGGAAGAAGAGGACGCACGCCTTGACGTCGGCGAACTCGAAGGCCCCTTTGAAGAGGCCGACGACGGCCTGCAAGTCGAAATCCTGCAGTAGTCTCTTGCGGATCTTGTTTTCTTCGCCCCGAAAGAGGATACCCTCGGGCATCAGGACGCCGCATCGGCCGCCTGGCTTGAGGGTGTGCATCATGACCTGGAGGAAGTTCGCCTCGGGTTTCTTACTCCTCTGCCAGGGGTTGAAGACGGCGCCCACGTCGCTCACGGCCTGCGACCCCCCATAGGGCGGGTTGGCCATGATATAGTCGAAACCGCCATCCTCCGCGATGATGCGAGGGATAGGATTCGGCTCGAGGCGCCCACGGATGTCTAGCCGATCCTCCGTGTAGGTCTGCTGGTCGAGACTGTTGAATTCGAGGATCGTGGAATGGCCGTCGCCACGCAGGATCATGTTCATGCGCGCTAGGCGCGCCGAAACGGACTCCGTTTCATTGCCGTAGATCGAATCATAGCGCAGGCGCGTGAGCGCGCGTTCGTAGTCCTCCGTCCCCTCGGGATAACGGGCTTTGAGGTCGGCGAGCATCTCCTCGAATGCACGGGACAGGAAGCCGGCCGTTCCACAGGCCAGATCCCATGTGCGACCGCCGTAGCGCGGCTTCAGAACGGAGATGACCATGTCGACGATGGGGCGCGGCGTGAAGAATTCACCCTTGACGCCCGCGTCGGCCATTTTGGAAATCAGGAACTCGTAGATATCCCCTTTTTGATCGTAAGCTATTCCCGCGAAGTTGATCTTGTCTAGCGCCAGCAGCGCGCGGCCAAGGACTTCGGGGTGTTTGATGTCAAACCCGAAGTGCTCGAAGATGATGCCGAAGTGCCCCTGGCCGACCCATAGCCTGCGCTCGAAGAATGCGCGGAGGCGGATCAGCACCTCTGGGTTCGCGGCGGCGAATCCCTGCTTATCGAGACCTTTCAATGTACGCCAGCGGTAGTCGTCGGGGATGAGGCCCCGCACGTCGGCGGGCAGGGTGTCGTACACGTCGTCGTAGAACTTGAAGAAGAGCAAGATGGCCGTGTACTCGACGTATTTCTTGACGTCGCGGTGCTCATTGCGGATGGCGGTGCATGCCTGCCAGATGGCGTTGCGCAACTCGACCTGGGTCGTCATGCGACGCCCTCGCTTTCCCCGGCCAGGACGGCGTCGATGTGCCCCTGGATCGTGCCCAACTCGACCTCGAAAGCATCGTTGAGCGTGGCCAAATCCGGCAGGGTGGGGCTAACGTGGCGCAACAGGTCTTCCATGATAAGGACGAACGGTGCGACAGCGTGCAGGGCCCGGACCAATTGGCGGAACGCGTCACGCCGGCCCTGGCGTGACGCCTCGCGAACCATCCCGATTTCCCGTTCCAAGGCCGCGATGGCGTTCTCTCGGGCCTCACGCCGCGCCCGTTCCTGCGCCAGCTCCCCGCGCGTCGCCTCTAATTGCTCCCGGAGATGGCGCACGACAGGCGTCTCCATCGCCTCGAACGGGTCGATGACCTTGACCTCGGCGATACCGACCGCGACATCGGACGAGAGGGTGCCCTCGACGCCGGACGGGTCGGTCGACGTGACGCGCTCGGCGGGATTCTCCGCGTCGTCACCGGGTAGTGATGGGACAAAGTCCTTGTCCTCCCAATCGGTCACGCCGACGAAATCGACCATCGTGAAACGGTCCTTTAGCGGATCGCCGCGCTCGTCGACCCTGATGTGCCCGTTGCGGTCGACCGGGATGCGCGAACCGCGCCCTTTCATCTGGAGGTAGAGACTCTTATGTCTTGTGTAGCGGCACATGAATAGCAGGTCGAGTTCCGGGTAGTCGAACCCGGCCGTCAGAATGTTGAGGTTGATCAGGACGCGCACGGCCGAATCGGGGTGCTCGAACTGCCGGATGATGTCGCTTCGGGCGGCGGCGCTCTCATGACTGGAGATCACAAATTGGGCCTTGTACCCGTCAGGATGCTCCGCGAACATGTCGTTGAACTTGCTCCAGAGGGACTCCACATGCTCCGTGCTGGCGGCGAATACGAGACACTTCTTGCCATAGAAGTGCCGCTCGTAGTAGCGGACGATGGTCCAGTCGCGGTTGGCCACCTGGACGACAACTCCAAAATCCTCCGAGGTGAAGAGGCGGTTGCCAACCTTGAGGCCGTCTCGGTCGATGGTGGTCTTGACCCGATGGATGATGCTCGGCGCTAGGACGCCGTCGCGTACGCCGTCCTTGTATGAATAGAGAAACACCGGTTCACCGAAATAGGCGACGGTCTCATCGTCGGTAAAGCGTGGCGGCGTGGCTGTCAGTCCAATCTGGGGACAGTCGAAGGACTCGACAACCTTACGCCAACTCTCCCCGTGGACCGAACGGTGGGCCTCGTCCACCACGATAAGATCGAACATGTCATGGGTAAATGGCGGCTTGTCGTAGCGATGCTGCATAGTGGCAACCTGCGCCACGAGCACGTCGGCGCGGGACGTGGCGAAATCCTCGATGGTCTTGACCTTGAGGCCCTTCACAGTCGCGGCCAAGCGCTCCGCAGCCTGTTCTTCGAGCGCGTCGCGGTCGACGAGGAAGAGAACTTTGGCGCGGCGGTTCTCGCGCTCCCGGATGATGCGATTCATCTCCGTCAGGATATGGGCCGCGACGACCGTTTTACCCGTGCCGGTGGCCATCTCGAAGAGGAGGCGCGTGCGTCCGTTCATCAGTTCGTGGATGGCCGCGTAGAGCGCCCGCTTCTGGAAGTCGAACAGTCCGGAGTGTTGCAGGACGTAGCCGTCCTGCAGCGCCTCGGGGTCGTCAAGGAGGACGCGCAGTTGTTCCGGGCTCGGCAGGCTGAAGACCCGCTCGACGTGCCCCGTACGCGCATCTTGGAGGAAGTGCAGGGACCCATCGGAGACCATCAGGAAGGGGATGTGCCGCGCCGATTCGCGGTAGCGCTGCGGCTGCTGGAGATGCAACTTCAGCAGATAGGGTTTCCCGTCGGGCGTCGGGCGCTTGGCCTCCAGGATGCAGAGATCGCCCAGCCGATAGTCCATGCGCCCGGTTCCGACATTCTCTTCCTCGCCGATTTCACTCTCTAGCCAGCCAGCGTGCCGCAGGAGGCGGTCGATTTGCTTGCGCACGTCGTCTTCAGTCTCGGGGTGCCCTACCCTCATCCGCGTTCCTTCCCAATCAATTGATGCCGTCGTCCATGCATCGCACCCTCGCGCATCGTGTTGACCACGGCGCGACGGTTCACCCATGCCACGGCGGTGACCTATTCGCCTTCTGTGGACAATGTCGTGACGACGAACGTGGTGGTGAATATAATGTAACGCCATTGGGCACGGTAAGACAACTATGGGCGATGACGCGGTGATAGAGAGGCCAACGATGCGATGTGTCGGGGGTGTGGCGTCGCAGGAGGGCTTCCAATGTTCAAGGCCAAGGCGGCGAAGCCCTGTGTCTGCCCGTCGACGCACGACGCATGCGGATGAACCTGCGCGAGAGCCCAAGTCGATCGGGGCCGTATCCGGCTCGCGCGCCGCTGCCCCCCTACGCCGCCGCGCGATCCCGACGCGTACCCCATGCGTCAGGCAGGGGTATGGGCATGGGCTACACCGACTGTGCGCCGCACGATCCCGGTCGTGGGGGGGGGGGGGGGGGGGGGGGGGGGGGGGGGGCGGGGGGGGGGGGGGGGGGGGGGGGGAAGAAAT
>JAABUO010004013.1_pt1 | contig 17390 bp, 18 predicted proteins | sample 5559291 | NCBI WGS metagenome assembly JAABUO01 (sample SAMN10711878, study PRJNA513372) | rock metagenome | isolation source: Antarctica rocks | place: Antarctica: Victoria Land, Finger Mt sud | reverse complement strand
CGGCGGTTGCTGCGCCCCGACGACCGGCGCGGTGTTGGCCAGGGCGGTCAAGGTCTTGTTGCGCTCCTGGGGTAAGAGCAGCCCTTCCAGGTAGCGCCGGACGCTGTCGCGTTGATTCTGCTTGCCGAACAGGCCATCGCAGTGCTGGCAATACGCCTCCAGGGGACCGGGCGCGGGGGTGACAGGGCGACGGGCGGTCATGGCGTTCTCCTCCTGCCCCTGCCTTAGCACCCCAGTCCTCCTTTGTCAACAAAGTACCGTTAGTCGATACGAGAGCCTATCTCTTCCAACTCGTCGAGCGCTCGCCGCGCCATCTCATACGTCCTGCGATCGGAGGACAGAATGCCGCGCGGCAACCCGGCTCGCTCGGCCAAGGCCTCATCGGTCGCCTCTAGCGCTCCGCCTCGGCCGTGGCCAGGCCGACCGCTTGGCTATCCAGCGCACTGATGCCGGTCCAGCGGGATACACCGCGCGACGTGATCCGTACCCGGCTACGTTCGCACTCACACGTCGGGATGCGGCCCTATCCTCCGGCGGGCGATGCCGCCAACTTGCCACACGCTCTCGCTAGGTGACTGTGCCCCTTGACTTTCTACCCCCTCTCGCCCTGCGGCTATCCGTTATCTGTCGCCGTCCGAATCGCTCTCGCGTCAAGCTCTACGTTGGACACGTCAGCTGCTCCAGCCCAAGCCTCTCTCCTTCAGGCTCGTGTGTGCCTGTCGTCCGACGACGACGTGATCCAGGACCGCGATATCGAGGAGGAGGCCAGCGCGCACGGCCTCGCGCGTGAGGACGACGTCCTCGGGCGACGGATCAGCGGACCCGGCTGGGTGGTTATGGACCAGGATCAGGTTGCGCGCGTTGCGCCATACCGCCTCCCGGAAGAGCTCGGCTACCCGGACCTGGCAGGAATCGATGGTCCCGACGTAGAGTTGTATCTCGGCGATTACCCCGTTCTTCGTATCCAGTAGGAGGACGCACATAAAAATGCCGCAGGGGGCCGCCGCCTTTAGGCGGCGGGGGAATGCGGCTCCTTTGTCTCGTGTGTGTCGTGCGATGGGGCTGGTCCAAGCGCATACGTGTACCCGTCGACGCGCTGCACGAGCCGCAGATACTTGGGATGCACGTCGAATCCCCGGAGCTTGAAGCTCTTCTTCTGGCGGATGGCGATGCGCCCCGTATACGTGCCCGCGTACTTGCCCTTAGGGATGACGGCCTGGACGATATCGCCCGTGCGCCAGCCCAGGAACGAGCGCCTGCGCGTGCGGTGAGAGATGGGGAAGCCCACACCGTTCGTGTTACACATCTTACGCGTGCCGTGGCCCATCGCCATGATGAGGAGCGGCCGCACCCCCGCCACGCGCAGGACCTCCGGTGTGCTCTGCCCCACACACGCCGCGTCGAGCCAATGTGTCTTGGGCAGGCCCCTCCGGCAGCGATTCCACTTCGTCATTCCCCCGCTCCCCGTCTCAACAGGCAATCCGGGGGCGCACAGCCGCCGGTAGAGCGCGAAGCGCGTGGTATTGACCGCCGCGGCGTCGTGCAACGGCTCTTTGGCTCGGGCCTGAATGTGGGGGAAGCCGAACTCGGCCGCGGTCATGGTCCCCTTGCGCTTATTGCACGGCTCACAGGCGATGGTGAGGTTGCTCACGCGGTTACTCCCGTGGCGCGCCCGCAGCACGATGTGCTCCACCTGCAAGGGCACGTCGCGCACCCCGCAGTACGCGCACTCTCGCCCCCACTTCTCCAGCAGGTACTCCCGGACTTCGTAGCCTTCGAGGTCGCCTTGCTGGTACTTGACCCCGCTAATCTCTGGGTCCTGGAGCTTCTGCGTGTCGAAGCGGACCAGTTCCATGCTCACCGCTCCAATAGGTGCGAAGCGCATGAGGCGGGCGACCCAGGTGGTGATATTGGCCACGCGGCTCTCGAGCGAGGGGGCGAGCCAGCCCTCCGGCCGCGTGCGGTTATTGAAACGCGCGGGGCGGTAGCGCGTCTTGCGGCGACGCCGGCCCTTGCGCACCGCCGCCCGCGCGAGCATGTCCAGGTGGACCTGCTGGCCGCGGTGGGCAATCGCGGCCGCCCAGACGACCGCCCCGGTCGCGTCGTCGACCACCGCCAGCCCGCTCGCGCGGCTGCCGGGGTCGACCTTCACCCGCAAGGGCGCGGGCTGCGCGTCCGGTTTGGCCGCCTTGAGGATGATGGTGAAGGGGTAGCGGCGGAAGACGGCGGCCTTGCCCTCCTTGAGCAGGAGCCGCGCCCGCCCCGGGTGCATCGGGTCCTGCGAGCGCTTCTCCGTGTCCAAAACAAAAACCTGACTCATATCTACCTCCATGTGCCCCCGAGGGGGCCTTCGCGCACCACGGGGGATGCGCGAGTGATGGTGGCCTCGACAATGTACAGGGGGCTTGTCATGCCCAGCACCGTCGTCCCTTCCCCCAGGACTCGTGATGACGGGCGACAGAGCTCGGGGCTGGCCGCACACCCCGAGGTGTCATCACCCCCCGCACGGAGGACCTCCCTCTAGGGAAAGCCCCAAGTCTGGTCAACGCGAGCTCATGCCCCGAAAGGCACAAGCCACCCCGTTAACGGGGTGGTCATTGACATCTCCTCGTGCGGCAACCCGCCGAGGCGCGGACGCATCAGATCGGTCACATCGCGCGGCGACCGGATCTGGGGCCGCTCCCGACCCGACCCATAGAGCAGCCGCAGTGTGAGGGTGAGGGCGTCCTTGAGGCGGGTCGCCTGCCGCGCCGTCAGCCCATACCGCGCCCGCAGTTCCGCCACCTCGACGCGCGCGAGCGGGGCGATCGCGTCGTAGTCGTCGAGCAGGGCCGCGGCGCGCTCGACCGCGACCCCCAACAGGCGCGCGAGCACTACATCGAGCGGGGGGCCGTCGTCCGCGACGGACATATTTGCCGCGGGTTTGACGGGGAGTCGCGCGTGCGGGGTGAGGGAGGGCTTGGTCGTTGCCCGGCTCTCACCCGCGACAGGTGTGTAGTCGGAAGAATGAAGGTTCGTCATGCGCCCGGCCGCGGGCATACTATCCTCCCCCTTGTCATATAGAATCTCATCATATGGAACCTCCACGGAAACCCACGGCCGCAGTGGGAGTGTCACGTCTCTTGGTTTGACCGTGCGTGCGGCGCCGTGTCGTCCGTCGTCGTCCTCGGCCGCGTGGAGCACATTGCGCGGGCTGGGCGGGGTCGGCGTCATCGGTCCTGCCCTCCTGTCGCGTGGCGGGCCAGCTTACGCTCGTGATCGGCCAGCTTCGCGAGCGCCATGGTGGCGTCGACCGCGGTGAGATCGCGGCCGTTCCACCAGTACCAGTCGTGGGGTTCGGTCTTGTGCGCCGCGCGCGCCATATCCAGGCAAGAGTCGGCGCCTGTGCCGGGGATGAACAGCCATGTCCCGGTGTCTCTGACGGCCCAGGCGAACGCGCGCGGCTGCCGCTGCTCCAACGACTCGCGGTCGTGGTAGTAAAAATCCTTCGCATATGATGATGGCCGGTGCGTGTCCTCGACCACCTTGACCATCGCGGGCCAAGCCGGATGCTTGCCCTTGCGCTCGAGCGCCGTCGTCAGCAGTATCTCCACGTCGACGGTCTTGGTCTTGACGATATCCTCCAGGCGACGGTCTATGCCGTAGCCGTGGGCGGTGTGGGACATGCGGTTGGCGTTGAGCCCTTCGGCGATCGCCGCGCGCATGATGGCCTTGATGTTCTCGCGGGTGATCGTCAATTCTTTCGCATCGTCGGTCATCGTGTCCTCCCGTCGTTTATCAAGCCGACCTCGCGGCCTACAGCGTCGATGTCGTCTACCGCGACCTCGTCGTGGGACAACTTGATGCCTCCCACGGCTAGAGTCCGTGGGATTCCCGACGTCCGACCAGCTTTCCACGGTTCTCTCGACCAACACACCCCTCGCTACAGAGCGAAAGGCGCATGAGCGGTACAGCATCCGTGGCCTCCCTGGTTTCCAGTCGAGCCTTCCCTGCGACCAACTCCGACGCCAACACAGGAGAAACGGCCTCTCCCGTGGCAACGTGGGCGCGCCTTGCGCGACCGCTCGCCAGTTCTTGCTTGCCCATGTGACCAACCCGCGCAGCGAACTGCCCCGGTGGGAGTGGGATAGACGCCGCAGGCAGGCCCGCATCCGAGCCTGGGAGACGCGCCCACGCAGCGTGAGCGGCCTCCGCGTCCAAGCGCCATGTGACTATATCCTTGCCAGTCTTCCCCTTGCTTGTCTCTTTTTTCACGATCATCGCCACCGCGAAACGCGCCAGCCACGCGCTCCACACATCACGCTGGACGGTTATCCCGCAGCCGCAACGGTGGACGCGCTCGGAGAGAGGCTTCTTGCGGATCATGCCGCAGAGACAGGTTCGGGAGAGCCGCAGCGTCGTGGGCACCCGTACCACCGACCCGCCAGCACTTTCAGCCAGGCGGGCCAGATGGTTGACGAATGTCGCCGGCGCTGCCGAGCCGACAGACTTCCCGTAAGTCCGCTGAAAAGACTTATACGAGTTGCGTTCGATCAAGATCGTCGCGCCACGCGATAGGATCGCGTGCGCCACCTGTCCGTGCAGGCTGGTCCGGTGAGCGGTCGCCGTGCGGTGCATGTTCGCCAACGTGACCCTGCTGCGCTGGTGCCCTTTGGACATTGTCCATTCCAGTTTCCCTTTCTTCATCGTGCCGTCGGGATTGTAGTTGTCCTCGTTGTTCGCCCGCCGTTGCCGGTCAATCTTCCTCTGGAGGCGGCGGATCACCTGGCGGCTCTGCTTGAGGGGCGTCTGTAGGTCGACCTGCGCGCCCCAGTCAGCTCCGGCCACGCCAAAGGTGCGCGGGCCGGGATCAATGCCGACGATGCCCTCACGCACGATGTGCTGGGCTTTGCGGTACGGCTGACCCTCGCACACGAGCTGCGCGAAGAAGCGCACGCGCCCGTTCAGCCGCCGACGAATGAGGCGCACGTACTTGATAGGATGCGTGAGGCCGTGCGCTATGACGGGATTGCGCGACGAGACGATGCCGGGGAGGGTGAGATTGCCCCACACAAGCGCCCTATCCTTCCAGCGCAACCCTTGCTTGTTGCTCTTGCCCTCGACACTATCAATCTGGTTCGGTCCCTTGAAGCGCGGCCGTCCCCTCACCCCAACGCAGTACTGCTCGACAGCGCGGAAGGCGCGTGTCGCGATGGTCTGAATCGTATTCACGTCCAGGTGGTCACCGAGGAGGGTATGCGACACATAGCGCGTGGCCCAGGCGTGCAGGTTGTACGGGGAAAATCCGAAGGCGTTGCGCACGTCGCGGAAGGCATGCGTTCGTGCAGCACCCTGGGGGAGTTTACGCGCCGCCTGGTAGGCTTTCCGTTCGCGCATCAGATCCAACCGCCGTAGAGCCTCACCCAAGCATGCGTTGTACGCCTGTTGCGCCAGACGGAAGCGCACCTCAAGCGTATGCTCTTGCGTACCGCTGGCTTGAAGTGGTATTTCCGTGATGAATGATGGTGTGCGCGTCCGTGACATGATGATCAATTCCCCCTCGCTTACTCGCAACCACGGGACCACAATCGGTAACGACAAACTCCGGTCGCTCACGCTCCCTGCGCCGGTGCGCCATTCCTCCCACGGCTAAAGTCCGTGGGCTACCGGGCGCTGTCCTGTGTGGCGCAGATCGGTCACGGCATTGAGCGCGTCCGAGCGTCGGATGAACAGCGACGCGTCGGCGGCGGCCTGAACCGCCTGCGTGGCGCCGATCCGCGTTCGTGATGACTTTCAGCGAACATACGCTCGCCCCTCTCTTGTAGTGCGCGTGGTCTATCGGTTAGCGCCGTCAGGGTGGGGCCGGCGAGCCGCGCCGCCGGCGACGCAGGGGCTTGCGCGGGACCACGCTTTGCCAGAATGAACGGAGCGTGACCAGGCGCTCGAAACCCTCGGCGCCCACGCGCAAATCCCGCCCGATCTCCGGCAGCTCACGGGAGCGCGCCAGCACCGCGGCTGCGGCGGCGCGGTACCCTTCCGCAGCCTCGCGCACCGCGTCGATATCGCCGCCCCGCTGGGCGGCCTTGAGGTCGTAGAGCGCGTTGTCGTAGCGTTCCGCTGGATCCTCGAGGTCGGTCAGGAGCAGCCACCCGCCGGAGCGACCGGCCGTGCACCAGCCATTCCCTATCCACAGGTGGCGCTCCTGCAAATCTTCCACGGCCCACCGCAGCTGGTCTGACGCCTCATCCCCGATGTGGTCATAGGCGCATGCGTCGCCGATCGCGGCTTCGACCCAATCGGGGGGGAACGCGTGCGCCTTGATATTGAATTCGTAGTCGCCCGTCCCCGCACTCGAGCCGTAGCGATGCCTGTTGCGGTACGCGGTGAGCGTGTCCTTCGCGTCCGTCACCGTGGCCTCGCCGACCACGACAATCGCCGCCGCGTAGGCGCGCAACCCCGCCGAAACCAGGCTGCGTAGCCCGATCGGCCCGTCGCGGCGCGGTCGCCGTCCGCGCCGTGGTGAACGGCGCGGCGCGACGGTTGCCATCGCTATCATCGCGCTGTCTCCCCTCGCGCTATCATGCCAACCCTCATCATGACCTCCCCTTCAGCGGCCTCGGTCCCCGCCAGCGCGTCGGCGCGCAGCGGGACTATCTCCAGCAAGGCGTCGGGCGCGGCCAGGCCTCCCAGGCGCGACGGGTCGCCGCCTGGATGTCGCGCGCCTCGCCCCAATGTCTCGCCAATGCCGCGACGTTCTCAACGGCCCAGCCGAGGAGACCGGGGTCGCCAGGATTGCCCCAATCGACCGCTGGACAGATCAGGAAGGGTTGTCGGCGCGCGGCAGGCCGATCAGCCGCCGCATCATTCCCGCCGGGGTCCAGCGGCGATCTGCGCCCTGCGCCGGCCCGGGCCGACTCCAGCGCCCACTCGACTGGATACCGGGCGCGGTAGACGGCGGTCACCCCAGCCATGATGCGCTCATACCGATTGGACTCGGCCACATGACACTTGACGCAGGTGGAAAGGGCACTTTGAGCATCCGATTCACAGAAAAGTAGGCTGGTCGCCACAAAGTTAAACGGTGAGGAGGCTATGCCCGCACTATTTACCGTGGTAGGTCACGCCTTTCGATAAGTGAGCTTACCCTTATGCTGAAGGTCGCCTTTCCAAGGATGTCAACAGTCATGTGGCCGAGTCCAATACCGATCTGCTCGCAGCGTCCCCAAGAAACCGGTGAGGGCAAACGGCAGGGCAGTCGCTGTACCCCTTCAAAGGACGTCGTTCTCATCGGTCGCCTGGAGCGCGGCGACGTGCGCGAACATGCGATCGGTGACCCAGGCCTCGAAGCGGCGCAGCGCCTCGTCCCCGATCAGGCCTTGTCGGGTCGGGGCCCGCGGGTTGATGGGCCGGCCCTGCCTGATCTCCAGGTAGACGTCACCGTGCGGCCACCCATGCGTGACGAGTTGCCCGTACCAGTTCGCCACGAGACCTGTCGAGTGGTAGCCGCGTGGCTTGGCGTTGCCGATGCGGATGCGCACGAGGTTGCCCGCGTGATCACCCACGATGTCAGCCGCCAGCTTGTCGTAGGGGGTGTCCGCCTCGGTCAGGGCATCGGCGGGCAGCACGTCGACGGGGGCCTCCCGTCCGTCGACCGTCACCGTGAGGATGCCCTGGTAACCGCGCGCGACGGCCTTCTCCGTGTCGTAGCGGTCGGGGATGAACGCCCGCGCGACCGTGCCAGCCAGGCCCGTCGCCCCGGCGAGGGTAAGGCGCGTGCCAGTCGGCATGTCGGCCGCCGCGATGCGGCCCTCCCAGCCCGCGCGGTAGGCGCGGTCCTCCCGCCATCGCCCGGTCTCGATGTGCAGGGAGTACCCCCGCTGGCGATGCCCACGCTCTCGATGCCGTCGTCGGCCAGCACGGAGCCAAAGCCCACGCCCATCGGGGCCTGGTCCTCCATCACCGTCCGGTCGAAGTCGCTTTGGGCCACCACGAGCAGGGCGCGCCAGTCGGCGATGCCGTGGCCGTCGTCCTCGATGGTCACGACGCTCTTCTCCTTGCTCGCGCTGGTGGCGATCTCGACGCGCGTGGCGCCGACGCGTTGGCTATTTTGCGGGATCTCACCCAACATTTCCGAGAGGGCGTTCGTGGAGGTGCGGCGCGGCGTCTTGAACAGGTTGTCCTCGTTAATCATCGTCGCCATGTCGATCACGATCCTCCCATAAACGAGGGGAGCCGCGACGACCGTCGTCGTGGCTCCCCTCTCGCTACTGTACCGTGGGCGTCGGCGACGCGTCGCCGGCAGGGTATCACGCCCGCGCGTCGCGCCCACCCTCCCGCCGACAGGCCGCGTAGACGCGGTCGCGCACCATTCCACTCTCGCGGAGCAGGCGCACCGCCGCGTCCATGTCGCCCCCGCCGTCGGAGGTCGGCCGCGGCGCGGTCATCCAAGCGTCTGCCGCCGCCGGGTCCGTCGCGAGCCTAAACGCCTCCAGGCCCAACGCCCCAGGCTCCGGCGTTGGTATCGCGATCTGCCGCCGGGGGATGCGAGCGGCCTGGGACGGACCGGTCGACCAGTGCGGCCGGATATCTTGCTCCGACGCCATGGAGGCCGGACCGAGTTTTCCCGTGTTGGGTCGGTGGACTGGGCCGCGGTCGTATTATTGCTGATGGGTGTGGACATGGTCGCGGCGCCGCCGTGTCCGTCCTGGCTCCGGTGGCCGCGCGAGCCGCGATAATCGCATGGGGATACGTCGCGCTGAACGTGGCCTATCGTCGCCGGTGTGGGTGAGAGTGGTGTGGCCGCAGGCGCCATCCGCATGGCGACCGTCGCCGTTTCATCGGCAAACACATCGGTGTACATCGCAGGCGGATCCTCCTGTTGGGTGATCCAGCGATCGATGAAAAGCAGCACCGCGCGCTCACTCGCCGTGTGCTCCGTGGGGACGGTGAAGAGTGTCGCCCTTCGCCCTGTCGACTCGCGCATGCGCAAGAGAGCGAGCCCCTCTGTTTCGAGGTCCACGCGGATGGCATCCGTAGCCCGGCCGCCGCGTCGATGGGCCAGGTCGACGATAGCGGGGGCGGAACGGACGAGCAAAAAGACGACGGACGATGGAAGCGCGGACATAGATGAAAATCCCTTCGTGGTGGGTGACTCGACCGTGGATGCGCGGAAGGGCATGAGGCCCGTCATCCTAGCGATGACGGGCCTCACGCCCTTCCGCGCGGTGCAATCTCATGGCCGCGCTACCCGCGTCCAGCGTCGGTGTTCACGCGAGGGGAGCGTAGCGCGGCGTGTGCCGCTTCGTGTAAGGCGTGCGCAGACAGGCGAGACATAGTGCGACCATCGACCGTGCGACAAAAGAGCAGCAGGGTCGATGGTCCATCGCGCCCGCCCCATGGCCGCGCGGCCATGGGGCGGGCAGCGGTCTGCCGCGAACGACGCTAGGACAGCAGGGCACGCAAGCCCTGCTCGTCGAGGATCGTGGCGCCGTGCTTGCGCGCGGCCGTCATCTTACTCCCGCCCGGCTTCGCGCCCGCGACGAGGTACGATGTCTTGGCGCTCACGGCCCCCGACACGGTCCCGCCGTGCTGGCGGATCAGGGCCTCGGCGTCCTCGCGGCTTCCCATGTCCAGGACGCCGGTGACGACGAAGCTCAGGCCCGAAAGCGACCCATCGACCGCCGCCGGGGCCGCCTCTTTCTCGACCCGCACGCTCTGCGCGGCCAGGGCGGTGATCCAGGCCGCGTTGTCGGCGAGGAAGAATTGCAGCGAGGCCGCCGTGGCGGGGCCGACGCCATGTAAATCGCAGATCGCCGCGGCGAGCGCCCCCTCTCGCGCGAGCCCAAGCAGGTCGGCGAGGCCGTAGGCCCCCGCGATGGCCCGGCACTCAGGGTAGCCCACGCCGGGCGCGCCCAGGGCGTGCAGGAGCACGTTGAAGGGCTTGCTGCGCGTCGCCGCGATCTGGTCATGCAGCTTCTGGGCGCGCGTGGCCCCGTAGAGTTGGCCGTTCGCGAGCACGACATTGGCCACGTCCGCGACGGACAGTGCGTAGAGGTCGGCGGGCGAGGCGACCATGCCGCCGCCGAGCAGCGCCTCGATGATCTCCGACCCCAGTCCCGCGATGTCCATGTTGTCGCGCGCCGCCCAGTGATCGAGCGCCTTGCGCGCCTTCGGCGGGCAGGCGGCGTTGCGACACTCCAGCACCTTGCCGTTGCGCAGCGCGAGTGGGCTGCCGCAACTCGGGCACCCCGCGGGGAGGGGCAGATCGGCGTGATGCGCCTCGCCCTCGACCAGGCCCAGGACCTTGGGGATGACGTCGCCCGCGCGCGTGACGCGAATGCGGCTGCCGACGGCCGCGCCCAGCTCTTGGTAGAACCGTGCGTGGTGCGCGGAGTAGTTGCGGACCACGGCGCCGTCCATATCGGTCGGGTCGCAGACGAGGACCGGCGTGACGGCGCCCACACGCCCCACCTGCCACTGCACCGCGCGCACCGTCGTCGTGTACTCCGCGCCGAGCATCTTGAAGGCGATCGCCCAGCGGGGCGCCTTCTCCGTCGCCCCGAGGCGGCGCTGGATCGCGCGATCGGCGATCTTGAACACCAGGCCGTCCATGGCGAAGTCGGCCGCCTCCAGGCTCTCCACGAGATCGGCTGCGGCCAGCCCGAGCGGGCTCGTCGGCTCGTCCAGGGACTCCTCCGCGGATGGGCCGCCCACGACCTGACGATACTCCAGGGGCAGGAAACCCCAGTCGGTGAGACGCGCGCGCATCTCGTCTTGTGTCGCCAGATCCCGCGCCCCGTCGCCTTCGATCTGGTACGCCAAGAAGGAGACGCCGTGCGCCTGGGCGCGCGACGGCTCCGCGCCCGCGCTCTTGCGCCGGAGATCGCCGGCCGCCGTATTGCGCGGGGTCGCCACATCCTCGCCAACGGCGCGCAGCGCCGCGAACCGCGAGAGCGGCAGGAAGGCCTCACCGCGCACAAACGTCGTGCCCCGCGACGCGATGCGCCGCGGGATGCCGGCGAGTCCGCGGGCGTTGTGCGTCACGTCCTCGCCGACGCGCCCGTTGCCGCGCGTGAGCGTCCGCGCCAGCGCGCCGTCGCGATATTCCAGGACCAGCGTCAATCCGTCGATCTTGGGCTCGATGAGCAGGCACAGGGCCGCGCCCTCATCATCGCGCCCGACCCCGCGCGCGGCCGAGGCCTGGAACGCCAGGATCTCGTCGAGTGTGTAAGCTTTCTGCAACGACAGGATCGCATGGGCGTGGGGCACGGAGACCAGTTCGGCGCCGATCTCGCCCAACTCTTGATGCCGCTCGCCCGTCAAGGCGCGCGCTATCTCGGTTAGGTGGTCGTACTGGGCATCGGATACGAGCGGCGCGTCCTGCGTGTAGTAGGCGATGTCGCAGGCCGCGAGCAGGGCTTTGACCTCGACTGCGTCGGTCACGGCCCCCGCAACGATCGCGGCGATGCGGGCCCTTCGATCCGCGGCCTGCTGGCCGGTGGTCGTGATGGGTTCGGTCATTGCTCTTGGTCCTCTCCTGATGTCGTCGTCAGTGTAACGGCCCCGCATAGCGAGGAGCATTCGTTTATCTACTCGTATCCGGGGGGTGTCTGTCGGTAGCGTGCCGGGCAGGCCGTGGCGCTCGACAAGGGGGCATTTCCGGGCGCGACCGGGCGATGCGCCTCCGCCTCGACCCGCGCCGCGCCGCGCGCGACGTAGGACGGGGCGATCTCGACGCACGCGCTGTTGTGTCCCGCCCGCATCGCGCCCCAGGACCGCCGACATGTGGCCGCCGAACGGGTCGCCAACGGCGGCCCCTCGAAGCTGACAGGATTGGCGCCACGTTGCCGCCTAAAACTTGTCGCGGAACGCCGTAACCGCCAAAGTTGGGTCGTCGTTGGATGGCGGTGGCGCAGCGATTGGTGGGGATTTTCCCGGCAATGGTGTAGCGATGCCGGGACGCCCAGTGCGCGAGTGGCCGCGTCCGGCGGCCGCTCACACGGCCCACGTCAGTCTCGCGTTTTCCTTTGTGCTGGTCGGTGTTTCCTCCACCTCCTTGTGTCCTTGCCCCTTGGTCCCGCGTGGGGCGAGATGACATGCGAGGCCGTCCAGGCGATGTACCCCTTCGATTCCCACCGCTTGAGCGTCAACATCAGCCGCTTGACGGTCGCCTTGCCCTGCCGCGACACGGCGCTGGATGAGTACGCCGCCTCGATGACGCGCGGGTCTTCGGCCTCGACGTAGCAGCCGTGCTCTTGGAGGAAGGTCAGTAGGTCCGAGCGGAGCCGCGGCGTCATGCCTCCAGCCGGCGCGATGCGTAACGCGAGCTGTTGCTGGTTGGGCCCATGGAGGGGGTCGGGGTCGTACAGCCACGGCGGCGCATCGTTCTGATCCGATGACGCGTCGCCGGTCTCGTCGCCCGCTAGACCGAGTTGGTTGGGAACCTCCCCCGCCTCCAGGTAATGCGCCAGATTCTCCATGAACGTATAGCCGTCGTCGTCACCGCGATAATGCGGGGCGCTTCCCCAGTCGCCCCGCGGTTCCGTGTAACAGCCCACGATGAGGGATCGCCTTCCCCGTCGCCTAAAGTGCGACGGTCCCCCGCGATGGCTCCCATGGATCGTCCCCCTCGGCGCAACGCGCGGGGATGTTGGCACAAGCAACATCCCCGCGCGTTGCGCCGAGGGACGCGTCACGCGCTCTTCTTCTCGACCGGGGATGCGGTCGCCACCTCATGACCGCCGACCGAAACACTCCACCGTCCCCGCGCATCATCATAGCGCGCGTCGATACCCGACGCCGTGTAGACGCCGGACTCGTCTATCGCCCACCGCTTGTCGTCGCCCAGAAAGACCACGACACCAAACGCGAAGAACGCGACCGGGCGCGTGCCGGCGCCGCCATACTCGCCCATCATCGCATCCGTCGCGGCGGTGTCGAACGCACCAGATGCGGCGAACATCATCTTATGCTATAGCCGCCACGGCGAGCGCCACGGACTGATCGCTGGGGTGGTGAAGCTACTGGCGCACGAAGCCGTGCACGGCCATGTCTTGCAGGATCGCTTGCACGATGCTCGTCGCAAGCCGCGCGGCGCGTTCCGCCTCTTGCCGGCTCACGGGCGCGTCATTCGCCAGATAGCGACTCTCGGTGGCGTGGGCCGAGAGAGGGCCGAGGTTCGGGAACTTAGCCCGCGTGGCCCAGGTGCCGTCGTTAGGCAGCCCCTTGACCAGCATGTCCAGGTCGTGCGTCGCCTCGAAGCGCCCCGTGCGCCCGAAGATCAGGGCCGCCTTGAGCGCCTTCTCGGTCGCCTGTTGTAGGTGGTAGACCACGAGACGCGCCGGCCAGATCGACGGCCGGCCCAGCGCGTCGAGGGCGGCATTGAGCTCCTGAACAGCGTCGGTAACCCAGACATTTGCCATGCGATTGTAAGGATTGGCGTTCATGTTGCCTCCTGCGGTGGGTATACATGTCGAGAGCAGCAAAAAGCGCCGCCCGGCTTGGCCAAGCCGGGCGGCGCTTTTTGCTGCTCTCGTACGCGGGTCGCGCCTGTGGCGCTCGTAGTAGGACGCTAGCTACGCGGGGCGCTCGTAGAGTGTTTTCCCCTCCTCAAGCGCGTAGAAGTAGACCAAGCCGCATATAGGGCCGTAGTCCTCCAGTTCTTCGGGGGTCGTGAGCACGATGTCGACGGCGTATCGGTCCTCCATGTCGGCGAGCTTATCGAGCATAGCCGCCGTTGTCCCCCGGTTCTTCAGCGCCGGGTGGACGACGACGAGGAAGTCGACGTCGCTGTCCTCCCGCATATCCCCCCGCGCGCGCGAACCGAAGAGGATGATCTTGATGGGGTCACATCCTTCCACGAGCAGGCGAGCCATCGCCGCGACGATGGGGTCGTCCGTCCGAATGTCTGCCGATACCTCGGTCATGGTCATTGCGATCCCCTTGCCGATTCTAGCCCATACGCTGCTCCTGTAATAGTACGATAGTGCGGCGCTTGCTCGCAGCGGGATCGACTGACAATCGACGATACCGCTGCGAAGCGGGACACGCCTTTAGTCGCAGGCTTAATGTCACGTTGTAATATTAGGCGACGGTCCCCTGCGGCAACGTTTATGGATCGTTTCCGCCGGCCACCAGGCCTTACACGGCGTGTAAGTAAGTTGCACCGGGCCGCGGACCTGGCCGTAGTTGACACCCGTCGTCATGACGGCGCCGAACACGCGGATGTCGTAGAAATTTTCGCGCATCCACTCGCGGGCCCGTGCGACATTGCCCTTGGCCTGCTTGGCGCCCGTCGATTTCAGGTTCAGAGCGGTGTAGGCGCGCCAATGCCTGGCGTTGAGGGCGTCGTCCCCCTGCACGTAGATCTTGTAGCGATCCTGGTCCCCGTGCGCGGCGTCGACCCAATCGCGCACCCTACGCTTGATCGCCACGTCGGTGACGAGCCCGTGCATCGTCTCGGGATCCACGCGCGGCAGGTTGCCGGCGTCCGGGTCGCCGTTCGGGTTGCCGTCGACGACATCGAACAGCAGGACGACATCGTGGCGGCGATTGACGTCGAGATGCGATGGGTTGTCCATACCCTACCCCTCCTCTATATCTTCCGGACCTTCCATACCGGCACCATCGTCGCCGACGGCATCGCCGTCCGCCGGGTGCGCCGGCCCCGCTTGGCGAGGCCCTAGCCGGTGCGACGTGCGCCTCCGTGTCGATGAGGTCGGCTTCCACGAGCGCGGAGAAGAGCAGGCGCAGGAACAACTCGGCGGCACGCGGGTCGCCCTCGACGTGCGGCGGTATGATGAGAGCATACGCCGGCTTGAGGTCTTGCACCGCGGTCTCGGCGCGACACAACGCTTCCGCGACCGCCGGGTCGCGGGACCGCTCGCGCAGCCACACCTGGAGGTCGGCCGGAGCCTTCAGGGTGCCGTGGTGCGCCTGGATGAGGAGGGCCAGGAACCATAGGCCCGCGTCGCGCGCGTATTGCGCCCCGGCCGCCTTGTGGTCGGGGCCGCGGCACTGCGCGTGCGGATCGGCCTCACGGGCGCGCAGGTACACGCGGAAGTCCGGGTTGAACCTGCCGATGTCGCGCCACAGGCCGAGATAGTAGGCGAGCTCGCGCGCCCCGATGTCGGCTGCGAAATCCGACGCGAGCGCGGCGACGTTGCGCAAATGGTCCGCGAGCCCCTGCCGCCGCCCTGCCTCGTTGCGGACATGGACGTAGAACGTTGCGAGCGCCGCTCGGCTTGCGCACAGGTGCGCTATCTCCATGCCAGCCTCCTCATAGTTTTATGTCAACTATTTTCGCCTCCCCACCCTTACGGTCGGGCGCGACAACCTCTCCCATAAAGCAGTCGAGGCCGACATCACGGCGCGTGACGTCGGCCTCGACTCTTGGAGTAAGGGGCTGCTTGTATTGGGGTCGTTTGTTTGTTTGTTTCAATCCTCACCCTGAGCACCGGCCGGGTGCAACTTCTACGAGCCGCAAGAAGCGCCGCCCGGAGGGTTAAGCCAGGCGGCGGGTCAAAAGCTGCTTTCATGCGTGTGTCGTGCCCGCAGCGCTAATGATGGGGCGCTAGCTATGTGGGGACCGGCCGTACAATGTCTTTCCCTCTCCTTCAACGGTAAGCTGGTGGCTACAGCGTTATCCCGTTCGTCGTTTCCGATCATCGGGCCTTACACGATGTGTAAGGCCCGCCGCGAAGGATAATGCGTGCCCCCTACATCGGGCTGTCCTGTGTGAAGGGCTCCAGCTTGAAGCCCGCCGCGGCGACGAGCGCCCGGAGCGTGGGGAACGGCCCCGCGTCGAGGACCGCGAACGCATACTGATCCGCGTCGAGGTCGAAGGTCGCGAGCACGAGGCCGTGCGGGAGGAGCCGCGTCCCCACGGCGGGAAGGAACTCCCCCGCATGGCGCGGGTCGTCGTCCGGGTCCGCGCCCGCGGGCGGCGCGGGCACCCAGGCCCAGCGCGCGGGGTCCGGCGGCCAGTCGCGCAGGAGGTGGTCGACCGCCTCCATCACGAACTCTGGCGGGTCGTCCCAGTCCACCACGGCGAGCCGGCCGCGCGCCTCCAGCGCGTCGAGCAGGGCGATCCAGGCCAGGTCGGCCCCCGCGACGGGCGGGACCGTGCGGCCCGCCAGGCGCGCCCCGAAGCGGGCGGGATACGCGTCGGGATGCGCGATGGCCAGGTGGACCTCCGCGGCCAGCGACGGGTCATCGGGGAGCAGAAGGCCGCACGCGGCCAGGAGCGTGTCCGGGCGATAGGGCCGCGGGGTACTCCGCTCCACTGGGGGGCGGCGGCGCGCGAAACGGCTGAGAAGACGATCGAACATGGATAGTGCCCTCCTCGGCGGCGCATCCCGGCGTGGCGCCCGCCCTGTGCCATGGGCGCGGCCCCCGTGTCGTGTCGCTGCACGCCTAGCGCGACAGGATAACACATGTGTGCTTTGCACCCAAGGAACACGCCCCAGCTTGGCGTCCCGCCGCCCTATGGTACGCCGTCCGCGGCGCGTCGCCCGCCCTACGCTTCATCCGCGCCCCCGCCTAGGTCGGCGAACCGCTCGGCGGCGTGCGCCGCGTCGAGAGCGCCCGCGCGCACGAGGGCGTCGCGCAACTCCAGGGCCGACGTGCGCCCGAAGTTGCGGACGTTAGAGAGGTCATCCGTGGGAAGGGCGAGCACGTCGCCAACGGTGGTCAGGCCGGCGCGGCGCAGGGCGTTGTAGGCGCGCGGAGAGAGCTCAAGGGCGTCGAGGGGGATGCCGTCCGCCGCTGCTGACTGCGGGACTATCAGCCCGGCGGTGTATACAGGCGTGGGGGCGCCAATACCAGTTGCCGTGGACACCCGCGCGAAGTGACCCATGAGGTCCGCAGCGGCACGGTGCAGAGCCGCGTCGGGCGTGAGGGTTCCGTCGGTCTCGATCTCCAGCACGAGGCGGTCGTAGGTGGTGATGGGGCCGATGCGCGCGTGCTCGACAGTGTACTAGGCGTGCTGGATCGGCGTGAACACGCTCGCGACGCGGAGGACGCCAGCCGCGTCGTTGGCGTCGGGTGGGACCTCGGCGTAGCCGGTCCCCCGCTCCACGGTGAGCGTGGCGTGCAATTCCACACCGGCGTCGAGGGTGAAGAGGTACTAGTATTAGTTGCCGCTGCGAAATGGGAATCCCGGTAGGCTCCGGCCACAAGACCTTGCCAAAATCGCAATCATACCCTTCGATGTATTGATGCGATGGTTGACAAATAGCATGCGACCAGGCTTACGCCACGCGGCCAGATCCATTTCGCAGCGGCAACTAGTATTACAACGAGATTTCGATTATGGCGGGTGAAGCAGCGCGAGTTGGCGCAAGAGGCGCGTGCGCTGGGCGCAAGAGGCGGCCGTCTTGCGCTGCTGTTGGTAGGACACGAGGTCCAGGGTG
>JAABUO010004011.1_pt1 | contig 17392 bp, 20 predicted proteins | sample 5559291 | NCBI WGS metagenome assembly JAABUO01 (sample SAMN10711878, study PRJNA513372) | rock metagenome | isolation source: Antarctica rocks | place: Antarctica: Victoria Land, Finger Mt sud | reverse complement strand
AACCCTTAGATCGACAGCACAACATAGGGCATAAAAGGGAGGCACATACGCATGGCACATAGGAGCGGTGTAGCGACCATGGACGCGCGGTCGCCGGTCGCGACGGACGCGCTAGTAGCGGTGCGCGGCCTGACCAAGCGCTTCGGCGAGCGTACGGCCGTCGACAGCGTGAACTTCAATATCGGGCGCGGCAAGATCTTCGGGTTGCTCGGCCCCAACGGCGCGGGCAAAAGCACGACCGTCAATATGCTCAGCACCTACCTGCCGCCCGATGGCGGCGAGGTGACGATCGCCGGGCATTCACTGCGCGAGAGCATGACCGTCAAGCACTTGATCGGCGTCGTGCCCCAAGAGTTGGCGCTCTACGACGACCTGACCGCGCGGGAGAACCTGGCGTTCTTCGCGCGCCTCTACGACGTGCCGAAGGCCGAGCGCGCCGCCCGCGCGCATGACGCGCTTGAGCGCGTGGGATTGGCCGACCGCGATCGCGAGCCCGTCAAGGGCTTCTCTGGCGGCATGAAGCGACGCCTCAACCTGGCGCTCGGCCTTATCAACCAGCCAGCCTTCCTGATGCTCGACGAGCCGACGGTCGGCGTCGACCCGCAGTCGCGTGAGAAGATCTTCGATATCATCGCCGACCTCAAGAACGCGGGCACGACGCTGCTCTACACCACGCACTACATGGAAGAGGCCGAGCGGCTGTGCGACCACATCGCCATCATGGACGACGGCAAGATTATCGCCAGCGGCACACTGGAAGAATTGCTGCGCCTGCGCGTCGAAGAGCTCGTCGCGGAACGTCCGCGCGGCCTGGAGCAACTCTTTATCCAGCTGACCGGCAAGCGGCTGAGAGATTAGAAAGCAATCAGCTGACAGCTGATTGCTGACAAGGAGAATACAAAATGCTACGCAAGATATGGTACGTGGCGGCGAAAGACCTGCTGCAATTGACCAAGGACCGCTTCGGCTTGATCTGGCTGATCGCGCTGCCGCTGGTGTTGATGGGCGTCCTCGGCTCGCTCGTCTCGTTCTCGACCTCGGCGGCGGTCACGGCGACGCTGCCGGTGGTCAACCACGATAACGGGCGGCTCTCGACCGCGCTGATCGACGCGCTGCGCCAGACGGGCTCGCTCAAAGTGCAGCTACGCTCCGACCAGACGCCGTTGGAGAAGGCCGTACGCGACGGCGATCAGGTGGGCCTGCTGATCATCCCCGCGGGCTTCACGGCGGCGCTGCAATCACAGCATCCCTCCGCACGGGTAACCTACTACGCGGTTCCGGGCAACAACGATCAGCGCGCCACGGTTGCCAACTATAGCGTGCAAAGCGTCGTGCAGCGCTTCTCCTGGACGAGCGTGACGGCTAACGCCATCGCCGCGGCGCAGCGGCGCTCCTCCGGCCACGTCGACCCTATTCTGACGGGTCAGATCGCGGCGCAAGCGAACGCGCAACTCGCCCAGACGCCGCCGGTCGCCATACAGACGGTCAACGCCTCCGGACGCAAGACCAACTACCAGGACCAGACCGTGCCAGGCTACGCCCTCATGTTCGCGCTCTTCGGCGTCACGGCCGGCGCCGGCTCGCTCCTGGAGGAGAAGGAGAGCGGCACCCTCAAACGGCTGCTGATCGCGCCGCTGCCGCCGTTCGCGCTGCTAGGCGGCAAGGCGCTCGCGCTGTTCCTCCAGTCGTTGGCGCAACTTTCGCTGCTCTTCGCCCTGGGCGCGCTGATCTTCAAGATTGACCTGGGCGCCTCCCCGCTGGCGCTGGCGCTGCTGATCGTGGGCACGAGCTTCGCGGCCACGGGCCTGGGCATGATCATGGTCTCGTTTGTCAAGACGCAGCGCCAGTTGCGCCCGATCACCACGCTGGTCGTGCTCGGCTTCTCGGCCATCGGCGGCTCGTGGTTCCCCATCTCGCTAGAGCCGCAATGGCTGCAGAACATCTCTAAAGTCTCGCTCAACTCCTGGGCCATGCAGGGCTTCAACGGGCTGATGCTCTTCGGCAAGGACTTCGCGCAGGTGGCGCCCAACATCGGCGTGCTCTTCCTGTACGGCGTCATCTGCTTCGCCATCGCGATCCGCCTGTTCCGCTTCCGCTTCCGTGCCGCGTAAAGAGAAAGGGTATGTTTCTATAGCGGTCTCGTGTACCCGTGCCGCCCTGCTATATTCTCCCTGAATACGGTAGAATAACGACAGCGAAAGGGAGATGCGTAATGGCACAGCGGATTACGACGATCAGGTTATCCGACGAGTTGCGCGGGCGGGTCGATGGCTTGGTCGAGGCGACGGGGCGCCCCATGAATTATCACATCCAGCGCGCCGTCGAGGAATATGTCGCGCGGCAAGCATGGCAGGTGGGCCATATCCGCCGCGCGTTGGAGCAGGCGCGCGCTGGTCAGGGTACCCCACTGGACGCCTATGTCGAGCGTGGCGTCATGGACGGGACGCTCACCCGCGAGGGATATGAGCGCGCCCTGGCCGAGGAGCTGACCGATAGCGAAAGCCGGGCGGCCGGTGTATGAGTTGGCCGTGGTCATCACGCCCGACGCCGCATGGAGTATCGACGACATCTACGCGTACATCGCCCAGGATAGCTCTGAGAGAGCGCGGCGCGTGAAGGAGCGCATCCTCGCCGCCGCGCGCAGCCTCTCGATCCTCCCTGAGCGCGGGCGGCCGGGCGAGATTGACGACACGCGTGAACTGCTGGTCAGGCGTCTGCCCTACACCATCATCTATACGGTGATCGGCGAGACCGTCTACATCCTGGGTGTGTACGACCAGCGCCGTGACCGTCGTAGCCAACCATAACCCTCACTCATGCAGGTAGGAATCAGGGTATGAGCACGACAACAGCCGGCGTATCCGACCCACGGACCCACGATACGGCGTCGGCGGCGGGGGGGTCCGGCGGCACACGTCCACTCACGGATACGCCTCGACTCGCGTCGGAGCGCCACGATTCGCCGCTGATCCGGCGCCTGAACTTTTTCTGGCTGGCGACCATCGTCGCCATGCTTGTCTTCGGCTGCGCCAGCGCCAACCATGATCAGCCCGCGCTATGGCGCTCGTGGCGTGGGTCGGCGATGGTTCTTGTGTCGCTGGGGGTTGTGGGCTGGTATCTGCTGTTCCCTCTCATCGGCTCACGCCTAGACTGGCACGACACCTGGCCGTCGCGGCGACGCATCTTTTACGCACACCTGGGGGCGGGATTCGTGCTGGTCGCGCTGCTGCTCCTGTTCAGCCCCAGCTTCGCGAGTCTGCTCTTCGCGCTGATGGGCGCGAGCGCGGTCATACTGTCCTTCCGCGAATCGCTCCTACCCGTCGGCGTGGCCATCCTGATGGACGCATGGGCGTCTGGCGCCCTGCCGCCGGCCGCGCACGGGCAGACCTGGTCCGACGTGATGGGAGGGCTATTCGCCCTCGCGTCGTCTGTTGGAATCATCTATGCGCTCACGGCGCTCATTCGGGAGCGATTCCAGCGCGAGCGTCTCTTCCACGAGTTGAGCGAGGCGCACCAACGCTTGCGCCTCTCGGCGGCGCGGGAGGCCGACCTGGCGACGCTGCGTGAGCGCAACCGGCTGGCCCGCGAGATGCACGATAGCCTGGGCCACGCCCTCGTGTCGATCTCTATCAAGCTCGAAGCGGCCCAACTCCTCTCCGCGGTCGACGCGGGCCGCGCCGCCGCCGAGTTGGACGAGACCACGGCGCTGGTGCGCTCCACCATGACCGACCTGCGTCACTCGCTGGCAGGGCTGCGTCCGGCGGCGCTGGAAGAGCAGCCTTTGGCCGAGGCGCTCGCCGGGCTGGCCTGTGAGATGGGGCGGCGTACCGGCGTGGCGGCGACGTGTAGCGTCGACGAGCGCGCGTCGCTGCTCAACCGCGCCACGCAGGAGGCGCTCTACCGCGTGGGGCAAGAGGCGCTGACCAACGTCGCCAAACACGCCCACGCCCAACGCGTCACGATGGCCCTGACCCTGTATGACCGGCGCGCCGTCCTAGAGATCGCCGACGACTGGGTGGGGCTCGACGCCGCCGCGCGCGACGGAGACGGGGCGGACCGCTATGGCGTGCGCGGCATGCGCGAGCGCGTGGAGGCGCTGGGCGGGACGCTGACGCTCGGCCCACGCCCTGAAGGCGGCGCCGTGCTGCGCGCGACGATCCCCACGAAGGAGGGGTTGTGACCGATATCCGCATCCTGCTGTGCGAAGACCAGACGCTGGTGCGCGACGGCCTGCGCACGATCCTGGAGTTGCAGCCGGGGCTGACCGTGGTTGGCGAGGCGGCTGACGGCGAGGAAGCGGTGCGGCGCGCGCTGGAACTGCGCCCCGCCATCGCGCTGATGGACGTGCAGATGCCGCGCCGCAACGGAGTGGAGGCCACCGCGCTGATCACGGCGGCGTGCCCTGAAACGCGCGTGATCGTGCTGACCACGTTCGACTACGACGACTATGTGTTCGACGCGGTCAAAGCCGGCGCGATGGGCTATCTGCTCAAGGACGTGCCGGCGCGCGAGTTGATCGACACCATCCGTCGCGTCCACGCGGGCGAGTCATTCATCCAGCCGGGCGTCGCCTCGAAGGTGCTGCTCGAGTTCGGCCGGCGTTCGCGCGCGCCCCAGGAGCCACGAGGTGAAGAACTGACCGAGCGGGAGCGCGACGTGCTGGCCCTGCTCGCCGCAGGCGCGAGCAACCGCGAGATCGGGGCCAAGCTCTACCTGGCCGAGAGCACGGTCAAGAACCACGTCTCCACCATCCTGGGCAAGCTGCACGCGGCCAATCGCACGCACGCCGTCAGCCTAGCGCGCGAACAGGGCTTGCTCTAAGCCTCCTCGCGCACCGATCGGGGCGGCTCGCGCAGCGTGCGTAGCAGCGCGGGCAACAGCCACCGTCCGGCGAGGACGACTCCGACCGCTCTAACGACCAGCGTCGGACGGTGGCCGATCCGCGTCCCGAGCAGGCCACCGAGCAATGCGCCGACTGGCGCCGCACCATCGGCAATAGGGCGCTGGACGACCCAGACCGCCACAGGTACGCATGGCAACCCCGATCCTGCCGCCGTACCCACGACTTTTTCGTGCTCTCTACGGCTGACAATAGCGCAAGATCCGAGAAGCTTTCGTAGAACAACCGTGCTATCTTGTAGGTACGGTCGGTCGTTGACGACACCTCGCCACGATCGCTGATCGTGGCAAGGTGTCCTCATATCAGTTACTTGTATAGTCGGATGAGATCGAGCGACCAAGGAAAGACCACCCATAGGCGTCGGCTGTCGGCGCGGAAAGGACGAACCATGGGACAACCAGTTGTGCACTTCGAGGTCATCGGGAAGGATCCGGAGAAGCTCCGGAGCTACTACGGCGACCTGTTCGGGTGGGAGTTCAACACGAGCTCCCCGGTCTCGAAGGCTGTCTCCCAACCGGGGAACTACGGCTTCGTGGACCGCAACACGACCAGCGACGGGGTCGGGATCCCGGGCGGCGTCGGCGGCGGCAAAGACTACAACGGCTACTCGATTTTCTACGTCGGCGTTCCCGACGTCGAGGCCGCGCTCCAGAAGGCCGAGCGCCTCGGCGGGACGCGCCTGATGGGCCCCGAAAAGAACCTTGAGGGAGGCGTCGTGGTCGGCCACTTCACCGACCCTGAGGGCCACTTGATCGGCGTCGCCGGGCCGGCGTAGCCATCGGCACGTGACGCAATGAGAAAGTTCCCGCCCCAACGATGACATTGGGGCGGGAATGTGGTTTGGTTGATGTGGTCGAGGCCGACCAGCTGCCCGCGATCAGTTGCTCTTTCGTTGACCGCTGGTCTTGCTGGCACCCAGTCGATAGGACGGGGCCCAGTCTCGATGATGTGGGCGTTGAAAGCGACACGATCGATGATGGCAGCGACCAGTCTGGCGTCGGTGAAGGCGGTTCCCCATTCGCTGAACGGCACGATGGCGGCCAGGGCGATGGAGGCCCGTTCCTCCCTTTCGGTGATCACTTGGAACAGCAGTTCCGCGTCTTTTATAGGTTTTCCGCTTGTGCCCGCGCGGTCCGCAGCCGCTCCAATTCCTCCTCGGCCCGACGGGCGCGCTCCTCGGCGTCCTGACGCGCCATCTCCTCCCGCGTCAACTGCTCCTGGAGACCCCTGACCTGCTCCCGCGCGATCTGGGCCTGCTCCCGCGCCGCCTGGTAGTCTTGCCGCACCTCGTCGCCCACGCGGATCGGCGCGCCGGTCGCCGGGTCGATCACCCGCAGGTACACCCCCGCCGGCTCCCACTCCGTGTCCGGTGTCACCATGGGCCGCAACTCCGCCTTCAGTAAGGGGCTCCACACGCCCCCGCCCGGCAGCAGCGCGGCTTCCTCCAGGCGCCGCGCCGCCCTGTCCCCCCGCAACGTAAAGGCGTACAGATGGGGCCGTGGCGCCCTCGTCCTCTTGATCTTGAGCGCGGGGTCGTACACGTAGTACTCGCGCACGCCCATCCGCCCATACAGGGTCAGCTTGCCGCGCGGCTCCGTGCTCAGGTCTTTCCGTCGCGTGCTTGGCGAGGTGATCTCGAACACGATGTCCGGCGCCTTGCCCTCCTCCCAGGTGAACCAGACGTCGCGGGCGCCGGGGTCGACGTCGAGAGCGACGTAGGTGTCGGGCGAGAGGTTGTCGCGCTTATTGTAGGGATTGTAGTAGAGGAATTGATTGCCGCCGATAGCGGCGTTGGTGCGCTCCTGCGCCTCAAGCAGCCGGCGCGGGGCGTCTTGCAGGCCAATCATCTGGAGCCCATTGACGAAGTTCTCGGCCATGGGTTTACCGTCGCCGGTGGGGAACGTGGAGAGGTCGACCGCGACGACTCCGGGCGTCAATAGTATATCGGGCGTTGAGACGTCGGTCTCGTGGGCGCGCCTAGCCATGGCGCATTGTCCCTCCGCGATAGGTCCGCTTGGTCTTGCTAGGCGCAGTATAGCACCCTGACCGGCCCCCTGGCGCTACCGCTGTGGCATGCGCCGCGCCCGTCGCTTGCGGGCGATCACCGCATCCCCGGCTGGCGCACATAAGCCCTAGTTCGCCTTGTCGTCATAGCGGACACCCTTCGGGTGAGCCAGCGCCAACCAACACCGCGATGTGCGCCGCCTGCGCCGACCACAATGTGTACCGCCTGCGTCGACCGCAGCGCAAGATCCGAGAAGTGTTCGTAGAACGTTTATGCTATCTTGTTGGTATAGTCAGGCGGCTGCCCCGGTCTATATAGGAAACCGCGACATGGAGATGGAGGAGGTAGGGCGTGTTACTCGAGCGCAAGAACGCTATCATTTATGGAGGCGGCGGCGCGATCGGCGGCGCGGTCACCCGCGCGTTCGCTCGCGAGGGGGCGACGGTCCATCTCGCCGGACGCACACTGGAGAGCCTCGAGCAGGTGGCCGCGGAGATTCGCTCCGCGGGAGGAGCGGCTGAGACGGCGCGCGTCGATGCCCTCGACGAGACGGCGGTCGACGCACACGCCGACGCCGTGGCCGCGCGCGCTGGAGGTATCGACATCTCCTTCAACCTCATCTCGTACGAGGACGTCCAGGGGACGCCGCTCGCCGAGATGCCGCTCACTGACTTCGAGCGGCCGATCATGGCCGCCGTGAGAACACAGTTCCTGACCACGAGGGCGGCAGCGCGTCACATGATCAGGCAGGGATCGGGGGTGATTCTCACATTTGGCGGCGCTGGTGGCCGTGACCCCATTCGCGACTACTACAGCGGCGGCCGCCAGGTCTACCTCGGCGGTTTCCAGGTCGCCCTCGGCGCCATCGACGTCCTGCGCCGCCAGCTGGCGTGCGAGCTCGGACCGCATGGCATCCGCGTCGTGACCCTGCAGAGCGGCGGCGTGCCCGAGACAATTTCCGAGGAGTGGCGCGAGGTCATCACCGAGGGCCTCGTTGCCGCCTCCATGCTCAAGCGGGCGGAGACGCTTGACGATGTTGGCAATGTGGCCGCTTTCGCCGCCTCGGACCTGGCCCGCGGCATGACCGCGACAGCCCTCAACATCACCTGCGGCCGTGTGGCCGACTAGATGTGTCAGGCGGGTTGAGTCTCGTCACCAGTCGGCCTGAGTCCCTGCCGAGGACCGAGGACAAGCCGTGACGCCGAGCCGCCTGTCCGCTGACAACCCCGTGTGGCGTCAAGAACCCAGGAGGAACAACGTGAACTCGTGCTGCCCGCGCGGGAGGCGATGCCGCGGTGGCTCATGGCGAGTGGGCGCGGTTCTTCGATCATGTCGGGGTCCAGCGCGAGGGGGCATCTGGGCAATGCGGTGTCGATACCCCTGCACCCGTCGCATCGCCCCTGTCCATCGCCTCCGGAGACTCATCCGGCAGAGGCGGCCGCAGGCTCAGGGCGCACTCTTCGAGCGACAGGCAACCGCACTGCAAGGATGCCTCGATGAGCCGTTTCATCGCGTGGGCGCGGGCGATCAGCGCCTCGACCTCGGGGAGCTTGCGCTCCGCCAGCGCGCGCCAGCGCGCGGCGGCGAGGGTCTCAGGGGCAAATCCGTGCAGGAGTGTTTTGATCTCCGCGATGGTGAAGCCCATCTGTTGAGCGGCCGCGATCAACGTGAGGCGGGGCAACACGTCGTGGCCGTACCGGCGCCGCCCGTTCACCCTCGGCGGAGCAGGCACGAGCCCCACGCTCTCGTAGTAGCGGATCGCCGACGGGCGCACGCCGGCGCGGCGCGCCACCGTGCTGATGGTCAACTCGTCGGTCACGTCTGTACCCTCCCTTGACTTCAAGCACACTTTAAGTAGTAACGTACGATATGACGGACGTCCCGCCAAGCGGACGCGTCTCAGCTATGAGAAAGGACGGTCATGACATGATCCAGACAGACAGCGACCGGACGCCGGAAATGCCCATCGCCTGCACCCTTGGCGTCGAGGACCAGGCGACGCGACGTGACGAGATCGCGCGCCTTTTCGCGGGCCGGCAGCAGGTGTGGGAACTGCCCGACGGCTACGCCGTGCGTTTCACCGGCGACGACAACGTGGCGGTCGGGCTACTGCGTTTCATCAGCGGCGAACGCGCGTGCTGCCCCTTCTTCACCTTTGAGTTGGCCTTCGAGCCGCAGCGCGGGCCGATCTGGTTGCGCCTACGCGGGCCGGAGGGCACAAAAGGAGTCGTGGCCGAGTTGCTGGACCTGTGATAGCCGCCGGGCACAATCCGTCGAGCGGCGGAGCGTACAGCATCAACGGAGATGCGCCATTCCCTGAAAAAGCGCGAGATCCTGCCTTGGCGCGGGGAAGAGGGAACAGAGAGGAACATGCGGTGAGAATTCTAGCCATATCCGGAAGCCTGCGGGCCAGTTCGACCAACACGGCCCTCGTGCGCGCGATCGCGGCGATGGCCCCCGCGAGCATGGAGGTCACGATCTATGACGGGTTGGGCGACCTGCCGCATTTCAGTCCCGACCTCGATGATGAGAACTCGCCGGCATCAGTCATCCGTCTGCGTGGACTGCTCCACGAAGCCGATGGCGTGCTCATCTGCACGCCGGAGTACGCCTTCGGAGTACCGGGGTCCCTGAAGAACGCCCTTGACTGGACCGTATCATCGGGCGAGATCAATGGCAAGCCGGTCGCCGCGATCAGCGCCTCCCCGTTGTACAGTGGCGGGGACAAGGCGCACGCTTCCCTCCTGCTGACACTGACCGCCCTGGGGGCGATTGTCCCGGACGGCGGCACATTGAGCATACCGGGCATCAAGAAGAAACTGGATGACAACGGCGACGTATCGGATCCCGCGACCGCTCAGGCGCTTAGAGCGGTCCTCGACGCGCTGGCGCAGGCCATTAACGCGCGTTGATCCGAACTCCAGACACTACTATCTAAGGACTCGTTAAGAAATAACTTCCCGCCGCTGTGCTGCCTCGGACGCTTGAACGCGGCGACCAAAACGGGAAGTTAATCTTTAACGGCTCCTAAGAGTGTTGTCGTCAGGGCAGGTCGTACGCGAGCGTGAACGTGTGCCCGCCGTCGGGCAGGTCAGTGATCCGCCCCTCCCCACGCAGGCCGCGCAAGTCGCCCGTGGCGGAGTTCGGTACCACGGACCAGGTCGCCGGCTGCGTTTCACGCGTCATGCTCGCATTGTGATGGAGTACGAAGCTCCCGGCACGGCCATGCACTGAGCCCACGATGCGCTCGAACCCGACGTAGGCGGCCGAGCCCTCCTGTGCCTGCGCCATCAGCAATTCGGCCATGCTCGTGCCCACGATGTCTCCCTGGAATGTCTTGCTCACACGCGTCCGGGTGAGCGTGGCGCCGTCCTGCTCGTCATAGGGTGTCCCCTCCCAGGACTCAATCACAAACGTGCTCGTGGCATGGGTCGCCATGTATGTCTCCTTCTTCTATCGATCATTATGGAGCGGGCTATAGATCTCGACGAGATAGCCATCATGTGCCCTGAAAGGGGCGGTACGGGCGTTCCACGCCGGCCTATCTTGCGGCGCGGCGACCGGCGTGACGCCACGCGCGACGAGATCACGATAGGTGGCATCGACGTCATCCACGCGGAACACAAGCACCGCCTGATGCCCTTCCGGCGTCGGCCCCGGCGCGTCGCCCAAGCTCGCGGCGAACTCATCGCGACGGAGGATTTCGATTCCGGCGGTGCCTGTCTCGAAATACGCGTAGCCCATCGCCTCGTCGCCATACGTCATCTTCAATCCTATCGTGTCGCGCCAGAATCCGACCGCGGCCGAGAAGTCGCCGGTCAGTAGACGGACGTTAATAAAGTTCATCGCGTACTCCTTTGTTGTCTTCACTAAACCTATTGGGTACCCCCGCGCATGGCTTAGGCGAACGCGGGCGCCCGACAGCGAAGACATTCACGCGCTATCCATGTTCTTGTCGCGGTACCTGTAGGGAACTATAGCGCGGATACTATCGAGACGTATTGTAAAAACGCGCCACATAGAATCTTTGTGCTATCATAGGCGGGTCGGGCCGCGTTGCCTGCCGTTGGCGGGACGACATACCGCGGAGAGTAGGGGAGCGATAATGACGTCCGGCGTGATGAAGCCCAGGGGCATCCTACGCCCACAAGTGGGTGAAAAGAAATTTCAGTTGTCGCTGCATGCGCCGGCGCGGGACCTTGGTTTCTTCGTGGAGCACTACTGGATCGTCGACTGGGATCTTCGCGGTCAAGAGCCCTACCTATCGGAGGTTCTCCCGCATCCGTGTGTCCATCTGGTCATCGAGAAGGACAAATCGCGCATCGTCGGCGTCATGAAAGGGAGGTTCTCCTATCTCCTCGTGGACAAAGGCCGGGTTTTCGGCGTGAAATTCAAGTCCGGAGCCTTTCACCCCTTTGTGTCGTCGCCGGTATCCAGGTTCACCAATAGCTCGATCAGCCTCGGTGCGGCTTTCGGCGTTGATGGCGAAGCCCTGGAAGCGGCGATCCTCTCCCTGGAGGACCAAGGACGGATGATCGAACGCGCGGAACAGTTCCTGCGCGAGCGGCGCCCCGAGCGGGACGAAACCGTCGCGGTGATTCACGGGATCGTCGACCGTATCAGCGCCGACCGCGAGATCACCAAGGTCGACGACTTGGTGAGCCGCCTCAACGTGAACAAGAGGACGGTGCAACGGATCTTCAGCCAGTACGTCGGCGTTAGTCCCAAATGGGTAATCAAACGCTATCGGCTCCTGGAAGCGGCCGAACAGTTGGCCGGCGGCGACGTGACGGATTGGCCGGCGCTGGCCCTGGACCTCGGCTATTTCGATCAAGCGCACTTCATCAAAGACTTCAAAGCCATCGTCGGCAGAGCCCCGGCGGACTATGCGAAGACCAGTGACGCATGGCCCTGATTTATGGGTAATGATACAGGAAGGAGTATCACGTCACCTACCCCGCCCTAAAGGACGGAGCTTGCGCCTGCCCCGCATGTCGGGCGGCACAGTCAGGAGGAGTACATTGCAACTCATCCCTACCCGGACTCTCACCAGGACGCCAGGTAACTGACAGCTATCGCCAGCTTGACGTGTCACGGAGCGGAGACACCATGCGATTTCCTCGATGCACAGCACCGGATGTCGGCCCTTTCAGGTTCCCGTGCCCCTCCGTGCATGTTTCGCATCCCTGTGGGAAACGTCCCACGCCAGAGGAATCCTTGCGGCTCCGTTGCGGCTTATGCAGGGTGCTACTTCCTCTTTATGATACCACGGATCGGAGGGCTGATGCCCCGCTCACGCGGGCTATCGACGGCGCCGATCCCATTCCTCTCCGCCTTTTAAGGCGGGGTCCCCTGGGAGGTTTTCGATGGCTCTATCGGAACTGCATTACTTCAGCACGGCCCTCGATAAGATGACCACGGCGACGGTGCTCTTGCCCGAGGGCGAGGGTGTGCCGCCCGGCCCCTACCCCGTCTTCTACCTGCTGCATGGCCGCTCCGACGACCATACGCGGTGGCACAGCCACACGAGCCTCGCGCGTTATGTCGAGAGCATGCCGTTGATCGTCGTCATGCCCGACGGCGGCCGCGGCTGGTACACCGACGCCCGCGAGGGCTACGCCTACGAGACGGCGATCGTGCGCGACCTCGTCGGCCTCATCGATCGGGTCTACCACACCGACCCGCGCCGGGAGGCGCGCGTGATCGGCGGCCTCTCCATGGGCGGCTACGGCGCCGTCAAATTGGCGCTGAAGCGCCCCGACCTGTTCCGCGCCGCGGTCAGCCACTCGGGCGCCCTGGCGGTGGCGCACGGCTCCCTGGACCCCAGTGACGCGTGGGGGCGCGAACTCATGCGCGTCTTCGGTCGCGAGCCGCGGGGCGGCGACGAGGATCTGTTCGCCCTGGCCGAGCGGATCGATCGCGGCATGCTGCCGGCGCTGCGCATCGACTGCGGCGTAGACGACTTTCTGCTCGACCAGAACCGCGCCTTCCACGCGCGCCTCGACGAGTTGGCTATTCCCCACGAGTACGCGGAGTTTCCCGGCGGACATACCTGGGACTACTGGGACCATCATGTCCAGGAGGCGCTGGCGTTCCACGCGCGCGTGCTCGGACTGCGGGCGCGGCCACGGCCGTAGCCCAGCCACGACCGTCATACACGAGTCCTTATGCGGTGAGGGCACGGTAATAGAGCTCACCTGAAAGACTGGCGCGTAAGGCCTGGCCGTCGATGACGGTGTCGAAGCGCACGCGCTCGGGCGAATGGTCCGCCGCGCCGAGGCGGAATGCGCCATCATCCAACGGAACGAGCGGCTGCTCGCTGCCATTTGGATAGACCAGCGCGAGCGCCCCCTTACGCAGAACAATGCGGACGTTGGAAGCCCACGGATTGTGTGAGCGGTAGTGGCCGGGATACGCGCCCCACGCCGTGGGGTAGACAAAGGATGTCGGCCCAGTGTACCGCTCGTTGACGTACCAGTCGGGGCCGTGGAATACCTCGACGACGCGCCCATCGGCGCGGCCGAAGCGCAGCAGGAAGCGGTCGAAGGCGGGGTGGTCCACATAGAAGGTGCCGGGGCCACGCCGTTCCAGGGTGAGGCGGCCTCCCTCGTACGCGACCATGAGGCGTTCGCCCTCGGCGATCACCGCGAGCGGCGTGTCGCCGCCGCCCGCACGGTAGAGGCCGACGTAGGCCACCGCGTCCTCGACCCGCACAGGGTCGCGCAACTCGGGCAGATCGGGCCAAGGCGCGTCGGCGATGACGGCGCGCAGGAGGCCCAGCGCGGTGCGCGCCACCGCCAGGTGCGGCGCGCCGCGCCCGTCATTGACGAGCGTCACGACACCGAGCCCGGCATCCATGTCGGCCAGGACGGCGGACTGGTAGCCCGGCGCGCCGCCGCCATGGCCGAGGTAGGTATGCCCATCCACGTCCTCGATGATGACGCCATAGCCGTAGGACAGGCCGTCTTGATCGAAGGCGTGGCCAGCAACGGGCCGTGCCATCAGGGCAAAGCTCTCGGGAGAGAGGATGCGCCCGCGAGGGCCGCGCCCGCGATTCAGAATCATCCGCGCGTAGGCCGCCATATCTGTCGCCGTCGACACGCCCCCACCATCACCCGTCGTGAACTCGACCCAGGGCGCCGGCAGGGGCGGCGCGCCCCGCCGCTCCGGACGGTCGTCGTAGCGAGCGGCGTAGCCTACGGCCATGCGCTCGCGCCACTCCTGCGTCACCGTCGCGACCGACGCGCTCATGTCGAGCGGAGCGTAGATGCCCTCCTCGATCGCGGCCGCGCGCGACCGCCCGCACACGGCTTCGAGAAGGAAGCCCAGCGCCTTGTAGCCTGTATTCGAGTAATGGAAGTGGGTGCCCGGCGCGTACGCCGCCTCTACGTCGCGCAGGGCGGCGGCATCGTAGCGCGAGCCCGGCGTCTCCGTGTAGGAGATGGCGAGGCCCGCCGTATGGCTGAGCAGGTGGTGCGCGGTGATCGGCGCGAAGCGGGAGCGCAGGCCGAACCACGGCAGAGAGGCGGACACTGGGGCGTGCAGGTCCAGGAGACCGGCCTCGTGCTGCTGCAAGAGCGCCACCGCAGTGAACCACTTGCCGATGGAGGCGATATCGAAGAGGGTGTCGGGCGTGACCGGCCGGCGCGCCGCCACATCCGCATAGCCATAGGTCGCGACATGCAGCAGATGGTCGTGGTCGGTCAGAGCGAGGGCCAGGCCCGGGGTGGCGGAGGCGGAGAGGCGCTGCCGCACGAAGTGATCAAGGCGAGCCAGCGCGTCGTCAAAGGAAGGCATATCTCTACATGCTAACATGTATTATCCGTGTCAATAGAGATGGGTAGATAGAGTGAAACGCACGACAATCTTCGTCGACGATAAATTACTCGTCGAAGCGCAGCACATCGCGAAGCAACGCGGGATGACATTTACGGCCTTGGTCGACGAGGCCTTACGCGCACAGGTTCAGGCTAACCGTCCACCGCGACGCTTTGCCTCCTTTGGAATAGGGCGTAGCGCGCAGCCAACCGACATGAGCGATGGGGCCGATGAAGCCATACTTCGCGCCGGCATCGACCCCATCGAGGGATGGGCGCCCCGCCGGCACAGCTGATGGCTGTTGTCGTCGATACGAACGTGCTGGCGTCACGCCAATCGCGAAGGAAGTATGCTGAGGAGACACGTGATGAGCACACTTGACGCGCCGGTCTCGGAGGCCGGACGCTATTCTCTAGTGATCGAGTGGTCGGATGTCGACGACGCGTACGTTGTGACAGTGCCGGAACTGCCCGGTTGCCGCACTCATGGCGCGACGACGATGGAAGCGACAGAGATGGGTCGCGAAGCTATCGAGGGATGGTTGGCCGCACAACGAGCACGGGGACGAGCGGTTCCTCCTCCGCGCACCTACGATCGATACTACACTGAGGCTGACTTGCCAATACCGGCGACGCCATAAAGCCAGTATCATACCACCAGAGCATTGAACGACGAGCGCTACCCTGGGTGGATAGGTCAACAGCGCCCACAGCTACGCCTCGTCCGCGGTTATCTATGGCTCACGCGCCGCCTCGCTCATCCCGACGATGCGCACGGCCTCATCCTCCGCGATATGCCAGCGCCCGCTCCCCGGCGTCCGGTGGTCGCGCTCGTGGAGCATACCCACCGTGATTGACTCCACTTGCTTATCGCTTCAATTTCGACTATCATCTAACCATTATTGGTTTCGATGGAGGTCGAACAAATGGCGCATCCTTCCGCCCTTGCTCCACACCGGCTCCGCCCCGACTTCCGGAAGTTCTGGCTCGGCCAGACGATCTCGAACTTCGGCAGCTCATTTAGCCAATTCGCCTTGCCCTTGTTGGTGTATAAGCTCACCGGCTCGGCCCTCAATCTGGGCATTGCAAGCGCGGCGACGTTCCTGCCCTATCTTCTCTTCGGCTTACTCATCGGCGCATGGGTCGATCGCATCGACCGCAAGCGCTTGATGATTGGGACCGACATCGCGCGTGCGCTCATCACAGCGCTGATCCCGCTCCTGGCCGGCCTCCATATGCTCACCGTCTATTGGATCTACGGCGTAACCTTCGTCCTGTCGACGCTCACCATCTTCTTCAACACCGGCGAGTTCGCCGCGATCCCCAGTTTGGTGAATCAGGATGATTTGGTGACGGCCAATGGCCGCATCCAGGCCAGCTACTCGGCGGCCTCGATTGCCGGCCCCTTACTGGCCGGTGTCCTGGTGGCGCTGCTGTCGCTGCCCATGATCCTGCTCATCGATGCCGCCTCGTTCATCGTTTCCGCCTTCTCCCTGGTCCTCGTCACGACGAGTTTTAATGCGACAACGGATGAGACGCGGACGCGCACGAGTGTCCGCCAGGATGTCGCCGACGGGTTATGGTACGTGCTAGGCCATCCCGTGCTGCGCAACATCTCGGCTATGATGGCTCTGGTCAACTTCGTGGGCAGCACGACCTACGCGCAACTCGTGCTATTTGCGAAACATCGACTGGGCGCCAGCGATCCGCAAGTCGCGCTTCTCTACGCGGCCGGCGGCGCCGGCGTCGTCATCCTATCGCTCGCCGCGGGACCGCTGCGGAAACGCTGGTCTTTCAGTAGGGTCGCGTTGAGCGCATTGATGCTGGAGGGCCTACTGACGATCGCCATGGCGGCAACGCGCTGGTACTGGGCCGCTGTCGTACTATGGGCGGTCGGATCGGGTTTGGGTATCCTCTTCAATATCAACACAGGGAGCCTGCGACAGGCCATCGTTCCCAACCACATGCTTGGCCGCGTGATGAGCATCGCCGGCGTGTTGGCCTGGTCGGCTATCCCGGTCGGAACCTTCCTCGGCGGCCTGCTCATCCAAGGGCTAGGGCCAAATGGTGTCGCCCTCGTGTACGGCGGAATCGGTGTGCTAACGTTCCTCATCCCACTAGGCTTCTCGTTCACCGCCTTGGGCCACGCCGAACGCTACCTCCCGCGGCCTACCCCAGAGCCCAGCGAGGAACCCCAAGCGGTACGTCCCGCGTAGGATCGTCCTCCGCAAGCAAGCGCGCCGTGAGGTCGGGATCACGTAGCGCCTCAGCAGCGACGCGCCATGCGTCCAACGCCTCCACAACCCGAAATTTGACGAATTTGATGTTTACACGGTACGATGTCTACATATAGTCTTCTCGCCTGATCCACTTAGAGGAATAGTAATGAGCATTACAGAGCTGCGGCAGACGCTGACCCAGGCGCTGACGTCAGCGGAAGAGGGTAATGTGTCGGAAACGGTGCGAGCCCTCAAGGCCCCGCTGCAAGACGTAGACAGCGAACGCCTTTTGACGACGACGGAAGCCGCGCGACTACTTGGTGTACGCTCCATCAATACGATTAACAGCCTATCCAGAAAGTAGACGCGCATGGCGGAGCTTGCGATAGATGATGAGGACGGCGGCGAGTTGCACCAAGCCGAGGTAGTTGGGGGCCTTCTTCTCCCAGCG
>JAABUO010004010.1_pt1 | contig 17392 bp, 18 predicted proteins | sample 5559291 | NCBI WGS metagenome assembly JAABUO01 (sample SAMN10711878, study PRJNA513372) | rock metagenome | isolation source: Antarctica rocks | place: Antarctica: Victoria Land, Finger Mt sud | reverse complement strand
CGCGCCGTCTGCGCCGCGCCGCTTGATGCGGAGCCGCCCTTGACGTTGATCGTGATAGATGTCCCGACCTCGGGCATCAGCGGGGCGTGCTGGTTATCGACGAGGAGGGCGAAGAGCTTGTGCCGGCCGGGCGTGAGCTCGTCCGTATAGACGGTGGCCGTCCGCGCGCAGCCCATGGCCAGCATCGTGCCCATGCCCATCATCGGCCCCATCATGCTGTCGATATTGAGGTGCCAGTGCCCGTAGCCTGTCAGGTTTTTCTTGCCGAGCAGGTCGCACGAGGGCCGAAAATTGGCCCAACTGAGGGTGACCGGGAATCGCGCGCCGACCGTCGCTCCATTGACGGGCGAGACGATGCGGATCGTCGGCTTGCCCGGCGCGGCGTACGGTGTGAGCGGGTCCAGGGCGTGCGCCGAACGATAAACGATCGTCGTCTTGGCCATCTGTCCCTTGCCCATCATGTCCATGTGGTTGTTGGCGGCGAGCAGCGCCTCGACGGTGTGCGTGCCGGGCGCCACGTTCCGCAGGCTCAGGGTGGCGCTGGTCCCACAGTACATGTTGACGAGCGCGCCGTCCAAGAGCAGGTGCCAGTGGCCCTGTCCGGCGCGCGGCGCCTTGCCGGCGGTGGCGCAGGTACTGGTGAAGTCCTTGATCCCGACCGTGACCGGGACAGTGGCGCTGGTCACAATCGTTCCCGGCCGTGGGCTGAGCAACGTCAGGCTTCCCATCGTCATGGCCGCGTGGGTCACGGGGGGTGCGGGGGCGACGGCTGCCATGGCCAGCGCGCCCGCGCTCACCAGGGCCAGGGTAAACCGTTTCATACGAGCCTCCTCCTAACTATGTGGATGTACCGCGCTGAATCAGTGCGTGGCGCGCCAGCGGTCGCGTCACTATAGATCGTAGGCTGTCGCGGTATGCGCCGTCTGTAAGCGCGCTTACACTCGCGACGCGCTCCATGATTCATGGGAGTGCGGCGGGCTGACCGGGCGTCGCCGGAGGGAGTCGAACCCTCGCCGCGCGCACCGCGGATGCGCTGCCCAGGTCGTCCGGGCCGCAGCGACAACAGGTGCTGGGAGAGTAGGGTAGGGTAGAATCATCTCTGTTGACTGTAACGGGGCTCACAGTCCCACGCGGTGCGTCGCGACTATGCTAGGAAGTGGAACGCCACACGTCCGCCTGCGGACGACGACGTAGCAGGAGGCACACGCTATGAGACAACGGCTCTGGTGGGGCGCGCTGGCGGGGACGACGGCCGGCCTAGCCATGCTCGCCTGTACGTTCGGGCTCGCGGGCCTGGGTCAGACGGGCTGCGTGCGCCCGCTCCTCGCGCTGGCCCTGCCCGCACCCTTCGGCCGACCGCCTGACCCTGTCACCGGACTGGTGGCGCTGGGGTCTGGCGCCCTCCTCCATGAGGTGGTCGCGGTGACGCTGGGCCTCCTGGTCGCCTGGATCGTCGTGCCCCTGATGCGCCCCCTGGCCGGGCTCGTCACGCTCGTCGTGGGGGCGGCGAGTATGGCCGCCCTCGATGCCGCCGTGCTGGCCGCACGCGCACCCGGCCACGCGCTCATGCTGGACACCCCGCAGTCGCTAGAGTATCTCGTCTTCGGGCTCGTGCTGGCCCTGTCCATGGTGACGGGCGCTACAGGGGACACGCTGGTGGGGCGTGGCGTGGCCGCGTCGCCCCTCGGGCGAGGACGGTCGGCTGCGCCGGTCTCTGGGGCGGCCCAGAACGGAGGTGATCAAACGGCCCACGTTCACCCGCCGGCCGTCCTCGAGATCCTGGTCACGCCGCACTGTTTCGGGTGCGCCCGCGCCCGGACCCTGGCCGCCACGATCGCTGCCCACGACCCGGCCCTGGACGTGCGCGTGGTCGATCTGAGTGCGCCGGGCGTTCAGGCGCCGCCGGGCCTTGTCGCCGTTCCGTCTTATGTCCTGAACGGGCGTATCCTGTTCATCGGCAACCCGACGCCGGCGGCCCTGACAGCGGTCCTGAAGACGGCTAATCCTACAGCGGCAGGACGGCCTGCGGACACATCGTGAAGACCGCATGCCGGCGTGCAAGGTAACGGCACCCATCACTCATGTAGCAATGCCAATCAATTAAGAAGCATCGGACACGGCTATGATGAGCGGCCGATTACTGCGTCCTTTCAACGGTATGTCCATGCAGATCCCTGGATGCGGATGCAGGTTTTGGCGCGTCCTTATCGACCATAAACGCCGCACCATACCGCGCGCAAGTGGCACGGCCGCTAGTCTTGTGGCCATACCGTGATGGTGTGGAGGATAATCACCCTTATAGGTCGTGCGTCGCGTGGCTAGGCCCATGATGAGCCCCGTCACTCAGTCCGCTCCCCGTGATTGGCGTCGCCCGGCGTCGCCGGCGCGTTCGCCTTGCGCCTTTGACGGCGCTGGGCTGTCGTGATATCGCGCGGCAGGGCGACATCGCCCGACGCCGAGGGCGGCTGTCCCTGTCCCGTGGCCATCTCCTGCCGCAGCCGCTCCTCCGTGAGGCGCTGGAGCCGGACCTGATGGCGCAGGATCTCCATCATCTCACGCCACTCCTCGGGGCCGAATGAGCCCGTGTCGGCGGCGATTTGGCGCACTAGTGGGTTGTTGAGCGCGCGCATCAACTCGTCGTCCACGCCGGGTAGTTCCGCCGGCCGGACGCTCGCTTGCCCCAGGAAATAGCCCACATCGACGCCGAAGAAGCGGGCCAGCGCCTCAAGGATCTCCACCCCCGGCGTGCCCTTCTTCCCGTTGCGTAGGTCGCTCAGGTGGGCGGCCGAGATCGTGCCGCCCGTCGCCGCGCTTACGGCTTGCAAGGAGTAGGGCTTGCCGGTTGGGCTAGGCCGGGCCTCGAACAGGTGATTGAGGCGGTCCCTAAAGACCCGATCCGCCTCCGAGCCGGCCGGCTCCGTCCTCTTGCGTGGCATCTCCGCTTTCACAACGTACAGGTGCGCGCCGTGAGAGAGGCGCGCGCGGTCGGGCAAGGGCATGGGCTTGACAAGCTCCGCCGAGTGCTCTACAATAGGCATCAACATACGCTTTAGCTTAAATGTTAGCTATAGCGTATGTAGCGGCGGGCCGGCCGTCACAGCTTTATCTGCCCGCAACTGTAGCAGGAACGCGGCGCGCGCGCAAGGGGGCGCGCCGCCTAGAACGAGGGAGGGGAGCCGGCAACGACCGCACCGCGACGAGGGAGGTCGCCGCACACACCCCCGTCCGCAGGGGCGGGAGAAAGAAAACACGCGCGCCCATAGACCGACCGCCGTCCAGAACGGCCGCCAGATGAGCAGATTAGTACACACCGCCACGGGGAGAGACATCAACCATGCACCAGAGCCTGTCCCTCGCGCACATCGCGCACGCCCACACCCTGAGCTTCGCCACGGCGCAGAGCCTCGTCGCCGGCAAGGTCGTCACCTTCGCCGCCATCGCCCCGATCATCGCCGCCGGCGCCGCCAACCCCTTCAGCAACGTGTTCACGCAGATCGCCGATTGGATGAGCCAGTTGGCCCTGCCGGTGACGATCATCGGCCTGGCCATCTCTGGGATCTTCATGGTCCTGCACCACCGCGCCGCCCGCGACATGCTCGTGGGGACCATCGTGGGCTCCGTGATCCTGTTCGGGGCCTCGCCGCTCGCCACGGCGATCCAGGGCCTCAAGTAGGGGGGGCCGCGCGCCCGCCCCCGTTCGACCCGACGCGCCCCCGGCCTCCGTCAGCGGGAGGCCGGGGGCGTGTCCTATCATGTGCCAGCGGAGAGACGAGAGAGGATGCCCGACGCCATGGCTCATCGATGCCGCAGTTCCCAGTACAGCAACATGCGCCCGCGCTACGTCTTGGGGCGCACCATCCCCGAGGCGGCCGGGATCGCCGGCGCCGCCGTCCTGGGCTACGCCATGTTCCACCTCACGACGGGGATGACCTACGCCGGGCAGGCCGGCAAAATCCATCTCCTGCTGATCTTCGCCGCGGTGGCGCTGCCCATCGTCGTTGGCTTCGTCTTCTTCATGGATGGGGCCGAGCCGTACCCGCGCCAGGTCGTCGGCTATCTGGGCCGGCGCACCGTCGCTGCGGTCCGGCGCGGTCCGGCGCGGCGACGGGCGCGCGCGCACGGCACGCCGGCGCGGGTCAGCCCTGCTAGCCCGGCGATCCCCGCGCGGCCCAGCACACGGGGCGTCGAGGCGACCGACCTGACGGGCCGCCTCATCGCGCGTCTGCGCCGGCCACGCCAGGCCGCGGTGGAGGAGGCGTCATGAGTGTCGCTACCCGCTTGACACGCAGCCGGCGGCGCATCGTGGTCCACCCCGACGGCATCCAGGTCGGGGTGGACGGCCGCCAGCGCGCCGTGCTCGCCGTGGGCGGCGTCTACCACGACACGCAATCCGACGACGAGCGCGACGGGACCGCCGCCGCCGCCGCCGCGCTCGTCGCCAGCCTGCTGCCGACGCAGGAGGCCCAGTTGCTGGTGCGCAGCAACCCGCTCGACCGGGACCAGCTCCTCGCCCAGGTCGCGGCCGAGACCGCGGCCTGCCCCCCGGCGCTACACCCCTACCGCGCCGGCAATCGTGCCTGGTGGACCGACGAGTTGCGCGACCGTCATCAGGCGCGGCGCGACTTCTACGCCGTCATCTCGCCCCTGCCGGGCCGGCACACGCCGGGCAGCCCCGGCGAGCGCGCCGCCCTCGACGCGGCTGTGCGTGGGGTGACCCGCCACTTGACCAACATGGGCGTGGACACCGCCCGGCTCGACGGCCCGGCCGTGGCCGCGCTGCTGGCGCGCAGCCTGCCCGCCGAGCCGGGCCATGGCTCCGGTGGGGTCGTTACTTTCGAGGTCCCCGACCTGACGGGTGACGAGGAGCGCGCGCACGTCGTGTTGCCGGACGGCACGCTGGCGCGCACGCTCTACCTGCTGGCCCCGCCACCCGAGACCGACCCCGGCTGGACCCAGGCCCTCGTCGGCGCCGAGGTGCCCTACACGCTCGCCGTGACGCTGCGCGGACTCGACCAGGAGCGCGAGCGCAAGTCCGCGGCCCGCCGCGACCGCTATCTGGGTGATCAGGTCGCGGTCAGCCGGCACGTCACGACCGACGTGGAGGAGGCGCGGCGCGAGGCCCGCGACGAGTCACGGATGCTGCGTGAGCGGCGGCACACGCTGGCCCACGTCGGCGTCTACGTCACCGTCACGGCTCCCGACCTACCCACGCTCGACGAGCGCGCCGAGACCGTGGCCTCGATCCTCGCGGTGTCGTCCTCAGTGGCGCAGGCGCAGGGGCACCAGGAGCCCTTGTACATGGCGACGCGCCCGATCGGCTGGGATAAGGCGCGCAGTGTCTACCGCATGTACGCCGAGACGTGGGCAACGGCATGCCCTACCATCTCCGCTCCCCCGGCACCGCGCGCGGGATGCTGGTGGGCTACACGCCCGAGGGCCGCGAGACCGTGCTGCTCGACTGGGCGGACCCCTCGCTGCGCAACGCGCTCATGTGCATCACCGGCGGCTCGGGCTCGGGCAAGACGGTCCTCGCCCAATTCCTGGCGACGCATATGCTCCAGACCGGCGGCCGCGTCACGGTGATCGACAGCACGGACCACTACGACACCACGCGGCGCGTTGTCGGCGGGGTGCGCGCCCGCCTGGGGCCGCGCTCGCCCGTCGCGCTCAACATCTGGGATCGCGCCGGGCTCGACCCTGGCGACGAGGATCTGCTGGAGGAGAAGATCGCTTTCGTCTGCGACGCGCACGAGGTCCTGCTCGCCGCGATCCCCGGCGGCTACGAGGGCTTCCCGAGCGCAGCCATCGACGAGGGCGTGCGCGCGGTCTACGCCGACTATCCCGACGGGTCGAGCCCCCTGGAGCGCGAGTTGGTGGAGTGGCTGGCGCGGCAGGCCGAGGACACTGCGCGGTGGAAGGAGCACCAGCGCGTCGCGCTCTCAGACATGGCCTACCACCTCCGTCCGTACACCCATAACAACCGTTACGGCGGCCTGGTGGACCGGCCGACGAGCCCCGCACTGGACCTGGATGCGCCCTTCCTGCAATTCGACCTGCGCGACCTACGGCCGCGGACGCCGGCGCACGCCTTCGCCATGTTCGCCGTCGCCGAGACCGTCAAGCGCCGGGCGCTGCGCGAGGCAGAGGCGCAGGGGCGCGACGCGGACGCTGCGGACGACGCCGAGCGCATGAGCGAACTGCTCATCATCGACGAGGGCTGGCACGTCGTGAAGTACCAGGGCGCGGGCGAGTGGATCGAGACGCTGGCGCGCAAGGGGCGGCACTGGGGGCTCGTCCTAGCGTTCATCACGCAGCAGGTCTCGGACCTGACCGAGGACCCGGCCGCGGCGGCGCTCTTCAACCAGGCCAGCATCCAGATCCTGTTCCGGCAGAAGGACCGGGGCAAGAAGGGCGGGGCGCAGCAGGCGCTCGACTGGCTCGCCGGCACGCTCGACCTGACGGGGCACGAGGTCGCCAAGCTCAAGAACCTCAAGAGCGAGCGTGGGGCGTTCAGCGACCTGTTCTTGATCCGCGAGACCAAGGCCGGCCAGGCGGCGCACGGGGCGGTGCGCTTCCCCACCACGCGGCACCACTACTGGATGACCGCTTCGTACAAGGGCGAGCGCCTCAAGCGCGACCGCATGATCGCCGCTGTCGCGCGCGACCGGGCCAACCCCACGGCCGCGGAGGTGTGGGCGGCGGTGGACGCGCTCGCCGCGGGCAAGACACCCGAGCAGATGACCATAGCGGCGCCCGAGCGCGCCCCGCGAGAAGGAGGAACACAGGTATGGGCCGCACGATAAGGGGTATCGCGGCGATCGTCGTCGTCCTGGCGGCGCTGGCCGGCCCGTTGGCGCTGCACGCGCGGACGGCCCGCGCGGCAAGCGCCCCGAAGCCGACCGACACGCCGGTCCCGACGCAGACGCCCTACCCGACCAACACGCCCTACGCCACGGCGACCGAGCGCCCGACGTACACGCCGGTCCCGACGGCGACGCCGACGCACCACCCGGCCATCGCGCTCTCCTCGTCGCAGGGCATCAGCAACACGCACATCGTCGCCATCGTCGACGACTTCCCGCCACAGACGACGGTCACGCTCTACTGGGACGACACGCCGCACATCCTGGGGCGCACGGACGTGGACGCGTCGGGCTACACCCGCTTCGACGTGACGATCCCCGACGCCCCGGTGGGGCCGCACGAGGTCCGGGCCGTGGGTGCCAATCACACGAGCGCCGGCGCGCCCTACAACGTGACCGGCCCCGTCGTGATCGGCGGGGGCATCCCCGGCATCGACCCCACGACGGGCGGCGTGGCTGACGGCGGGTGTGCCGGCCCCCTGGCCTTTCATATCCCCGTCCCCTTCGGCTCCCCTATCTGCATCGACACGCTGGGCGCGATCACGAGTCTGTTCGTCGGCGGCGTGCAAGCCATCGGCGGCGGCGTTAAGTGGGGGCTGGACAAAGTGACGGCCGCGATCGCCGCCCCCTTCATCGCGGTGCTGACCGGGACACCGGACTTCTCTGACCGGGGGAGCTGGCACGAGCTGGGGACGTTCTTCGACAACATGCAAGACCTCGCCTACGGGCTCTACGGCGTGCTCTCGCTGATCGGGCTGTGCAAGTTCGGCCTGGCGCACGTTGGCCGGGCGAACGTGGTCGAGGCAGTCGATGTGCTCTGGCGGGCCGTACTGGGCCTCGTGGCCGTCACGATCCTGCCCGACGTGCTGCACCTGTGGTTCGTCGGCCTGGGCGACCTGACAAGCACCGTGCTCTCCTACACGGGCGGGACCGACGCCGGCGCGCTCGCGCGCGTCAGTATTGACACGCACACGGCCAAAACGATCTTCGGGTCGGCGGCCGGCGCGGTGTGGGCGGCCTTGCTCATGACTATCTTCGGGATCATCTTCACCGTCGTCGGCGTTGTGATCCTGCTACTGACGGCGCTGACCAAGCTTGTCGGGCTGTTCCTGCTGGCGACGCTCTACGGTATCTCGCCGCTGATGGTTGCCTGCTGGGTGTTGCCCGAGGCGAGCGGCTTCACGCGGGGCTGGGCCGGCGCGTTCATCAACACGAGCCTGTGGGGCGTGGGCTACGCCATCGTGCTCAAGATGATCGTGGTGATGGAGGTGGGCTTGAAGATGGACGGCTTCTTACAGCCGCTCCTCGGCATCGCCGGGCTGATCGTGCTCTACCGCGTGCCCAAGATCATCGCGTCGCTCAATCCGGGCGGGGCCGTCGCACAAGCGGCCGGGGCACACGCGCCGGCGGGCGCCGTGACCACCATCGCGGCGGCGGCCGCAACAGGCAACGCGGCTAAAGTCGCGGCGGGACTTGTCGGAAAGCCAGGTGGGGCGTGAAACACCTACTTCTCCTCTTCCGTGGTGGCCGCCCCTGGCAAGACGACGCGACCAGCATCGTCCCTCGCACTAGGCTCGTTGGGTTGTTCTTGTCTGCCGGCGTCGTCCTCTGGCTCGTCACAATTCTGACGGCCCGGCATCACTTGCTGGCCGGTCCCATCCACGTCGCGCTCGTGCTCATTCTCGCCTCCCTCCTTGTCCTGCTCAGTGGGCGGGGCAAGGGGGCCCGGGGCGATGTGCGCCAGCTTCGCGCATTCCTCTCCATCAAGCGCCTACGCCCGCGCGCGCCATTGTGGCAGCGCGTGGCGCTTCGAGCCGGGTGTATAGTTTTAGGAGTACGTAGGAAGGATGGTTAAGTATGAGGTTGGATATGCACAATCAAGGCCCTGGCCCAACGTCCGGTTCCTTCGCGCGACAAAGTGCTGCTGGGGATACACAGCAGTGGGAGTACAGAACCCGGGTTCTACCTGCGAAGAAGATGGACAACCCTCACTATCCCGACCCGCTCAACGAGTTGGGCGACGATGGTTGGGAAATGGTCAATGCCTTACCGGGCAACACGGTAGTGGCCGACGTTATCTACGTCTTCAAGCGTCCCAAGCGCCGCTAGCCCCATATCGTTGCCCCTCAGCATCTGACGCGTGCTCGTCGAGGCGAGAGCCTACCGAGCGCGCGTCATCCGACCAGGCGCGGCGTGCCCCTTCCCTCGCACGCCGACCGTTTCCCGTAAACGCGCGTTATCTACAGCCGTGCAACCATGTTGCCGACGTACACGACGACGGGAACGGCTTGGAAAAGGAGAGCCACCCCAGGCGTCCGGCGTCTCCCAGCGCGGTACGTCGTGTACGCCTTACACGTCACGGAGGCCCGCTGCGGGCTACAGATAACGCACGTTTCCGCGCGACGACGACACCCCTCTTTCCCCGCCGCACAGCGGCGCCCTGTGTGGTCGCGTCCCTGATCCACATAGGGCCACCCCAGGGGCGTGGGAAAGATCGCCTGGCCGCGCGCCTCGTCACCCTATCCATGGGAAGGGGGGGGCGTGCGATGAACCAGGGCACACACGACCTTACCGTGCCGCTCCCGCTGACGCACCCGATCTACCACATCCTGCTGGTGCTGGCCGCCGGCGAGCGGCACGGCTATGGCCTCCGACGCGCGATTGTGACGTCTACCGAGGGGCGCATGCGCGTGGGCAGCGGATCGCTGTGCCGCTCCCTCGACGTGCTGCTGACGGCCGGTCTGATCGGCGAGACGCGGGGCACGCTCGACGCTATGCCCGCGCCCCGACGCCTCTTTCGGCTCACCGACCTGGGCGAGCGGATCGCGCGCGCGGAGACGGAGCGGCTGGTCCAGCTCGTCGCCGTGGCCGGCCGCATCCCGCGTCTGTGGGACGCCGGTGGCGCGAGCACGACGAGTGTCAATAGCACCGGTGGCGTCCTCCCGTTCGTCGATGTCGGGAGCGTCCCATGAGCCATGGGGGCGGCCGCGACGACAACCGGAGACTGCCCGATCGCGCCAGCGGGCAGCACCCGATGTGGCTCACCGGCGAGGAGCGCGCGCGGTTCAAGGCGCTCGGCCCGGCGCGCTTCCAGGACAAGGGCTACCAACGCTACGTCCAGTCCTTCCGCACCACTGCGAGCCTGTCGGAGGCCGGCAAGAAGGGCTGGGCCGCGACCGTGGCCACGTACGGCGAGGAATTCGCCTTCGACCGCGCCGCCGACAAGCGCCGCGCCGACCTCGGCCGCATGTCGCGCGACGAGCGCGCGCTGTTCGAGCTGTTGACCGACGAGCTGGGCGAGCGGTACAAGATCGACTTCGACCGGGAGGTGCGCGTCGCCCCGCGCACGCACGTCGATTTCGGCTGGCCGAACCTGCGCGCCATTGAGGTCCACGGCGGCGTCCACTTCGGCCCCCTCTTCAACAAGGACGGCATCCGAGAGCGCAAGGACGCCGCGAAGAAAGAGCGGATTGAGGGGGCCGGATGGGAGGTTCTGATCGTGACCAATGATGACCTGAGGCGCGACGCGCTCCCCGTGACGCGGGAGTTCGTGCGCCAGTTCCTCGGGAGGGAGGACCGATGAGCACGATGGTTCGGGAGCAAGAGGAGGGGATGAGGATGGATACGCCGACGATGGGGAACGGGGCGGAGCCCACAGTGCTGTGGATCGTGCCGGGCGCGTGGGAGGACGAATTGGAGGTGCTGCCGCAGCATGACCCGATCCCGCTGCGACAGTGGCTGGCGATCCTGCGCGAGTGGGGCATGGACATCGTGACGCTGCCCTACCAGAACCGGATCGCGGGGGGGCCGGCCGACGGCGGGCGCGTGGTCGCGGTGGAGGCTGACAACGGCCGGCACTTCTTTGCGTTGCCGCCGGCGGCGCTGCCCGCGCTCCAAGGCCTGCTGCCCGACGAAGACTATCGGCGGCTGTTGGCTGATGCGGAGGCGGACAACGATGGTGAGGGAGAGGGAGGCGACGATGGCGCCGACCTCTGAGCCCGAGGATCTGCTGCCGCTGACGCCCCTGACGTTCCGTATCCTTCTGGCGCTCGCCGGCGAGGCGCGGCACGGCTACGCCCTGGCGAGGGAGATTGCTGTGGCCGCGCCGACCGGCGCGCCTATCGGTACGACAACGGTGTACCGCGCGGTCAAGCGTCTGTGCGCCTCCGGCCTGGTAATGGAGGAGGGGCAGGCCCACCGGTTCCTCGACGACGCGCGCCGGCGCTACTACGGCCTGACGCCCCGCGGCCTGCTGGTCGCGCGGGCCGAGGAGCGGCGGCTGGCGATGCTGCTGGGGGACGCGCGCCGGGCGCTCTACCAGCCGGTGGGAGGAGCGTGATGACCACCCCCGGCGCGTCCAGCGGCCGCCGTGTACGCGCCCGACACCGCAGCCATCGCATACATGCGCGCGGCGATGGGGCGGGGAGCATACATGCGCGCGGCGACGGGGCGGGGAGCGACGGGGAGGGGAGCAAGGTATGTTTTGCCCAGGGCAAAACTCCTCCCCGCCCTCCCTTCGGTCGGCTTGGTCGGATCTGACCACGGTGGCGCCCGCGGACCCCGACGACGGTGACAGGCGCCCACAAGGGACGCATCAAGAAGCGAGGAGAGGCATGGACGAGGACGCCATAAGAATCACACCGCGGCGGCCCGCCCGGCGGACCGGGCGACCGCCAAAAGCGCCGGCGGAGCGGCGCACACACATGCTCAGCGTATACGTCAACGCCGGCGAGCTAGCCATCCTGGAGCGGCGCACAGCGGCGGCGGGGATACGCGAGGTCGGGGCCTACGTTCGCGTCGCGGTCATGGCGCAACGACCGCCGCGCGCCGTCGTGCCGGAGATTAACCGCGAGGCTTGGTGGAGCCTGGCCCGCGCGACGGCCAACCTGAACCAGATCGCGGCGCACCTCAACGGCGGTGGCCGCTTCGACGAGCGGGGCACGGCGCGGCTGGCCCCTGCCCTCGACGCACTGCGCGAGGAGGTGCGCGGGCTGCGCCTCGACCTCAACGGGCCGATCCGCGACGACGCGGAGGACGACGAGGGCCGGGGGGCGGGGGCGTGATCCAGAAGATCATCACCGGGCGGGGCTTCCGGGGCGTGCTCGAGTACGTGTTCAAGGAGAGCGCGGAGTTGAAGCACGAGGGGGCGCGCATCGTGGGCGGCAACATGGGCGGGACCGATCCGCGCGAGCTGGCCCACGAGTTCGGGATGGTGCGCCAGCTCAACCGCGACCTAGCGCGGCCGGTTCACCACTGCCCCCTCAGCCTGTCTCCCGGTGAGCGTCTGACCGATGAGCAATGGGGCGCGTTCGCGCGCGACTACATGGAGCGCATGGGCTTTGGCAACGCGCCCTACGTCGTCGTCACGCACGCCGAGAACCATGTCCACATCGTGGCGTCGCGCATCGACAAGGACGGCAAGACCGTCAGCGATCGGAACGACCGGCCGCGCAGTAATCGGGTGGTGCATGAGTTGGAGCAGGCGTACGGCCTGCGCCACGCTATCGACCCCGCGCGCATTGACCGCGGCCCCCGGCCTCAGGTGAGCCGGGATGAGGTCGGGCTGGCCGAGCGGACGGGCGAGATCCCGCCCAAGCTGCTGCTCGCGGCCCGGATCGACGAGGCGATCAACAGGAGCGACGGGACGCGCGAGGGCTTCGACCGCAGCCTGCGTGCGCTGGGCGTGGAGGCCCATTGGAATATCGCCTCGACCGGACGGGTGAGCGGGGCGAGCTTCGCGCTGGCCGACTACCACGGCGCGATGCAGCCCATCGTGAAGGGCTCGCAGATTGGCAAGGACTATAGCTGGATGCGGCTGCACGGCCGCTTGGAAGAGAGGGCACATGGGCAAGATGGACGCGTTATTGGTGCAGGCGACCGCCGCGATCCCGCCGGCGACGCCGCCCCCGGAGGTAGAGGAGCCGCCACCCGCGCCGGGGCCGGCGACGCTCGACGACGCGATGGAGGCGGCGAACCGGGCCGCGCGGGAGACCGCAATGGAGCCGCCGGAGTCAGGGGAGCCGGAGTCAGGGGAGCCGGAGTCAGGGGAGCCGGAGTCAGGGGAGCCGGAGCCGCCGGTGCTCCGGGTCGTGGAGCCGACGCCGGTGATCCGCGCGGTGGAACGGCTGCATCAGGGGGTGCAGGTCGAGTTGCGGGCGGTGAAAGCGGAGGTGCAGGGGGCGGCGAGCGTGGCGCGGCGGCAGGAGGACTATCTACGGGAAGTGCAGCGGGCGCACAACACCATGGCGACGGAGTGGTACCAGATCGCCGAGAGGTTGCCGGCGATCCGGGGCGAACTGGAACACCTGGCGGCGGACCTGGCCGCGGTGCGCCGGACAGCGGACGAGGAGACGCGGGAAACGATCACGATGCAGGGGCGCGAGATCGCGCGGACGCTGCGCCGGGTGCGGACGGCGGCGCTGGGGGCCGTCGTGCTGGTCGCGCTGGTGAGCCTGCTGGCGGTGGCCCTGGTCGCGGCGCTGGCGCTGCATGGGCTCCATCGGCCGCTCTAGCGGCCGAGGAGGCGCGAGCGCACCTGGCGGCACTGGGCTGCGCGCGCTACGAGATCGCCGTCCATGACGGCGGGGGGCAGGTGCGCCGGGCGGTACTGACCGCCGACGAGGCCATGCTCCAGATCACGCGCCTGGCCGCGCTCAACGGCCAGGGGCAGGAGATCACGGTGCGGCCGGCTACCGGTCTGGCGAGCGGGCTGGTCGTGCTCGACGACCTGACCGCCGGCGACCTGCGACGGCTGCGCGACGACGGCCACACGCCGGCCATCGTGACCGGCACGACGGGAACGACAGACGGCCGCTATCAGGCGTGGCTCCGGCTCTCGACCGACGAACTGGATCCCCAGGTGGCGGCGCAGGCCGCGCACGACCTACAGCAACGCTACGGTCCTGGCCAGGGGCGCGATCTGGCGCACGGCGGGCCGCTCGCCGGCTTCGTCGCGCACGGCGCGCGGGGCGAGCGGGGCGAGCGGGGGGGCCACACAGGCGCGCGCGGGGCGCGCGGGGAAAACGAGGCCGACATGACCAGTGCGGGAACGCGCGTTCCCGCAACGCCGGTGACGATGCAGGGCGCGGGCGACGCCTCGGGGCAGGCGACGCCGGCGGCGGCGCGGGCGCTGGCCGCAGCCGAGGAGCGCGTCGCGGCCGAGCGCGAGGCCGAGGCCCACCAACGAGGGCAGGGCGGCGAGGGGATCGCGCGCTGGGGCGGCCGCCTCGTCGAGGCGTTCGCCGCCGAGATAGGCCGCGACAACGAGACGGGCGAGAGTACGGACCCGTGGCAGCGCCGACGGCGACGGCCGGGGATTGAGCGCCCGGACGATGAGCGCGACGGGCGCGGCGACCGCTAGCAGCTAGTCAGCGCGGAGTGGCGCGGAGGATAGGGCGAAAGGTAGGGGGAACATGAACGTCGATGGATTCAGTCACGTCACGATCAACGTTGGCGATGTGGCCGTGTCGTTGCGTTTCTACGTGGATGTGTTGGGTATGCGCGTGGCGCATCGTGGAGACCACGACGCGTACCTGGAGTGGGGTACAGCGTGGGTCTGCCTTCAGGAGCGGGATGAGGTAACGATGCGAGAGGCGGCGCGTGGTGTTGATCACGTCGCCTTCCACATGTCGGCGGAAGACTTCCCGGCGGCCGTGTCCCTTCTGCAAAGTGCCGGCATCCCTATCGTGCGCGGCCCCGTCCGGCGTGGCATCGGATGGAGCATCAATTTTCTTGATCCCGACGGCACACAACTCGAACTCCACACCTCGACGCTGGCCGAGCGGATGACGGTCTGGCGATAGGACGCCGCAGGCTGCGGCAACGGAGGACAAGACGATGCGAAAGATAGTGTTGGTCGTGCTGCTGATGCTCACGGCCGCGGCCGTCGTGGCGCTGGGGCCGGGCGGCTGGTATCAGCGGGGGACGCGCGTGGCGACGGCGCGCTACCACCAGGCCTACGTCGCGGCGGCGTGGCCGGCCGAGGACGCCGGCATCTACCTGGGGGCCTACATCAAGGCCCACAATCGGCAGTCGGGCGGCTTCTATAGCATGCCGAAGGGGAGGCAGGCGCAGGCGGCGCCGCGCCTCGTGACGTGGGAGGCCTGGACGGGCGACCCGGAGCGGCAGTACGCGCGCATCCACCGGGCGGGCAAGGACATGGCGCTGCTGCGGTTGGCCGTCATGGGCGAGTTGGGCGGCGCGGCCGTGCTGCTCGTGTTGCTGCTCTCGCAGCCCTTGTGGTACCTCACGACGGGCATGGCCAAGCTCAAGCCGTCCAAGAGCTTGGGCGGGGCGGTACTGGCGACGTGGCGCGACCTACGCGAGTTGAAGCCCGCGCGCCGCGCCGCGCGGATCATCCTGGGGCGGCTGGGCGGCAAGCTGCTGGCTCTGACCGGGTTGGAGCAGTATCAGAGCATCCTCGTGGTGGGGCCGCCGCGCGCCGGCAAGTCGGTGGGCCTGTTCATCACCAACCTGCTCGCCGAGCGCGGCCCCGGCCGCGGCAAGGGGCTGATCGAGCGTCTACAGCAGTGGAGCGCGGCGCTCTCGACGACGGCGGCCGGGACGCGCATCGACGGCCAGGGCGACGGCCAGAGCGACGACGGCGGGCGCGCGCGCCTCGACCGGCGGATCGCGGCCGGGATGCTCAACCGGGTCGAGCGGCGGCTGATGCGCTGGCGGCTGCGCGGCGTGCGCAGCATCGTCGTGACCGACCTCAAAGGCGAACTGACCGAGCGCACCTACGCGGCGATGAGCCGACACCACCGCTGCCAGGTGCTCAACCTCGTGTCGCCGGGGACGAGCGTGGGCTACAACCCGCTCGCGTACATCGGGACCGCGCTCGACGCGCAGGTGTTCGCGCAGACGTGGATCGCCAACACCGGCCAGAGCAGCAGCGAGCCCTTCTGGGATAGCGCCGCCAAATACTTGATCACCGCCGTCGTGCTGCACCTCAACGCCACGATGGAGGGTAGGGACGAGGAGGCTACGCTCACGCACGTCCGCAAGTTCCTGATGCTGGGCAGCGCGACGATCATGGGCGCGCTGACCGACAGCCCCCACAGGGACGTGAAGGAGGCGATGGACGGCTTCGCGGCCGACCTGACGCGCAACGAGAAGCTGCAAGGCTCAATCTTCGTGGAGCTGCCCCTGCGCTTCCAGCTCCTGGCCGACCCGCGCGTGCAGGCCACGACGGGTCGCAACGATGTGGACTTCGCGGCCATGGCGTCGCTCGACGCGGAGCCGATCGCGCTCTATCTCGTGCTCGACCGGCGCATGAGCCAGGAGTTGAAGCCCCTGACGGCCTGCTTCTTCACGCAGATGTTCAACGCGGTCATCGAGATCGCCGACCGCTCTTCGGGCGGCGTACTGCCCCGCTCGATCCTGGGCTACCTGGACGAGTTCGGCAACCTGGGCCAGATCTACAACTTCCCGACCTGGATGACGACGGTGCGCTCGGCGGGCATGGGCTTCATCCTGGCCGTGCAGTCGCTCTCGCAGCTCAAGAAGCTCTACGACGACGAGGGCATGAAGATCATCCTGGAAGCGTGCAACGTCAAGATCGCGCTGGCCAAGACGACGGACGAGGACGCCAAGTGGTTCTCGGAGCAGACCGGCACGGCGACGGTGCTCGCGGCCAACGCAGGCGCGAGCCGCAAGCGCGGCGCCGTGCTCGTCGATCATGGCAACCAGGGCTACAGCGAGACGAGCCGGCCGCTGCTCACGCCGGGCGAGGTCACGCGCCTGGCCACCAACAAACTCCTGCTCCTTTCGGGCAACCGGCCCCCAGCGGTGGTGACGCAGGTGCGGTGGTACAGCAAGCGGCTCGGGCTGTTCCCGACGCGCCTCCGGCGGCTGGGCCTACGGCGCCTGGCCGATGGCGCGACGGTGCCGCCGGCGGGGCCACCGCGCGCGACGCCGCTCCCGGTCCCGGCCGTGGCCTTCGCCCCGACCGCGCCGCCGGCCGCGACGGAGGCGACAACGCTACCGCAGGCCACGGCCCCCGCGCCACCCGCGCGCTCCGCGCCGGCGCTGGGCACCCAGGTCCAGGGGATCAAACGCAAGCGGCAGGACGGCAACGTGGGCACGACGGCGACACGGACGGCGACGGTGACGGCGATTCCCGAGCAGGCGCAGGGCGACGACGACGGGGACGACTGGCGCGACGTGGCCCTGTGGGCGTAGCGGGAGGACGGAACGATGGTTACAGCAGAACGAACGACAGCCCAGCTGGCGAGCGGCCGGACGACGGCCGACGCCTACGCCGCGCGGTTCGGCCACGGCGGGGAGCGCCACGCCCGGCTCGCCGGCCCGGACACGGGCGGCACGAGCGAGGAGATCGCGACGCCCCTCACCGGGGAGGCCGCGCGGGCGCACCTGCGCGGGGAGGTCTCCCTCGGGCTCTATCTCAGGGACGGCCAGGATCGCGCCACGGTCGGCCTCGTCGCGCACGCGGGCTACAGGACGGCCTACGACGACACAGGAGAGGCGCGACGCGCGCCCGAGGACGGCATCGCGGCCTTGCAGGAGGC
>JAABUO010004009.1_pt1 | contig 17395 bp, 14 predicted proteins | sample 5559291 | NCBI WGS metagenome assembly JAABUO01 (sample SAMN10711878, study PRJNA513372) | rock metagenome | isolation source: Antarctica rocks | place: Antarctica: Victoria Land, Finger Mt sud | reverse complement strand
CGCGGTGGCGAGCGGGCCCCAGCAGTTCGGCGTGATCGCTTCACCCGCGACCCATTGCACCTGGAAGGCGGAAGTGGCGAAACCGGCCGCCGCGTCGACACCCGCGAGGGGCGCGGGGACAAGCATCAGCACGCTGCCGAGGAGCGTCCCGAATCCCCATCGCCCTTTCCTCGACCGGCAGGAATGCATCGCCCTTTCCCCTCATCGCTGGAAAGCCGTCGGCTCCTGACAAGCCATATCGTACGATCACCACGGTGCAATGATTGGCGCAAGTATCTTGTCCCGTTAGGATAATCGAAGAATCGTTTGTAAAGCCATTCTGAAATGGTTGGTTTTTAGTTAATATGTGGATTGATGTTTTTCCGCTCGGGAGATGAGTTGATTCGGCGGACCGTCGAAACGTTCGCCACGGAGTGTTTCACGGTCCATCGAGACGGGGCAACTTCCACGTCCGCCTTCGCTCGGAGGACGCCGGTCACCGCTCGGCCAGGAACGCGTATCAAAGAAAGAGCGCGTTATTTTGACGATTGCCCACGGAATGGCGTCAGGCTGTAACCGTGGCTCTCTCTTTCAAGTACCCCAGTACCGGGGTACTTGCGTACCTCGTACGAACTGGGCAATACGAACATGACCTGACCCCTGTGACCTTGCAACCGTTTCCCTACGCATCAGGGCATTCGCGGCGTGCTCCGGCGACCGGATACGCGTGTTTGCCGACACATCGTTAGCGGATTCTGGTCGCGCCTCAAGTAGGCGCAGACGGCATAACCGTCGAATGCGATGATTCCGAGAGGGTCGCGAAACGCTTTGTGAGCGAATTTCGCGGCCCTTCGCACGCTTGGTCAGCCTGTATCCAGTCGGCCGCCGCGATCTGCTCATGCTTGCGCCATCCCCTTCACTGTTGACATCCCGAAAGTTGACATAATCCAACTGTCAAGGCATACATCTCGCACAGTCATGTGGCGCATTCGTGCCCTGAGACACCGAACGTAAGAGGGGAACGGCGCGACCAGTCGCTTGGGTGCAAGAAAGGAAAGAATGCGGGAACAGGAGCACACAAAGGTCCAATTGTCGGTTATCCAGATTATCGCTGGAGCGCTCGCCTCGGTCTCTGCCGCATTGGTCGCCTCGACGTTCGGCCTCAAGGGGACGCTGCTTGGTGCAGCGATTACCAGCATCGTGGCGAGCGTCGGCGGGGCGCTCTACACCCATTCTCTCCACCGCGCACATGTCCGCATCCGCACGCGCCTCAACCCCCATACCGGCAGAATCGAGCGCATCGTGATCCCGCCCCAGCGCGTTCGGCGGCCCATACGCTGGGGCATGGTGGTCGGTGGTGCAGGGCTTGTCTTTCTCGTCACCATGGGAGCGATCACGGTGATGGAATTGGCGGCACACAAGCCCGTCGCGGTGCTTGTGGGTCACGCTGCATCCGAGCATGGCGGCACCACCGTCGGAGCGCTGATCCAGAGTGCACCGGGGTCGGCGCCGATCGCGATGCCGACGATGCCGACCGGGACGACAGCGGGAAGCGCAATAACGGCGACCCCGAACGGCACGCCACCCACGAGCGCGACACCCGGAGGAACACCGACCGTACCGCTGAATGGAACGCCGAGCATCAGCGCACCGACCCAGGCAGCAGCGAAAACCGTGAGTGCGACGACTGTGGCCCGTTCAGTCACCACGACGCCGACTATCGCCGCCCACACACCGACCGTTTCGGCGCGGATGACGACGACCACAACGCCAACGGGCGCGACACCGACGCCGCAGGCCACAGCAGCCAAGTCAATTCTCTCAACGACAGCCCCTATCGCGTCGGCTCAGGTGGTAACTCCAGAGGGCAGTACGCCACATGGGAGTGCATCGCCCTGATGCGTATCGCCTCTCCATACCCACTGCAATCCGCCATTACCGCCAGTTTCGGAGCGCTCACGTCTGACCCATACGCGCAGTTCCTGGACTCAGATAAGAGCCCGGATAGTACAATTTAAAGCCGCACGTTGTATTCGTGATCCCTGTGCCGCAGGAGGGGAGACATTGGGCGCTCACTTAGTTCCTATCCCGCAAGCGCGTTGACGCTCTCCGCCTTGCGCGGTAGGATTAAGGGGCCGTGCTGAGGGAACACGCACATGGAACCGCCTGAGAGTGACCGCTTCCGACCATTGGCGGTCGGGAGGCATCCGGTCATCGTTCGCACAGATGGGAGCACAACGGAATGGCAACGGCGCCACAGCCCACGACACTCGGAGCATTGCGCGCGAGCGGCTACCAGGTTCTACCGGTCAAAGCCGAGATGCGCAAGAACCTGATAGACAAAATGCGCAAGGGCGAGGAGTACTTCCCCGGTATCCTCGGCTACGAAGATACGATCCTGCCGCAGATCGAGAATGCCATCCTGTCCGGGCAGGATATTGTCCTGCTCGGCGAGCGCGGGCAGGCGAAGACGCGGCTCGCCCGCTCACTGATTAATCTCCTCGATCCCGAAGTCCCGTATATTGCTGGGACGGAACTGAACGACAACCCCTACGCGCCGGAGTCCGCGCAAGGCCGGGCGATGGTCGCCGAGATGGGCGACGCAACGCCGATTGACTGGCTGCCGCGCGCGCGCCGCTACGGCGAGAAACTCGCCACGCCGGACACGACGATCGCCGACCTGATCGGCGAGGTGGACCCGATCAAGGTCGCCGAGGGGCGCTACCTCTCCGACGAACTGACGATCCACTACGGCATGGTGCCGCGCACGAACCGGGGTATCTTCTGCATCAACGAACTGCCCGACCTTGCCGAGCGCATTCAGGTCGGCCTCCTCAATATCATGGAGGAGCGCGATGTCCAGATTCGCGGCTACAAGGTGCGGCTCGACCTCGATATGTACATCGTCGTCTCTGCCAACCCGGAGGACTACACGAATCGCGGCCGGATCATCACGCCCCTCAAGGACCGCTTCGGCTCTGAAATCCGTACCCACTACCCGAAGACGATCGAGTACGAGATGGACATCATGGAGCGCGAGCGCAACCAGTTCGCGGAAGACGGCATCGCCGTGGACACGCCGCAATATATGAAGGAGATCGTCGCCGAACTGACGCATCTCGCGCGCAAGTCGCCGCAGATCTCGCAGAAGTCGGGCGTCTCGGTGCGCGTCTCGATCGCCAACTACGAGAACCTTGTCTCCAGCGCCCTGCGCCGCGCGATCATCCTCGGCGAGGATACCGCCGTACCGCGCATCAGCGACCTGCCCGCCGTCGTCGCCTCCACCGCCGGCAAGATCGAACTGGAAAGCATGGGCGAGATTGACGAGCAGCGCGTCGTCGAACGGCTCGTCCAGCAGGCGACCGCGACGACCTTCGAGCGCCATTTCCGCCTTTCCGAACTGGAAGGCGTTATCCACTCCTTCGAGAAGGGGATGAGCCTCGATGTCTCGGACGGCATGCCCGCGCGGGATTACCTGCGCCACATGCAGTCCCTCGCCGGAATGGATGCGGCGATCACGAAACTCGGCGCACCGAACGAACCGGCGCACGTCGCCTCCGCCGTCGAGTTCATCCTCGAAGGCTTGCACCTCAACCGCCGTCTCAACAAGAACCAGGACGGCGCGCGGTATCGGTATCGCGCATAGCGCGAAGAGAGGACTGAGGACTGAGGACTGAGGACTAGGGAAAAACCGCGAAGCGCTCCGCTTCCGCCCTCACTCCTCATCGCTCAGTCCTCAGTCCTCGGAAAGGAACGTTCCGTGGTCTTCCGCTATAGCAACTGGGATGGCACGCAGAACGTCCATCCGTTCGATGCCGATGATCTGTTGGAGGCGATCTCCGACGACATGATTAAGGATGGCGACCTGCGCCGCGCGCTCGAACGCATCATGAAGCGCGGCGCGGACCTCAGGAGTGGCCGCATGCCCGGCATGCGCGACATGATGGAACGCCTCAAGCAGATGCGCCAGCAGGAACTCTCCCGCTACGATATGGGCTCTGTTTTGGAGGACATCCAACAGAAACTGGACGACATCGTGGATCAGGAGCGTGCCGGCATCCAGAAGCGCCTCGATGACGCGGTGGAGAAGCAGGCGGCAGACAGCGCGCAGCAGGCAGCCGAGGATAGCGAACAGCAATCCGGGGAGCAGGGCGAAGCGCCGGACGATAGCATGCGGAAGATGTTCGAGAATATCGCCAATCGCAAGAATCGCTACCTGGACGACCTGCCGAAGGACCCCGGTGGGAAGATCAAAGGGTTGCAGGACTACGAGTTCATGGACCCCGAGGCGCGGCAGATGTTCCAGGACCTGATGGGTGAGTTGCAGCAGCGGATGCTCGGCAACACCTTCCAGGGGATGATGGACTCGCTCAAGAACATGACGCCCGAAGACATGGCGGCGATGCGTGAGATGGTGCGCGATCTCAACGCGATGCTCGAACGCCACCAGCGCGGCGAAGACCCGCAGTTCGCACAGTTCATGGAGAAGCACGGGCAGTATTTCCCGCCCGGTCTCAACTCGATTGATGACCTGATCGAGCATCTCGCCAAGCAGATGGCGCGAATGCAGAACCTCATGAATTCGATGACGCCGGAGCAGCGCGCCCAGTTGCAGGGCGTAATGGATGCCTTGCTGCGCGATGACCGCCTGAAGATTGACCTCGCGCGGCTCGGCGGCAATTTGCAGCAACTCTTCCCGATGGACATGGACGGCTACGGCTTCGGCGGCGACGAGTCGGTCGGCATGGGCGAGGCGCTGGATGTAATGGGCCACATGCAGGGGATGGACGAACTGGAAGCGGACCTCCGCGCCGCCCAGAGCATGGGTGATCTCAACAAGATTGACCGAGAGCAACTGCGCGACCTCCTCGGAGAAGACGCGGCGCAGTCGCTCGATCAGTTGCAGCAACTCGTCAAAACGCTGGAGGACGCAGGCTACCTCGAACGCAAGGGGAGCAAACTTGAAATGACGCCGCGCGGCCTGCGAAAGATCGGCCAGAAGGCGCTGCAAGACATCTTCCAGCAGATGAAGCAGGATCGCTTCGGCAAGCACGATGCTGAGCGGCGCGGCGCGGGCGGCGAGCGGACGGACGAGACGAAACTGTATGAGTTCGGCGATCCCTTCCTGCTCGACCTACGCGAGACGTTGATGAACGCCATCGAGCGGAACGGTATCGGCGCTCCCGTCCGCATCCAGCCGCAGGATTTCGAGGTCTACCGCACCGAGTTGCAGACCCAGTCCAGCACCGTCCTGATGATTGATATGAGCCGTTCGATGCTCCTGCGGGGCTGCTGGGCGGCGGCGAAAAAGGTTGCGATGGCCCTCGACAGCCTGATTCGCGGCCAGTTCCCGCGTGATCAGTTGCACATCGTCGGCTTCTCCTACCTCGCGCACGAACTCAAGCCGCGCGAGTTAGCGGAGATGGACTGGAGCGAGTACGAGTACGGCACGAACCTCCAGCATGGCCTGATGCTCGCGCGGCAACTGCTTGCACGGCAGCGGGGCGGTAACAAGCAGATCATCGTCATCACGGACGGTGAGCCAACCGCGCACATCGAGGATGGCGAACCGTACTTCTCCTACCCGCCGACCTTCCGCACGATCCAGGAGACGCTCCGCGAGGTCGTCCGCTGCACGAAGGATGGCATTGTCATCAATACCTTTATGCTGGAGCGGGGGAGAAGTTTGATGGAGTTCGTCAACCAGATGACGCAGATCAACAAGGGGCGCGCCTTCTATGCCACGCCGGAACGGCTGGGCGAATACGTCCTCGTGGACTATCTCTCCGGCAAGACGAAGCGGGTTGCCTGATGCTTCGCAACAAGATAAGCAGCGGCGACATGCGTCTACATACCGCCGCTGCTTATCTTGTTGCAGGTCGGCGCGGCATCACTCGATTGTGGTTGCAGGCACGCACACGCATCTGCCCGCAACGAGAATGGAGGAGCCACCGGCCACACTCCCCGATGGGAAAGGCCCAACGCTGGTTCTATTTCTGTCTGCTGCATGCTGTTCTGGCCCACTGTCCGCGGATCATCTGGCATGCGCCCGTACTGGCCTTGGCAACCGTGCGTACGGTCGCGGATGCGTCGTGTTCGCGGCGTCTAACGCGCGATCTATGCATGGCATGCGGCATCCCGGCGACATGGCGCAATCGCTTCCGTCTACAGTGGGAGCGCTGCTATCAACATGAGGCGGATCTATTGCTGGGGCTGCAGGTGGCGCGTTTGACTCCGGAGTGGGCCGCAGCTCACATCCAGTGCGACGGGGGGCTACCACCGGGCGGCGCGATCCTCGTCACGCCACATCACGCGAACATGCGCCTTGGGATCCTGCGGATCGTCGCCATGGTAGAGAAAATCGGCGCGATTACGGGCGAACCGCGTGACCCGGCGCAGTTCGCCGGCGCAGATCCAACCTTTCAGCGCTTATGGGAGCAGGAACGCCCCCTAGCGGAACGCGTGTACGCAGGGCGGATATTCCATCGGGCGGAAGCGGGCCGGAAAGGTCTGCGGCTTCTGCAAGAAGGAGGCTATCTCATTATTCTCGCGGATGATCTCTCATTCGCCGGGCCACCGCAGCCACTGCTGGGACGTACGGTACGGCTACCGCGGGGACCGCTCTGGTTCGCGGAGCACTCCGACAAGCCCATTATCCCGTTCATGGTCATGCCGATGCACCGCGAATGGCGGCTCTGGATCGGCGACCCCATTGCAGCCACTCGGGACGGATTGATGTACGCGCTCGAACAATGTATCGGCCGCGCGCCCGCCAGTTGGGATCGCATCATCGCTATGATATGGGCGCAATCACCCGCATGGCCCATGGATGGGGACGATAATGGAGGGGCTAATGCGCATCGAAACGCTTGTTGACGAGGCAGCGGCTCTGCGACCCTCCCACCCGGCACTCATCTTCGGTGAGCGATGCTGGACGTATGCTCAACTCCGTGCAGAGATGGACCGCCGCGCGGCAATTCTTACACAGGTAGGGCTTATGCCCGGCGATGTGGTTGTCACGACGGAAAATATCTCAGACGCGGTCTGCATCGCGTTCCTAGCGTGTTGTCGCGCTGATCTCACCTTTTTTCCCCTCTCGCGCCAACTCACACCGGCGGAAATGACGCCGCTGATCGTACGTGGCCGTGCAGCGGTCATCCTCACGGCGGATGGGCAGGTATCGACAGCGTGCGCATCCTTGCCCGCCTTGCCGCTCGATCTTCCCGGCAGCGCGGACAAAGCCGCGACGAACGAGGTGCGGCGACGCTCACAAACTGGCAGCGCCGAAGCGATAGCCATCCTTCAAACGACTTCCGGAACAACGGGGACGATGCCGAAGGTAGTTGCCGTGCCGCATCGCACCTTCACATGGTTGCGTGCAACGCCGATGTGGTGGGCAAATCCCGACGCTGTCCATTATTATCCGTATCCTACCCTCTTCGCGGTTCGTGGGATCTGTGACGCCATGTGGCAAGGAGGGACGATCGTGCTCTCACAGGCAACAGACCCGCAGCGGATGGAGGACGAAATGGTGGCACGCGATGTCACCGCAATCGGAACGGTCCCCGCTGTCTTGCGCCGACTGAGTGAACACCGGCGCCCCCCGCCCACCGGATTCACCCTTGCGGTCATTCGGACTGTCGCGGCGGCGCTCCCGTCCGACGTCCGGCATGCGGCCGAGCGACGCTACAATGCGACGATTGTGCAGGAGTACGCGTCCACAGAAGGAGGTGTCATGTTTGGCACCCCGCGCGATAGCGCCCCTGATGGCAGTATCGGCAAGCCATATCCGGGCGTGCGGGCGCGCATCGTGGACGAGGAGGGCGGCGATCTCCCCGACGGCGCCATCGGTGAATTGCTGATCCGCACGCCGGGGATGATGCTCGGCTATCGCGACGATCCCGCCGCCACTGCCCGAGCAATACGCGATGGCTGGCTCTGGACGGGCGATTTGGCCCGCAAGGACGCAGATGGCTGCTACTACCTCGAAGGGCGGCGGACATTACGGATCAATGTCAGCGGGTTCAAGGTCGCACCGGAAGAGGTCGAGGCGGTATTGGCGGCGCATCCCGGCGTACGGGAAGTCGTCGTGCTGGCGATGCCGGATACTGCGCGCGGCGAAGTGGTCCGGGCGGTCATTGTGCCGGAAGGTGCGCCTCCGTCCGCCAGCACGCTGCGTCGCTATTGCCGCGAACGGCTGGCGGGGTATAAAGTGCCGCGTCGCTTCGAATTCCGAGACGCGCTGCCGCACTCGTCGCTTGGCAAGGTGCTGCGTCATAAACTGTAACGGTAAAGAAGGGCGCGGCGGGACAACGCGTTTGCGACGGAAAGCATTCGTCATCTAACCGCCCGCGTGATCGTCTAGACTACCCGGAGAGTGTGTATGCCCCCATCCTTGCGCCGCATCGAGACGGTGATCGCGGCCTACGCCGCCAGCCAGCCGGATCATCTCGCCCTGCGCTTCCACGACGAGACATGGACATATGCCGCCCTGTGCAAGGACGCCCGCCGCCGCGCCGCGCTCCTATGCGAGGCGGGGATACAGCCGGGGGATGTAATTGCTGCCACTGGGACCGTCTCCGGCGATACCGCCGTCTCCGCTCTCGCCTGCATCATGGCGAACGCCGTCTACTTCTTTCTCTCGCCCCTATTCGCTCCGCCGGAGATCGCCGCTTGCGCTGCCCTGGCGCGGGTGCGATTCGTGCTCACGCCCACGGGGGAGCCGGATGCCGCCCTCCCGCACCTGGCCACGCTGCCCCAGGCACTCCCCGGCACGCCGTCTTTCGACGCGGTTGCGGATCTGGCAGCGCGACAGGCAATCGCGACGACTGATGACCCCGCGATCCTCCAGACGACCTCCGGCACCACGGGCGGCGGGCCGAAGGTCACGCTGATGACGCACCGCCACCACGCCATTTCCGCCGCCGCGCCGCTCTGGTGGGAGACGCCGGAGAGCGTCGCCTACATCCCCCGCCCGATGCTCTATAACCCCAAACTCTGTTACCACGCGCTGCATCGGGGCGGAACGTGCATTCTCTCCGACTCCATTCAGCCGGAGCGGATCGAGGCGGAAATGGCGACCTACGGCGCGAATGCCCTCTGGACGGCGCCCGCCGTCGTTCACGCCCTGGTGGCGCAGCGGCAACCCCCGCCACCCGGTCTCGCGCTTCGCGTTCTCCGCACCGGCGCCGCTCCCTTGACCCCGGAACTCGCTCACGCGGCCCACGCGCGGTACGGTGCGGCAGTCGTGCAGATATTCGCCTCGTCGGAGGCTGGGTACGTGGCGGCCACTCCGCCGGGAACCCCCGACGGGAGCATCGGCGTCCTGATGCCGTGGGTGGACGTGCGCATTGTGGACGACGACGGGCGTGACGTGCCAGACGGGAAAGCAGGCGAACTGCTCGTGCGCTCTCCTGATCTGATGACGGGCTACGTGGGCGACCCGAAGGCAACCGCCGCCGTGTTCCGCGATGGCTGGCTCCGCATGGGTGATCTCGCCCGCCGCGACGCCGAGGGCTTCTACTATCTCGCCGGACGGCGGAATCTCCGTATCAATGTCGGCGGTTTCATGGTCTCGCCGGAAGAAGTGGAGGCTGTCTTGCTGCGGCACCCCGGCGTGCGCGAGGGTGTCGTATTAGGCGCGACGGATGTGACGCGTGGGGAGGTCGTCCGCGCCGTGATTGTGCCAGCGGAGCCGTCGCCCTCGGTTGCCGCCCTGCGGGCGCATTGCCGCACCTACCTCGCCGCGTACAAGGTGCCGCGTCAGTGGGAGTTTCGCGCGGCGTTGCCGCGCTCGCCCCTCGGCAAGGTGCTGCGCCACCTGCTTTAGGAGCGTTGCGCCGCGCGGGAGCGATCTTTCTCGCGCTCTCCCCGGCGTCCGCTGTGGGCGGTGATTGCGAAACGAACATTGCTGTGGATACTATAGACATTCTCTGCGATTGATGGGGAAGATTCGTCTGGAGTAGCGGGATGACTATTGGGTGGCTGCGAGAATGGCTGCATTGGTATCGTGCGGGGTTACGACCGCGCGGGGATTATCGGCCATCGCCCGTGATGCGCGTGCCGCTGCGCTGGTTCTACTTCACCCTGCTCAGGAACCTTCTCCGCCTCTCCCCACGTCCGATATGGCGCGTGCCAGCGGCGCTGCTCGCCTGTGTCCGCATCGTCGTGGACGCGGATACCCGCAGGCTCGTGCACGCGTTGCTGCCAGCAGTGGGCATCCCCGCGACCCGGCTGACATACTGGCGGCTGCTGTGGGGGCGCTGTTTTTGGTATGAGGCGGATTTGCTCTTGGCGTTGCAGTCGGAGCGAACCACCCCTGCCTGGGCGCGCACGCAGGTGCGACGCGATGGGACACTGCCGCCGCAGGGCGCGATCCTCGTTGTGCCGCACCAGACGCTGGGGCGTTTTGGGCGGCTGCTCCTCGCAAGTGAGGGGGTGAGGCTTGGCGGGATCACCGGCGAACCGCAGAATGCCGCGCAGGTCGCGCAATCCGATCCAACCTTCCACCATCTCTGGCGACTGAGCCGCATACTGAATGATCGCACCTATCCCGGCGGGGTATTCCATCGGTGGGAAGCGGGGCGGAAGGGATTGCGTCTTCTCCGGGAAGGGGGGTATCTCTCGATTGTTGCCGATGACTTCACCCTCGGCGGAACGGCGCAGTTGCTGCTGGGGCGCGAGTGGTGGCTACCACGCGGGCCGGTTTGGTTCGCCCAACAGAGCGGCAAACCGATCGTCCCATGCATGGTCATCCCGGAACGACATGGGTGGCGGCTCTGGATCGGCGCGCCGGTGGCGGCGACGCCTGAGGCGGTGATCGCCGCGCTCGAAGCGTGTATCTGCCAGGCGCCGGAGAGTTGGAACCGGGTGCTCGCGCTGGCGTGGCTGCGTCACCGCGCGGGGGAGCAATGATGGACGCGCCGGCGGCAGTGCGGATCGAAACACTGATAGACGACATGGCGGCGCGGCGTCCGAATCACCCCGCGTTGATCTTCGGCGCCCGCTCCTGGACCTACGTGCAACTCCGCGTGGAGATGGACCGGCGCGCGGCCGTCCTGGTTGAAGCCGGACTCCAGCCAGGCGAGATCGTCCTTACCACAGAGCCGGTCACCGACCACCTCGCCCTTACCTTCCTCGCCTGCTGCCGCGCCGATCTCACCTTCGTCGCGCTTTCCGCCAAACTGACGCCTGTAGAGGGCACGAAATTGCTTGAGCGTATCGGCCCAGCGATTGTACTGACGGCAACTGGAAGTCCGCACCCCGCGTCCGCAACGGTGCGCTCCGGCCCGCTCGCCCTCCCTGGAGCGTCGAGTGCGGCGGCATGCGTCGAGGCGATGCGGCGCTCCGGGGAGGGCGATGCTGAGGCGGTCGCTATCCTCCAAACAACCGCCGGGACGACGGGCGGGATGCCGAAGATCGCCTGTACTCCGCATCGCCTCCTGACGTGGCGGCGCGCAACGCCATCCTGGTGGGAGGGCGATGACGACGTTTTCTACATCGTGCAGCCGTCACTCTTCATGGTGCGAGGCTTTTGCGAGATGCTCGGCTGTGGAAGCACGATCGTCCTTTCGGACGCGGTTACTCCGGCGCGCATGGAAATCGAGATGGCGGCGCATCGTGTGACAACGTTGCGTACGGTCCCGGCGGTCATCGGGCTGCTTACCGAGCAGCGCAATGCGTGCCCGGACGGTCTCATCCTGCGCGTCGTGCGGGCGGGGGCAGCGCCATTTCCTCCCGTGCTGCACGACGCGACCGAGCGACGCTACAACGCGACGATTGTGCAGGAGTACGCATCTACCGAAGGAGGCTCGATGCTGGGCACACCGCGCGGTGGCGCGCCGGAGGGCAGCATCGGCAAACCGCATCCGGGCGTGCGGGCGCGCATCGTGGACGAGGAGGGTGATGATCTCCCCGAAGGAGCGACTGGGGAACTGTTGATCCGCTCGCCCGGTCTCATACTCGGCTACCTCGATGACCCAGCTGCTGCGGCTCGTACACTGCGCGACGGCTGGCTTTGGACCGGCGATCTGGCTCGCCGCGATGCCGACGGCTTCTATTTCCTCGAAGGGCGGCGCGCGCTGCGGATTAATGTGGGCGGTTTCAAGGTTTCGCCGGAGGAAGTCGAGGCGGTATTGGGGGCACATCCCGGCGTGCGGGAAGCCGTTGTGCTAGCAATGCCGGACGCTGCGCGCGGTGAGGTGGTGCGAGCGGTGATTGTGCCGGAGGGCGCACCGCCGTCTGCTGGCGAGTTGCGCCGCTACTGCCGGGAATGGCTGGCGGGGTACAAAGTGCCGCGTCGCTTCGAGTTCCGGGATGAACTGCCCCGCTCCCCGCTTGGCAAAGTGCTGCGCCACAAATTGTAGCGACAATCATGGAGGATTGCCCGGTGCCTGACACTCGACCCATCCGGATCGAAACCCTGATTGCCAACGCTGCGTCACGGTATCAGGAGCGCGGCGTTGCTGGTTGCGGCCGGTTTGATGCCCGGTGACGTTGTTGTGACTGCTGAACCCGTGTCGGATGACGTCGCCATTGCCTTCCTTGCCTGTTGCCGTGCGGGCCTCGTCATGCTTCCTCTATCACCGAATCTGACCGCCGCCGAATTGGCGCCGATCATTGTACGGAGCGGAGCGAAACGGCTGCTGCGGGCGGTCTCGGTTCTCCATCCGGCCGTACCCGATCTCCCCGTCCTGCCACTCGCGCTGCCGGGTGTGCCGCCCGATTCTGCGCCTCGCTGTCCGGAGGCACATGACGCGAATGCGGTTGCCTGTCTCCGTACGACATCCGGGACGACGGGCGGGGCGACGAAGCTGGTCGTCTCTTCGCATCACATGATTACCTGGCGGCACGCGACGCCGGCCTGGGAGGAGGCGATGGGCGGCGTTTATTATTTTCCGCAGACGACCTTTTTCCCGCTCATGGACTTCTGCACTGTATTTGGCGTCGGTGGAACGATCATCCTTTCCCATGCGACGGAACCGGGTCGCATCGAAATGGAGATAGCATCGCACGGTGCCGCGTCGCTCTGGACGGTGCCCGCTGTCATCCGGTTGCTCGTCGCGCAGTCGCGGTCCTGCCCCGCAGGGCTCAGGCTTCGGGTCGTGCGTACTGGCGCCGCGCCGCTTGCGCCCGATGTCGAGCGGGGGGTGATGGACCGCTACGGCGCGCGGGTCGTGCAGAAGTACGCGACAACGGAGGGCTGCTCGATCATCGGCACGCCGCGTGAGGGTGCGCCGACAGGAAGCATCGGTACGCCCTATTGGGGCGTCGAGACACGCCTTGTAGACATTGGAGGCAGGGATGTATCCGAGGGTGAGACAGGCGAATTGATCGTCCGCTCGCCAGGGGTGATGTATGGCTACCTCGATGACGCGGAAGCGACTGTGGCGGCAGTCCGGGATGGCTGGCTCTGGACAGGTGATCTCGCCCGTCGGGACACCGACGGCTTCTATTTCCTCGAAGGCCGTCGCGCGTTGCGGATCAATGTCGGCGGCTTTAAAGTCGCGCCGGAAGAGGTGGAGGCGGTGCTCATGCAGCATCCTGCCGTCCGGGAAGCCGTCGCGCTCGCGATGCCGGATGCCGGGCGGGGCGAGGTTGTGCGGGCGGTGATCGTCCCCGTCGGGGACGCGCCACCGATCAGCGCGCTGCGCCAGTTCTGCCGCCAACGGCTGGCGAATTACAAAGTGCCGCGACAGTGGGAGTTCCGCGATGTTCTACCCCGCTCTTCCCTCGGCAAGGTGCTGCGCCATAAATTGTAACTCAGTCTCCGTTCCGCCGCCGATAGCCGTGGTGCGCGGGCGCGCCGATGGTGAAGCGGCCGACGGGGGTGGGCGGCGGCGGTGGGTCGGGTTGCGCGGTGGCGCTCCAGGTGACGCCGCCGCAACTGCCCGTCGGCTGCGCGACTTCCCACGCCCAGCCGAGCGCCGCCTCCACATTGGGGAGGCTGGCGACGCACCGGGCCGTCCGCCACGTTGTCACTTGCCCGGAGAGGTCGGTAACAAGGAGCGCCATCACCCCCGGCGCGATAGCGGGCAGGACGCGAGCGCGCACCGCGCCGCCGTCCCGCAGAACGGGGAAGGGAAGCGCGGGCAGCATCTCCATCGCGGCATCAGCGGGGACGATCACCACGACTTCGGTGTGCAGCCACGCCAGTTCATCTTGCCGCGCGGCGAAGGATTGCAGGTATGCGGGGGCATCCGGGTCGTCTGGTGCGAGGAAGAGCAGGAGACCATACCGCCGCCCGCGCAATCGCGCCGTGTTGTACGGCTTTCCATCCCGGTTCGGCAAGACAAACGGCGGCACAACGGTAATCGGCGGATCGGTCGTCGTGGTCATCCTTGACTCCTTTCGTGGCCGAGATCGTGGGAGGCATGCAGTAGCGGGGAGACAATACGCGGTATGAGAAACCAGTGCAGCAGCCCGCAACGTTCGTGAATTTCCGGCCACGTCTCGATATTGAGGGCGAGGCAGGCGAGGCCCGCTGTCGGTAATCGTATCATTGGTTCCGCGTCCATCCCGCCGGTGAGCAGGCAGATCAATTCCTCCAGCCCCGGATTGTGGCCGACGAGCAGCACGGTTTCTTCATCGTCGCAGTCGCGCAGCACATCGAGCAGCGTGTCCACGGAGGCGGCGTAAATACCCGGTTCCGCGATAATCTCGCCGCTATATCCCATTGCCGCCGTGACGAGGCGAGTCGTCTCGCAGGCCCGCACGGCGGTCGAGGTGAGGACGCGATCCGGGATTGCGTCGAGGGCGGCGAGGGCCGTACCCATCCGTGGCGCGTCCGCCTTGCCACGCGGCGCGAGCGGTCGGTCATGGTCCCGCAGGGTATTGTCGCCCCGATCCGATTTGGCGTGTCGCAGCACGAGCAGTGTTTTCGCCATTCCTCACCCTCTGCCCCTCTCCATCGCCCATAGATCAAGGAATGTATGAGGCCCGTCTGGCGATGGAGAGGGGAGGGGATTTCGCCTTGAGCGCCGTGATCTTCGCTCAACATCTCATACATCCCGCATTTCTCCCCTCTCCATCGCCGGACGGAACTGACGCATAATATATCCTCATGGCGATGGAGAGGGGTCGGGGGTGAGGTATACTGGTCGCGTCATGGAGTGTCGCACATCCGCGAGGATTCGTTAATGGACGCCACAACGCCGCGTATTATCTCACTTCTTCCCAGTGCGACGGAGATCGTCTGTGCGATCGGTCTCGGGGACGCGCTCGTCGGCATCTCGCATGAGTGCGACTGGCCGCCGTTCGTCCGCACGCTGCCGGTCCTGACGCGCGCGGCGATCCCGGCGGGGCTACCGAGCGGAGAGACGGATCGTCTCGTGCGGGAGCGACTGGCACGCGGTGAGGGACTGTATGCGCTCGATGCCGCCGAGTTGCGCGCATTGCAGCCAACGTTGATCGTCACGCAGGCGCTTTGCGAGGTTTGCTCTATCGCTCTGCCCGACGTGTTGCGCGCGGCCCGGACACTGCCGATGCACCCAGCCGTCCTCTCGCTCGAACCGGGCTGCATCGCGGATATTTTCGGTGACATTGGCCGGGTTGCCAGTGCCGCCGGGGTATCGGAGCGGGCATCATCGGTCGTTGACGGATTGCGGGAACGGATCGCTGTCGTGCGGCGGGCGGTGGCGGATCGGGAGCGACGGCGAGTCGCGCTCCTCGAATGGCTCGATCCGCCCTTTGTCGCCGGCCATTGGGGGCCGGAGATGATCGCCTGTGCGGGTGGCACGGCCACACTCGGCAGCGTTGGTGAGAAGAGCGCGCACATTGATTGGGAGCAACTACGGGAGGCCGCGCCGGACGTAATCATCGTCGCGCCCTGCGGATACGACGCGGAGCGTGCCTGCGCCGACCTCGCCGCTGCCCCGCTCCCGCCGTGGTGGGGCGACCTGCCTGCCGTACGGAATGGGCAGGTTTTTGTGATGGACGGCAATGCCCATATCTCTCGCCCCGGCCCGCGCGTCGTGGACGGTACGGAAATCCTCGCCCACCTGCTCCACCCGGATGCTTTCGCGGACGGGTCGCACATTTGCCACCAGCACGCGGCATACGACGCGACGTTGCGGCGATGATTTCCTTCGACCGGGACGGCGTCCGCTTCCATTTCCGTGTCGCCGGGGTGTGCATCCACGATGGGTACGTGTTGTTGCATCGTGCGGATCGGGACGACTTCTGGGCGCTGCCTGGTGGGAGATGCGAAGTCGGCGAATCTTCGGATGCAACGTTGCGCCGGGAGATGGATGAGGAATTGCATGTCACGGTCACGGTCGGACGACTTCTTTGGGTCGTGGAAAACTTCTTCACACTCGCTGGCACGGCCTGTCACGAACTCGCCCTCCTTTATGCGATTGACCTCCCGGAGGGTCACGCATACCTTGACAAAAGACATTCTCATTACGGAGTCGAGGACCAATCCACAGAGGGAGAGTCGTACACATTGATCTACGAGTGGGTTCCGGTTGTGTCATTGCCCGATGTCATCCTTCATCCGGCATTCCTGCGCACCGCATTACGGGACGTACCCGCGGCGACCCGGCATTTCATCCAGCGCGACCCGTAACACGCGAGACTGCGAAAGGAACGTCTGATATGCAGAAAATCTATACCGGGCGCGGCGACGATGGCTACACGAGTCTGATCGGTGGCGCGCGAGTGGCGAAGTACGATCCGCGCCCGGAGGCGTACGGCACGCTTGATGAGGCTTCCGCCGCCCTCGGCCTCGCCCGTGCCACCGCGTCGCTGCCCGACGTGCGCGCGGCGATCCTCGAAATGCAGCGCGCCCTCTACCGCCTGATGGCCGAACTGGCAACCATTGAGGGCAAGACCAGCGCCTATGAGATGACCGGGGCAGACATCGCTCGCGTTGAGGAGCTGACGAACACCTTTAGCGCGCAAGTACCCGTGCAACGGGAGTTCGTCGTACCCGGCGATACGGTGGCCGGTGCGGCCCTCGATGTCGCACGGACGGTCGTGCGGCGCGGCGAGCGGCTGGTGACCCGCCTCGTCCATGAGGGGCACAACGCGAACCCGTACGTCCTCGGTTTCCTCAACCGCCTTTCCTCTCTGCTCTTCATCCTCGGTCGCGCCGAAGATACGCGCCAGACGGGCCACACTTCAACCGTGGCGAAGGAGGAGCAGATGGGTTCGTAGGGGCGATTCGTCAATCGCCCGGCTCAGATTTGCCGACCCCTCTCATCCGCACGCATGTTCGTAATTCTGCCCTACTTCTGCTACACTATCCACCAATGCTGCGGCGATACACTCCTTTCGCACTCAGCACTCAGCACGCGATACTCAGCACTTCTCGGAGGAGCGACGGTATGGACGAAGAGCGAATCCTTTCCAGTGAGGAAGTCGAGGAAGATCTCGACCTCGATGCGACCCTGCGGCCCCGGCGGATCACCGAGTA
>JAABUO010004006.1_pt1 | contig 17400 bp, 24 predicted proteins | sample 5559291 | NCBI WGS metagenome assembly JAABUO01 (sample SAMN10711878, study PRJNA513372) | rock metagenome | isolation source: Antarctica rocks | place: Antarctica: Victoria Land, Finger Mt sud | reverse complement strand
CACGTTCGGGCCGCGGCACACGTTTGCGCGCTTCCACACGCTGGACGTCGAGCGCGCCCTGGCGCCCCAGGTAGGCTGCCGCCCTAGGTGCTGCGGTCCACCCAGGGCGAAGTTTTACAACACCATGCGCCCTTTGCCAGCTGGGGCCCAACCACCTGGGCATGTGCTTGAATAGTCTGCCGCAGCACCACATGTTTTAACAAGCCAGCTGGCTGCGCTGCGTCTCACTCATGGGTTGATGGTGCTGCGCCTCAGGGCTTTGGCATCGGCCGCTATGACGTCGTGTTTGCGACCAACGTGCTGCGTGCGACGCGGGACATGGCGGCCACGCTGGCCAACTGCAAGGCGCTGCTGCGGCCGGGCGGGCTGCTGCTCGCAAACGAGCTCACGGCCAAGACAGCCTTCCTCACGCTCACGTTCGGGCTCACCGAGGGCTGGTGGCTGTACGACGACGCCACTCTACGCATCCCGGGTAAGGCTCTAGCAATGTACCAGACGTGATCAGTGCCCGCTTGGTGTGTTCAATGCATGAAGTCAGACAACAGGAAATGTCGGCACAGTGCTGTGCTGCCACGGCTGCTGCATGAGCCCGTCAGGTCGAGCATGCTGCAGATGCACAGGTCACCCCATGTGCTCAGCCGTACATGGCGTGGAAGGCATGCATTGCCCGCCGCACATTCGTGCGGGAGCCCGGGCGGCAGCCTACGTGCGTGTTAGCCAGGCACTCTCAGGTACAGCGCCACAGCGGTCATGCTTCACATGCAATAAGCCCGCCGCAGGTGTTTCACTAGGCCGGGACCTCACATTGGGCCTCACATGACAGGATGCTGTTATTTGGCAGGCTCGCCGCTGCTGAGCAGGGGCGCCTGGGCAGCGCTGCTGCGGACTTCGGGCTTCAACGGCGTCATTGTGGCGGGTTCCGCGCGCGCGGCCCCGGCGCTGCTCTCCCGGCAGTCCGTTGTCTTGGGCGTCAGCGATGGGCGCGTGCGCATGGCGCGCGAGGCGCGGGCACGGCGCACGCCCGGGGCAGCGACGGCACCCGCACCAGGCCACACGATGGGTGGTGCTCACGACGAGGAGCCCGAGCATGAGGGAACAACCAGCGCGGCCGCTCCTGATCTGATCCTGCAGGTATATTCAGGGGCACAACCACCGGCCCACCGGTCCAGGCGATGTTGGATGTACCTGAGGCCCTTGCACTCATTGCACTCGCGCTTGCAGACAACGGCGGCTCCTTTCGCCTGCCTGACCCCAGACTGGCAGTCGTACCCTTTCGACTAAGTAAGGACATCGTTGGCTGCCTACCGACCTCCCCATGCTCCTTCAGCGGCACACGCCAGACGCCCAGCACGACCCGCCCGCAGGAGCTGGAGACCCTGCTCGCGGACCTGCTGGGCGAGCACGTGGCGGCCGACCAGCCGCTGATGGAGGCCGGCCTGGACTCGATCGGCGCCGTGGAGCTGCGCAACGCGGTCGCGGCCAAGTTTGGCGTCGACCTGCCCGCCACCGCCACGTTCGACTTCCCCACGCTGGGCGCCCTGGCGGCGCATGTGACGGGGCGGCAGGGCGGCGGCGCGCCTGCGCAGGGACGGCCCGCCGCGCAGGGACTGCAGCACGGGCGGGTCTCCGAGGAGGAGAGCGCGGCTGCCTGGATGCAGCGCGCGACCGAGGCGCGCCCTCGCCGCCCCTGGAGGCGGCCACGCGCTGCTTGCGTGCATGGCAATGCGGCGAGAGCCTCACGCCTGGGGCCAAGCACCTCACTGTGGTCTCCATGTACTCCATGTATACCAGCGGTGGTGTGGAACTGGTGAGCGCATGCGCACCTCTCGCCGCCTGGCTTTTTGAACATTCTGCAGCCTGCAGTGATACATGAAGTGCTGCATGCCAGGCGAGCGCCTTGAAATCGATGGGCGGCAGCCCCGCCGCATGCACTGCCTTGCTGCACGGCAGGAGATCCTGGAGATCGTGGCGGAGCTGCTGGGCGAGCGCGTGGCAGCCGACCAGCCGCTGATGGAGGCCGGCCTGGACTCCATCGGCGCGGTGGAGCTGCGCAACGCGGTCGCGGCGAAGTTCGGCGTCGAGCTGTCCGCCACCGCCACGCTCGACCACCCGACGGCCGCCGCGCTGGCCGCGCACCTTGGGGCCCTGTCCTCCAGGGCTACAAAGCTTGATGCGGGCCGTGCCGGGGCGGGCGCCGCAGCGCGCGCCGGGGCGGCCGCGCCGCGCTCGCTGGCAGGCGCTGGCGAGGACGGCGGCGGGCCGCGCACGACGCATGTCGTGGGCATGTCCAGCCTGCTCGCCTCTGCAGCGGCCCACGACGGTGCGTCCTGTCAGAGTACCTGCTCTTCGTCCTGGCATGAAGCCTGCACCCCTGGGGTGCATGCAAACATGCTGGCCACAGCAGGGCCTGCACCTGACAGACCCGCTCGTCCGCCAAGGTGCCGAGTTACCCAGGAGCACCTGCAACTCCGCTCTGACTGGCTGAAGGCACCTCCTCTGACCTCTGTAAACCCTGCCCAGGGTTCGAGGAGTGCATGCTGGCGGCGGCGGACCTGTCCGCGCCGCACCCGCTGGAGCGCTGGGACGCCGAGGCGCTGGACGCGCCCGCCGACATCCTGGCCGGCAACGCGCTGCGCTTCGCGGCGCTGCTGCGCGCCGGGCCCGCGCGCTTCGACGCGGCCGCCTTCCGGTTGGGCCGCGCAGACGCCGCCGCGCTCGACCCACAGCAACGCGTGCTGCTGGAGCAGGTCGCCGGGGCGCTGCAGGTGCCGGGTCCCAACGCATAGCGGGTCAACTTGTCCCGGGCGTGGAGCGCGCAGCAAGGACCAGCACCTGTAAGCCCAGTGCTCTTGTTGAGTAAGCAGGCCATAGAGCAAAGGAGTAGTGTACCTGCTATGGCTACAAAGCGTGCAATGCAGGCCTCCATGCTCGAGGCGCTGAACGTGCACTGCCCTTGTCAGCTCTCTTGTGGCCTGACCCCACTCCATGGTGTCTTTTGCTGGGTCCCTCACCTGTGGTTGGACCGAGAACACCCTGCTGCGCAGGATGGCCGCGCCGCGCTGGCGGGTGCGCCGCGCGAGGCGGCCGGCGTCTACATCGGCTGCGTCTGGCAGGAGTACGCGGCGGCGCTTGAGCTCCAGCGCGTCGCGCCCTCGGTCGCCGTGCTGACCGGCTCCGGGCTGAACTTTATGGCCGGCCGCAATGTCGTACACCTTCGGCCTGCAAGGCGCGCGGTGGCTCGCAGTGCATGCAGTGATTGAGCTCGCTGTGCATTGAGAGCTGCACACTGCACACCCGTCAGTCAAATGCGTGGTAGCACTGTCCTTGACGTGACTGCATGCGCGATGCTCGTGGCGTGGGGAGTGCCACTGCGGCTCTTATTGTTCTGCATACATGATACTCAAACAGCCTGCAGTTGACTACGGCTTATTAAGAAACTGACCACAAAGGCAAAGACTCTGCATGACAGAAGCTCCTGCGTACCAGGGAAATGCAAGCAGTTCATAGGTGTGTGCTCTCTAGCAGGCACCTTGGTGTGACAATGCGGTGGGCGCCAGGGCCCTGCATCGGCATGGACACCGCATGCTCCTCGTCGCTCGTCGCTACGCACCTGGCGGCTGCGGCGCTGGCCGCGCGCGAGGCGTCTTTGGCCGTCGCGGCCGGCGTCAACCTCATCCTGGTCCCGCAGGTGGCCCTCTCCCACTGCTGCTCCTGGCAAAGTTCCCTGTGCTGAAATAGGCGGTATTTTGCCCGCAATGTGGGTGATGTCGTGTCCAGGGCGCTTCAAGCGGGCACAGTCACACGTTGCTCGAGGGTGACAGCAGTGACGACACGGATCAGGCCTTCCGGCAGCACGCCAATGATTTTTGTGAAGCATGCTTGTATTGATGAGCGGTCAAACCCAAAGCCCACGAGCAGCGTCTGATAACAAGCATGCTGCGCAGACGGCCGTGCACATGGCGCGCCTGGGCGCGCTGTCGGCCGTCGGGCGCAGCCGCACGTTTGAGGCGGCCGCCGACGGCTATGGCCGCGGCGAGGGCTGCATCGCGCTGGCGCTGCGGGCCGCGCGCGACGCTGGCGCACCGCAGGCCCTGGCGGTGTTGTGCGGTGCGCGCCCCCAGCAGTGCCTCGAGGGAGACACCCTGCATGCGTGTACTTTCACAGCCTACTGACACAAGCTAAAATTTGCCTTTTGCCTCACCAGCAAAATATAGGTTCAGCAATAGCTACCTCATGCTTGCATGCACGTAGGTTTATGTTGATATCCCTCACACCGCACTGGTTGGCCTGCCGGTGCATGCACGAGCGCCCTGCCGTGCCGCAGCACAGACATCTGCCTGCATGCTGTGCCAGGCACATGAAGACCATGGCCCGCAAGCAGCATGCAATGTCCTCGTGCACGCTCGTGAAATGCCTGACCTGTGCAATGTGCCGCAGGCTCTGCTGTGAACCAGGCCGGCCGCTCGAGCGGGCTCACCGCCCCCAGCGGCCCCGCCCAGAGCGCGCTCATCCGCTTGGCACTGGCGGCTGCGCGGCTCCTGCCAAGCGACGTCGCGCTCGTCAGCGTGCATGGCACTGGTCAGGCCCCCCTTCTCCGCAAAGGCGACAATGCATAGAAGGTGACTATGCCTTTACCTGCAGCGCGGGTCTCTCCTGACAGGCCGCAGTGCCTTGGGCAGCAAGCGCACACCAGAAATGACGCGGCCAGCTGTCATGCACTGCATCTGCGCTGCGCAGGCACGCCACTGGGGGACCCGATCGAAGTTGGCGCCCTGGGCGACGGCCTGGCAGCCGAGGGGGCGCACGGCCAACGCGCACGCCACTGCCTCACACTGGGTGTGCTCCTCATCTAGGAGCACATACCGTGCGTCTTATAGTGACCCTAAAAATGTAACAGAATGACAGGTGCGGGGTGAACATAACCATGGCCCATGTGCCGCCAGCCGCAGGTGACAGCATGTACCGTGCACTGCCGGCGTCACCGGCTTCAGCCGCGCACAGACTGAGCCACCCGCAACACCAAGTCTAGAGCTGGGAGTCTTTAAGTGCGGCGCCGCAGGCTCCGTCAAGGCATGCTTCGGGCACACGGAGGGCGCGGCGGGCGTGCATGGCGCGCTGCTAGCGGCGCTGGCGGCGGGCGCGCGCGGCGCGCCGCCCGTTATGCACGCGCGCAGCCTCAACCCCTACGTGGCCGCGGCCGTCGCAGACTGGCGGCGCACGCACGGCCTTACTGCCATCGTTCCCCGGGTGCCCGCGGCGCTCGCTGCATGCATGATGGTCGTGCGCTGCAGGTAGCAGTGTGGCACCGCCTAGTGGTGCGCTCGCATTAAAAAGCATGCAGCGCAGTGACAAGATGAATGCTTTTGGGCAGAATCGTTGCTTTTGGGCAGAGTCGTTCTTGAGAAATTCTAGTCTAGAGTCTAGTCTAGAAGGCCTTCTAGGGCTTCTAGACTAGAGAAAGGAGTCTAGAAGGCAACAGTGTTGCTATAACTATTACGCGGGGGTTGCACTGGTTGCTCTCATGGCTGTTTGCATTCAGCATCGGCGCTTACCTGTGCAGTCTAAACACTAAATTTCATTTGGCAGGAGCACGCCTCGCTGCCGCTCGGCGCGGCAGCCGGCGCGAGCTCGTTCGGCATGAGCGGCGTCAACGCGCACGCGCTCCTGCGCGCCGCCCCCGCAGCGCCAGAGCCGCGTGCGCCTGCGCTGCAGTGGCAGTGCGCGCGGCGCTGGCCGGTTGTGCAGCCGCACCACCTGCTGCTCGCGGCCGCTTGGGAGCGGGATGGGGGCGTGTGCAGGTGTGCTGGACCCCGCTTGAGAGAAGTCTAAAAGCCGCAGCTTCGTGTGCGCTGAGGAGCGCAGGTGCATGCTCTTTGCTGGACTGTGCATGGGCGGGGGTGTGCGAAGTCATGGGGTGGTCGGAGATTGGGCCTGTGAAGGTGTCTGTGGTTGCAAGCAAGCTCCAACATATGCTGCTGCTGTGCTCTTGCACAGATGGCATCCGCATGTGGACACACATGCACTTGTATGCCCCCTCGCCCCACACAGGGCCAGCACAGGGGCCCTGCTGTGGGCCCGCAGGCTGACCGCGCAGCTGGCGGCGCCGGCTACCATGTACCTGTGGGACCACATCGTGGCGGGCCGGTCCATCCTGCCAGGCGCGGCCATGCTGGAGATGGCGCTCGCGGCCGGCCGGGCACTGGGCGCGGCGGACTGGGCGCCGCTCGCGGTAAGTGACCCGCCTCTGACCCGCATCTGGACCAGTAGCTGGGCGCATCATCGTGTGCAGGCTCCTGCGTGATGACAGCCGCAAGGGCGGCCGACGCGCGGCGGGTGAAGCTGTGTCTGGCCGCCGTATTAGCTTGCCAAAATGGACACACCTCCTGACTGCCCCATGCAAAGGCCGTGCAAGATCGTGCATGCGTGCCTGCCGCTCAGCCACAGGGCTTAAGGGCGTCGAGCACACGCGCGCGGAGCTCGCCTCCTGACGCCCATGAGGCACCTGCCAGGGCGCGGGCGGGGGCCTTCGGAGGGTCAGCATCCCGGCGCCGGTGCTGCTCGCGGCGGCAGCGCGGCACGTGGAGCTGCTGGCGCATGTTTCATGCGGCACTGGCAGCATCGACCTACAGAGCTCTGCGGCCGCACTGGGTACGAGGCCCCTGTATCTCCACCGTGTGTGCACTTCGGGCAGTAGCATTGCTCAGGATGAGATCCGAGGTTCACTTTTGCTGTAGCTCATGCTCCGCTGTTCAATAGATGCATTGCCAGGCACCAGCCTACAGTCATGGTGAGCAGCCCAGCCATGTGTGCCTGGCGCGCGCGCGCGGCAGGGCGCGGCTTTTGCCTGAGGGCATCATACGGTCGTGGCGGGCCGCCCGCGGGTGCAGCCGTGGCCTCCGCGGCGCCAGCATGGCTTGTCTGCCCCGGCGGCGCCGCTCGCACGCGCCCCGCACCCGCGGCGCCGCCGCGGGCGCTTCGGAGCACTGCGGAGGTCTGTCTGGCGCGGACGTGCCCGGGAGACGGCTACCTGCTCCACCCGGCCGCCATGGACGCCTGCATGCAGCTGGGGCCTGCGGCGGGCGCCGCACAGGCGGCGGCGGACGAGCGGGCCCAGACCCTTACACTAAGCCCTGGTGGTGCCCCGGCCCGAGCCACCCCGGCCAGGCGCGTCACGCGCGTGGTGGTCGGCCTGGCGGCAATCCAAGCCGGCGGGGGCTCAGCAGCGGGCTCGGAGGGGGCGGGCCCCACGGGCGCCGGCGGGGAGGCATGGGGCGGCGCTGCTGCATGGGCTGCCGGCGCGCTCGGCCGGCCGCTGGCGGACGGCTCCACGCGCAGCAGCCACTGGCTGCTGGGGGGCGCGCTGGCGACCGCCGGCCTGCAGGTGCTTACCGGCACGGCCGATACGGAGCAAAGAGCTGCGCTGGACCTGCAACCCGCAGCTGATCCGAGTCGCGTGCTGGCGTGAAGTCGCCTGTTGTGGCACGTTGTGCAGGAAAAAAAGGCTTGAAAGCTGTGCAGGGGGTGCCTTGCGAACACAACTGCTTGCAGAGACTGTTGGCGTGTGCTGCTCATGTTGATGTTGCGTGTTCTGCGTTCAGGCGAAGCAGGTGGGCGCGCCGGCCGACGCGGGGCGGCCGGCGGCCGCTGCCGCCATGCAGCACGCAGATGAGCGGCAGTGCATCTACGCGGCGAGCTGGCAGGCTGCGGATGCGCACAGCCGCGCGCGCGCCGCGCGCCCCGTCCCCCTCCCAGCACGGATCGCGCTGCGCGGGCGCTGCGGGTCCGGCTACCCCGGCAACTTCCTCCTGGTCGCCCCAACAGCCGCGGGTACCGTTACGGGCCTCGACGCGGGCCTGGCGCGGCGCGCGGCCGAGCTGGGGCCGGGGCCCCTGAGGGTGGCGCTCGCAGCGCGGGCGGCGGCGGGGCCGGCTGCGGCGGCCGCGCGGGCGACCGCGCTGCACGTGCAGGTGCTGCAGGCCGTGCTGTCGCCCGGGGGCAGCGGGGGCCGCGGGCCAGGACTGCCAGGGCGCGGCGGAAGCCCTGGCTCAAACCCTGACGTGCAGCTGGTGACGCGAGGCGCCCTGCTCGACGTGCAGCCCGGCTGCTACGGGCGCTCGGGCGCGCTCGGCGGCGTGGCGGGGTCCCGGGCGGCCGAGGGCGCGGCGGCCGCCGCGCTGCTCAGGGTGGCCGCCGCAGAGAGCCCGGCGCTTGCATGCCGCAGCACGGACGTCAGTCCGGCGGCCGCCGCTCCCTCGACAGGCACTGGCGGAGACGTCTACGGCCGCTCGCTGCAGGTGCAAGCGCGCTCCTGCATGCGCTGTACTGCTTGCTCCAGCCGGCGCTGCTTGCTTCAACTGAAACACCAGGCGACACATAGTTCTGCTGGCAGCAGTGGTTCGACCACTGCTGCGCAGGGCTCATGTTGGCTGGAGCCCCGGCTGCTGCGCGTGCGGCAAGGCGCCGGCGGGCACATGGTGGGGGCGGACGCCTGTCACTCGCCCTTGGTGTTCACCGGGCCCGCAGTGATCACCGGTGCGCGTGTGACACGCGAGCACAGACTGCAATATATGCGCCACATGTGTGCGCAGGCGTGCAGTGCTGCAGGCCGCCTGGGCTGATACGATTTCGCATTGTCCGCGAGAGAGTCTTGCAGACAGGCTTGCCCTCCTCCGCATGCTCAGTCTCATGCACTGATCTGGTAGAGGTCAAGCGCATGCCCGCAAGCTGGCATGAGCGACATGCTGCGTATCCAGCGCAGGGGCCGCTAGAGAATTGCTATCAGTGTGCAGTCTAAGCCTCACAGATGGCATCGTGCTCCATGCAATCCTTGAAGCCGGCCAGTCGCGCAGGGGGCCTGGGCGCCATCGGCTCCCTGGCGGCGCTGTGGCTCGCGCAGCGCGGCCCCGCGCGCCTGCGCCTGCTCGGCCGCAGCGGGCGCCTGGGCCGCAACCCGCCAGCGCTGGGGCTGGGCGGCGCCGGCGGCCGCCCCGGCGCCGCGCCCGCGCTGGTCGTGCTGGCGCGCTGCGATGTGGGCACCGCAGAGGAGGCGCGCGACGCGGTGGGCAGGGCCGGCGTGCACGACCCCGACGGTGCTTCGCCGATCCAGGCGCGGCCGTGCACGCCTGCCCTCTTGAGGGCGCTGCGACGAGCCCAGCCCTCACACATGCCGTTCCCGCGCCCAAAACGTATGTGAGCACAGCTTATGTCGCAGAGCTGCTGTGCACGCAGACCCCCGCATGTGCACAACGTGCGGTGGTTCCCTGTGCGTGTCACATGCAGGATGTCTGTGTATGTCTGCGCATGCCCGTGTAATACTGTGCTCCCAACTCTTGGCGCTGGAGCGGACGGACAGGCCGTGCTGCACGCGGGCGGCGTGCTGGAGCCGGGCGTGCTGGCGAGCGTGACCGCGCGCGGCCTGCGCGCCGAGTTCGCCGCCAAGGCGGCCGGCGCGGCGGCGCTGCTCGGCGCGGCCGCGGGCGCGCCGCTGCGCGCGTGCAACCTCTTCTCCTCGCTCGCGGCCGTGAGCGGCTCGGGCGGCCAGGGCTCCTACGCGGCCGCGAACGCCGTGCTCGATGCCTGGGCGGCCGGCCTGCAGGCGCGGCCCGGCGGCCCGGTCCAAGTGTCGCTTCTGACAGGCACTCGCTCATGTGCGTGACCGTGTGCAGGCAGCTGGCCCTGGTGCGCAGCGCACTCTGATGACTGATGGGGAAGGCTGGGCCGTGCGTGCGTGCCAGCTTGCTCAAGCTGCCGGAACGGTCTCACTCTCGACACATACTCACTCTCGACACACGATGCGTGCCAGGCCTGGGTGGCCCAAGCGGCGGCGCGCGCGCAGGCGGCCGGGCAGCCCGGCAGCGCGGTGCAGTGGGGCGCGTGGGGCGGCGCGGGCATGGCGGCGCGCGTGCCCGGCTTCCTGCAGCGCGCCGCGCGCCGCGGCCTGGGCGTGCTGCGCCCGGCGGCGGGCCTCGCCGTGCTGGAGCAGGCGCTGGCGGCGGCCGGCCGGCCGCGGCCCGGCCGCGCGCTCCCCGCGCTGCCCCCCGTGCTCGTGGGTGCGCCGCCATGCCTCGGCCGCGCGGCACCCAGGCGACATAACGCTGGCCTGCCAGATTTGCCTGGGCTCGTCAGTGTGCGTGCCGATCCATGGCTGCACAGGACGCGGGGGCGGCAGAAGGGCAGGCCGGCCACATTGCCTTAGGCAAGGAGCCCGCGCCCACAAGCCCGCCCTTTCTGCCAATGCTTTGAGGTGAGCTCATTGAGATGAGCTCCGCATGCATGCAGGCCTCTGGCGCACGCGCCTGTCTGAGCCATGGCGGTGCGCGTGCAGGCAATGTGTTCCTGTGGGACCGGCTGGCGGCGTCCGCGCCCGGTCCGCTGCCGCCCTTCCTGACGGAGTTTGCCCAGCCGGCGGCGCCGCCCCAGCCGGCGCGTCTAGCCGGCGCGCACGGACCGGATGGCGCAAGGCCCGCCGCTGCGGCGCCCGCCACCTCCGCGGCGCGTGCTGCGGCGGTGCTGGCTGTGCTGGCGCCGCTCGCCGGCAGCATCATTGGGCGGGAGGTGCGCACGCCAGGCATTGCATGTGCACTTTGCGTTTTGCTGCATGCATTTGTCGTGGCACGCTTGGTCACTCAGTAAATGTCCTCATCAAGTGAGGGTGTGCAGCGTCACGCACATACACACGGGGCACTGATAAAGTACTGCTCTTGGCGGCGGGGTTGAACGCTTTTGGCGCCCCTAACCTGTACACCGCTGCCAGTCCAGCTGCGCCACAAATTCTGCAGTTCTCCATCGCGGCAGCGAAGCATGCTTGTAAGTCACACTGCACTAGGTGGCTGGTGTTACTGATCAACCGGCACTGACTGGAGGCAGGGTCTGCGTCGCTGCATGCGCTGAAGCTGCGCACAGCCCAACTCAGACGCCGCGCGCCACACATTGCCTATGATATACTAACTATATGGTCTGGTGCCAGATCTGTGCCTCTCACATGGGGTGCTTCATGCCTCGCGCGCAGGTGCCGCCTGACCAGCCACTGATGGAGGTGCGGTGGACTCGCTGGGCGCGCTGGACCTGCGCAAGGCCCGATTCAGCGCCCACGTGCCAAACGCTGCCGGATTGTTGGCCAGCAAACGCTGCGCCTTGATAAGTATGGTGCCTCATGGCTCGCGCGCAGGTGCCGCCCGACCAGCCGCTGATGGAGGCCGGGCTCGACTCGCTCGGCGCGCTGGACCTGCGCAATTCCCTAGCTGCGCACTACGTGCTGGAGCTGCCGGCCACGCTCGCAATCGACTACCCTACCCTGCCCGCGCTGGCCGCGTTCATTGCGGGCCTGTTGGCCGCGCGCGCGCTGGCGGCGGCCGCGCGCGCGCCACCCACGCAGCATGCGTGGGACCTGGACAGCATCTCGTACGCCCGGCTGCATTGTCTGTTGGCAGCGGGGGCTTGGAGGGGTGCTAATCTCATGCTGGCAAGCAAGTACGACCTCGGGGCTTTACACGTAGACAGGGAGTCTTCCATTGACTGCCGTTTGTGCCATGTGGGATGCACTGAGCGCGTGTATGGTATTAGTTCAACTTGAATGGCGATGTGAAGCAAAGGTGGTGATAGCCGGCGGTTGCCATGCCCCAGCGCCCCCCAAGTGCTCACTGAGGGTGACCCAGCCCGAGGGGTTTAGATTGTACTCATTCCAATCACCAGATTGAAAATTCCCCAGTGTATTAATATATCGCCACTACCTCCCTGTGGCGTGCACAGCGCGGGCGTGGCGGCGGCCGTCGCGAGCGTGCTGGCGGGCGGCGCGGTTGCGCCGGAGCAGCCGCTGATGGAGGCAGGCCTGGACTCGCTGGGCGCACTGGAGCTGCGCAATGCGCTGCAGGCGCGCTTCGGCGTCAGCCTGCCCGCCACCGCAATGTTCGACTTCCCGACCACGGCGGCCCTGGCCGCGCACATGCACGCCGCGCTGGCGCCGGGCGAGGTGCGGCGCATCACTGGCCATATCCGTACCTAGACGCACCTCGAGAGCCCAGCAATGCTGTCACCCGCTCACTGCTCCTGCATGCTCACTGCCCACCTGTGTGCGAAGCCATGTGCATGTCAAGTGTTGGCTAGGCTAGTCTACCTCCAATCATGCAGCACTGGCAAGGGACTGCGCCGTGCCCCACTGTGACCAAGGAGTTCACCTGCCTGTCCTGGCTGAGGCGCTGAGATGCGTGTGGCGCCCAGGTGCGGCAGAGTGCGGCGGCGCCAGTAGCGCTGCAGACGGTGGGGGGGCAGGGCCCTACAGCTGCGGTGCAGATTATCGGCGCCTCCTGCGTGTACCCTGGCGCGCCCCAGAGCTTCCATGCGGACCACTGATAATGCAGTTATGAAATGTAGCGACTGAATATAACGTTTGGCAAGCGCATTGATGCGGAAGAAGCACAGCGGCTACTTGCCTCTGCCCAGCGCACTTCATGCAGCAGATGCACTGCTGGCGCCCGCATACGGAGCCTCCCTCATGCTCAGCAGTGAGGCGGGAGCACTGCCGCTCATGGGCGAGTGCTAGGGGTCGGGCAGCGGGTGCACACGCGCAGCCCCAGCAGGCGCCGGATGCGGCACAGCAGGACAGGTCTGTGGAAGTGTGGAGCGCTCTGACCTGCCGGGCGCCGTCCTAACATTGAGGCACAGCCTGCGCAGGCGCGGACGGCGAGCGCGGCCCGGGCGGCTTCTGGCGGGGCGCGCTGGCGGCGGCGGACCTCCCGCGGCAGGTCCCGCACGAGCGCTGGGCGCTGCAGGAGTGGTACGCGCCGGGGCCGGAGGTCGGCAAGATGTACGCGCGCCACGCGGGCTTCCTGCCGGACGTCGCCGCATTTGACGCCGCCGCATTCCGGCGCGCCCATCATCAAGAGTCACTGCAGGCGCTGCCGAGCAGGGCACAAGCAGCCTCAGCTTTTGCGGTGGGAAGGTTGCCCGAGGAAGAAGCTTGCAGGAAGTGGACAGAAGGCGCGTGGCAGGCTGTTGACGGGCGCCGCCCAGCGCACCCATGGCTTGGACGGGCATGACAGTTGCAGTCGGCAAACCTGCCTGTGCCTGCAGTCCTTCCGGCGTCCGCCCTGGCCTGAGGCGTGCGCGCGCAGGCTGTCGCCGGGGGAAGCCGCAGCCATGGACCCGCAGGGCCGCCTGCTGCTGGAGCAGACGGGGCTGGCGCTGGGCGACGCGCGGGCACGCGCCGCAGCCCCGGTGCCGCCTGGCGCGGGAGTCTATGTCGGCGTCATGCACATGGAGTACATGGACGGTGACAATTCATGGACGGTGCGCGCTTGCTTCCAACGAGCCGCCCGATGCATGTCCGCGATGCATGGCCCAGGGAGCATGTGCGTCACATACTAAGGATGCAACACACCGTCTTTACAAATAATACCATGCGGCGGCCACGCTCACTGCGCGGCCGCGACCGCACCTTTGCAGCAAACTAAAGCACGCTGCCGGGCCTGTCTGGGCGCCTTATCATGCGCATTGTCACATAATGAAGCACCGGGGCAGCATGATACCGTGCATGGCTACAGCGACGGCGAGCGCATGCTCGAGTGCAAGCCCGCTGGGTGCCGCTGGGGTTGTGCCTGGGGTAGCTGCAACCGCACTCAGTAACTATGTGCAGGCCTGGGCGTGCCCGTGACGCCCAACGTGTCGACCGGCAACGGCCTCGACTTCCTGGCGGGGCGCGTGTCGTACACCTTTGGCCTGACAGGTGGGGCGCTGCGCCTGCCTCAGCCACACACTGCAATGTGGGCTGAGCCTGTTGCACACGTCCTTTAATTCTGATTTTCCAGCTAAGGCAAGAGCCGATTCCCCAAGCACAGTGACATCCGGCCATGCCGTGGGCATGTAGTGCGCGCCCATGGTGGAATTGGCTTGGCATTGCTCTGCGCTGCTCCAGGCTGCGGAAAGGCCAGCAAGTAGAGCACCACCCACAGCTGCTCCCCACGCGCAGGCCCCTGCCTGGCGACGCACACGGCGTGCTCATCCTCGCTGGTCGCCGCGCACCTGGCGGCCGGCGCGCTGGAGCGGCGCGAGGCGCCCGCGGCCGCGGCGGCCGGCGTGTTCCTCATCCTGCTGGCGGGCACCATGGCCGGCATCTGCCAGCTGCAGGTTAGGGTATAGGGCTGGGCCAGGGTATTCGCCTGCCCAGGACTTGCATGCCTGTTCAGATGGTGTTTTGGTGAGGGCATGTGCGCCATGGCTCTTGTGAGATTCGCAACCAAAGGAAGGCCACACTGCTTGCGAGAGCATGCGCACGCTCTAGCTGAGGCCATCTGCTGTGCATCCGCCATGATCCGCCATGGTCCTGTGTTTCACACAAAGGCCTAGGCAACGAGTGCGCATGGGAAATGAATTGCTCCTGCTGACCTGGAAGCCAAGTGCAGGCGCTCTCGCCGGCGGGCCGCTGCAAGACCTTTGATGCGTCCGCGGACGGCTACGGGCGCGGCGAGGGCTGCGTCGCCACGGTGCTGGAGCGCGGGGCGCCCGGCGCCGCGCCGGCCCTGGCGGTGCTGGCCGGCTCGGCGGTCGGCCAGGACGGCCGCTCCAGCAGCCTCACCGCGCCCAACGGGCCCAGCCAGGCCGCGCTCGTCCGCGGCGTGCTCGGCCGTGCAGGTGGGCCAGGCCGCCGAGACAGGCGCCCCCAATGTTGCGCAAAATGGGTTGTGCATGCCGTTCCTTGTCGCATCGCACCTGCTTTGTCCGATTACCTGTCCGATATCATGGCCACCACAGCAACGCAGCACGCGCCCATGCTTCCTGGCACTCCCATGCACTGGCGCATGCCGGCTGCCCACAGCATGGGGCGCACCGGCACAGGCGGCGCTGCTGCAGCCAGCAAGGGCCCGCACCGTGCGGCGCAGGGCTGGGCGCGGACGCCGTCGGCTGCGTGGCCGTGCACGGGACGGGCACGCCGCTGGGCGACCCCATTGAGGTCGGCGCGCTGGGGCATGCGCTGTCGCGCGAGGGTCCGCACAAGGCCCTTACTGGGTCCGCTGGTGGGCCGGGCGCCAACGGCGCACCTCTGAGGCTGCTGAGCGTCAAGTCGTGCTACGGGCACACTGAGGGCGCCGCGGGCCTCACGGGGGCCATGCTGGCGGTGCAGGCGCTGCAGCAGCAGGTGCCCCACCTTGCTCGCTCACATTGAGGCATGCTGTCACTGTGCTAAACACGCATGTGCCCGTGGCGCATATGTATGCTGGTTTGAAGGAGCACTTTTAGCTTGTGCTTATGCAGCACACTCTACATTCAACTCCTTCATGATGTGGCTTTGCAGAGCGGCGCCAACCAGGGCTGGCAGGCATAGACGCTTGCAGTGACCGCACGCGCTGGTCACTGCTGTGTTGTATTTCTGCACAAGCACTGCAAGTCATGCCCTCAGTGTCCGCGGGGCGCCAGGCTGCGCCGCCGGTCATGCACCTGCGCGCCATGAGCGCCTACGTCGGCACGGCGCTAGCAGAGTGGGCGCGCCAGCGCGGCCGGGCGCCCTGCATCCCGCTGGCGGCGCAGGCCGCAGCGGCTGCCGGCGCATTGCAGGGGTGTGCGGGTGCGCGTCCTGCACGGGCTTCACATAGCCCTGCCCGAGTGAACGCGCAGCACGCACGGCGATCCCGCTACCAATTGAGGTGCTTAGCCTCAATGTCAGGCCCGGTAACGCGCTCGCATGCCGAGCACTATACAGCGGTGGAAGTGGCGGGCGCGGTGAGGGTTACGGGACGCCTCTGGGCAGGCACGAGCGCCTTCGGCATGAGCGGCGTCAACGCGCACGCCATCCTGGCGGCGCCGCGGGCCGCGGCGGCCGCCAGCATGCGGGACGCCGCGCTGCTGCGCCGCCGCGCGTTCTGGGCCGTGCCGGCGGTCAGCCACCTGGTCCGCTGCGCGCGCGCGGCCGCCGGCGCCTGCGTGCTCGCCATTGCACTGTGCTCCGCTGACACCGCATACCTGCTGGACCACCAGGCGCGCGCCCGAGGCCGGCCACTTCTGCTACGGGCGCCTGGCAGCAGACCGCTTCAAAGTGACGGCCCACTGGAACACAAGCAACAAATGTCACATCTATGTCATGAGCCCTTGATGTCATGAACAGGACACCATGTCTTTCAGCTATGACATCGCTATTGCAGGCTGCGTTGCGCAAAGACGCATGCACAGAGCCAGCATGTGCCACACAGTTCCGCCTATTCTACCATGCATGCATTTTCTTGTGGTGGCAGCGCCGCTCGGCCGCGTGCAGGTCGCGGGGCGCGCGCTCGCGCCCGCCGCGGCGCTCCTGGAGGCCGCCGCGGCGTGCGGCGCCATGCTGCAGGACACGCTGCACGCGGGCGCGCCGCCGGCGCTTGCGCGCGTCAGCATCGCCGCCGCGCTGCTGCTGCCGCGCGCGGCCGGGCCCGGCGCGCGCGCCCCGCCGCTGGTGGAGGCGCGCGTGTGCCCGCAGACGGGCGCGGTGGAGCTCTGCTCGGCCCCGAGCGCGCCGGCGCGGCGCGTGCAGCACTTTGCGGCGTGCTACAGCAACATGCCGGCGGGAGCGAGTGGTGCGCGGCGTGCGCGGGCTGTGCAGCCAGCGCTTATGCCCTGCAGCTAACACCACCATAAGCGGAAAGGAGTGTTTAAACAGCAGACGCCTGGCCTGCTGCGTGCCTCTATTTTAGGCGGTTATGCAGCCCCAGAGCAAGCCCTGCAGCGCTCATGCGTTCCAGCACATGCACTCGATCAGAGTCTGACAGGGCGCTGTCTGCTGCGTTGGGCTGAAGCGGGGCTGTGCGGCACAGGGGCTGCCTGGCGTGCTGCGGGCGCCGCCGTGGACGCGCTGCAGGCCGTCTGCGCGGCGGGCCTCGCGCGCGCGCGGCAGCCGGGCGCCTGCTGCGCGGTCCTCGCAGCGGAGCCGGGGCGCCACTGCTCCGGCTACCGCATGCACCCCGCGCTGCTCGACGCAACCCTGCACCTCGCCGCTGCGGCGGCGCCCCGGCCCGCGCAGGGCGCCAGCCCCGGCCCTACCAGGGTTCCCGTCGGCGCCGCCGCGTTTGCAGCGGCGGGCGCCGGCGCGCACGGGGGCGCACTCTTCCCGGCGGCCCTGCCGTTGGCGCCAGCCGCTGATGGCAGCGCGGTCTGTGAGTACGCCCTGGCGGGGCCGGGCGGGGCGGTGGCGGCCGTGCATGGCTTGCTCACCCGCACGCTGCCCGCGCCCACAGCGCAGCCATCGGCCGCGGGCTCCGTACGCTCGGCCGACCGCCACGCAGCGGCGCTGGAGCAGGCCAGCCAGCCCGCCAGCCTGCTGTACGAGCTGGAGTGGCAGGCGCACGCGCCGCTGCCGCCGCCGACGGGCCACCCTGACCCTCTGCGCCCCCCGCGCGCGGCGACCTTCGACCTCGGCAGGGGCCTGCGGCCGCGCGGCGC
>JAABUO010004002.1_pt1 | contig 17408 bp, 24 predicted proteins | sample 5559291 | NCBI WGS metagenome assembly JAABUO01 (sample SAMN10711878, study PRJNA513372) | rock metagenome | isolation source: Antarctica rocks | place: Antarctica: Victoria Land, Finger Mt sud | reverse complement strand
TTGACCTCAGCAATCTGGAGGACAGGCAAGTGACTCACTGTAGTGTGTTCTTGTTCATCTTGCACCAGCTCGCCATCAATGTGCAAGAAACATTTGTCATGAAGGCCATGGTCTGAAGGCATAGATGTCTACTCTAGCTCAGTTGGAGTTGGTGAGGTGAGGTTGTGTGTTGCACATGCAGGTCATCTCACCTGACAAATGATGCTGTGCAAGAGAAGTTTGAGCACTACGGCACCTTTGAAGACTCCAACAAGCTGTCCATGGAGGCTTTCCAGGAGCTCTTTGCAGGCCAGGTGTGTCAACGTGAATGCATCGTCGCAATGCAGCACATGCCTTGACTGCATGCAAGGTTGTGCTGCCTTCTGCAGCCTTGTCTGCTCAGTATGGCTGCGTGAACCTGTGCCATATGGCTTTTGGTGAAAGCAGGTAGGCAGGCAGGCGTGCATGCATGCACACACATTGCCACAGAGGCTCCTAATCAAAACATTTTGCCCAGAACTACCACAGCTATGTGCTCAAGTGCTTATGTTTTATTTTGTGTTGTACAGTTCAGTGTTGAGGATGATTTGGTACCTCAGATGCGAGCATGTGCCACTCATGCTTTTCGTGCGGTGTTGAACAAGCTGAATCCCATGAGGCGGCAGCACTGCTTTGAGCTCTTTGGCCTGGACTTCATGGTAGACGCTTGCCATAAGGTACCCTCCTTTGTTGTGCAGTTCTGCCAGTCAGCAATGCTATGATGTATGGTGCCTGCTGGATGTGTCAAGCATGCTATGCATCTATACATGGCCTAGGCTGGCACAGCAATCTGCCTGCATACCTGCCTGAGTATCGGCACCACATTGATGCTATTACTTTTGTCTACCCTGGCCCAGCTATTGACAAAAGGCCTGTCCATCAGGTTCACAAATCTGCAGACAGACTGAGCCAGAATATCAGGTTCCTGCTGTTTGCACGCTTCTAGACAGTGTATGCTGTCGTTGTTTGCAGGTCTACTTGATAGAGGTCAACACTAGTCCAGCATTGTACAGGCATGGTCAGGTGCTGACAGACCTGCTGCCTGTGCTCATTGAGGAGGTGGTACAGAAGGTGAGATGACATCCTAACCAACTTCGTATGGCTCTGCTGAAAACAAGCACTTGTGGGGTGCTGTACGTTGTGCAGTGCACAGCATTATATAGCTTGGCATTTATACCACGCCTTTGGGTCACTGTCAAGGCGGCATTGATTCAGATCGAAAGAGCATCTCAAGGCAGCATTTGAACGGCAGCATGCATTCACTCACCCCAGATATGCAGTATTTTTGTTTGACCGAGCATGCAGTGACAGCAGGCCCTTCCTTCTGCAGGCTATTGACCCCTGCTTTCCTCCTCCAACCGCTGAGGCAGCAGCCACCATTGAGCCTCTGACCGGCTTTGATGTGCTGGTAGACACTCCCGGTGGCCGCAACATGCGACGGACAATTAGTGGCAGCGGCAGAGGTGCATACAACAGCACCATTGCAGCTGCTGCCAGGACTGTGAGGAAGACTAACAGCAAGAATGGCAGCCCTGAGAATGTTGCTGCAACCACGGCTGTGGGAAGGACAAACAGCAACAGCAGTGGCAGCAGCAGCAGCAGCAATGCAGCTCTGGCCACTGTCTCTGGCTTAGGCAGTGGTGATGAGAATGCTGCTGTAGCAGCAGTGGATAGGTCACTACAGCGCACAAATAGGACAAATGCTGATGATAGCAAGGTGGTCAGCAGTGCAGCCCCTGTAGAAACTGCAGACTTGCTGAAGCGTGACACCAGCCTGAGCAAACAGCTGCTCAAGACTGCCAGCACAAATGCAGCCTCTGTATATCAGCAGAATCTGGTCATCAGGACCATGAGGAAGACTAACAGTGGCTTGGGCGCCAATAGAGCGGCGTTCAAGGTGTGATTTGGAGCTGCTGGCACTGGCTCAGCAGGCAAAGTCATATTCATGTCAGTTGGATATCATACTCAGCATGTGCTGCAGTGATGATGTCTGGTGTTTGTGCGCTCTTGCTGTCAGCATTCAGTGAGCAAATGCTGATGAAGCATGACGACTGCTCAGCTATGCCGATCTGCACAGCCTGTCTCCCGGTTCATGGGTTTATGTAACAATGTGTAGCATGCGTGCTCAGTTGTCAAGTCCCTAAAGGCATGCCAATATGGGCTGTCAAGTCTGCATGTTTTGACAAATCCGCTGCGTATCAGGAACATTTCTGAGCGATGCTACTTGGACTGCGTTGAGTTCCTTCCATATCAGCCAAGCATGCCTGCGCGAAGGCTGAGACCATCGTCGATGCCTGACAAGATTGCAAATTGAACCAAAATCTACGTTTGTCACCTGGGATGGCATAAATCCCGGCTGAAGGTGTTGACTCTGAGCCTTGAATGGTCGCCTCTGGCTCATTGAGAGGTTGACCTCCGCAACATTGCCCTGTGCGGTTGCTGCAAGTTTTTGAGTGTCGACAGCCCTGCTATTTGATCTTACAGATACCGTACGTCGAGCCTGGTCCCGAGCGTGTCACCAGCTTTGTCGGCAAGCATGCATATAAACGGACGGTGTCGTCGTTGCTGCATAGCGCTGTCGGTCGGTGCTTGTCTGAACAGATAGTCCACCGACGCATATAGCGACAATCACATCTACTGCTCGAATAGCCCCAGCCGTGTCCTACCAGTGTCTGTATTGACACTGAAAATATGATCAGCAGTAATGCACCAGCTTCGTTGCTTTCGGCCAATCTACGCTGCATCGATGGCCGGTCAGCTTGCGTCTTCCGCCCAGCCGCATCCAAGGTGTCGCACCGGCCAATTAGGCACATATCCCGGAAAAGAACAGTATCTCCTTTGTGTGCGGTCAACAAGGACGAGGGCCAACTGACAGTTCAGTCCCCTGGTGCGGCTCTTAAACGCCTACAAACACGCCTGCTAGGCGGTCAAAATGGTGCGCCATCATCTTTGGGGTCGTGTTGCTCTGATTGGAAAACTTATAATTGTCCTGCTACTTTGTCACAGCTTTTCAAGCTGTACTTCTTCTGCAGACAGCTTAGCTCCCCAGGATGCGCCGCATGATGACAGCGCACCTGACTGGCGGTTAGTGGTTGGGCTCTGTGCTGCCGTCTCGCTCATATGCTCCATTGACAGAGCGTCCATCTCGGTTGCCATTGTGCCTATGGCTGAGCAGTATGGCTGGTCAGACTCTGCCAAAGGTGCCATCAGCAGTTCCTTCTTCGCAGGCTACACCATCACCAACCTAGTAGGTACGAGCAACTCTTCACAACACGTGCATAAGCTGGGTTTAAAAAATCATGCATTCTCTCAGTATACCATTTTGTGCCGCTGCTTTCTTTGCAGTGTGATGTCTGCTGTTGCAGTTTCAACGGATTTATTGCAATGGAGTGAATGCCACATGTGGTCAGCTGTGGCAAAACCATGACTTGCAGGCGGCTATGTTGCTACAAAGTATTCTTCAAAGATAGTTCTTGGTGCCGGTGTGGTCCTGTGGTCTTTGTTCACAATCTTCACCCCCACAGCAGCAGATCTGGGCTTCATGTTGATACCTCTCTGCATATCCAGAAGCATTATGGGAGCTGGGGAGGGAGTGGCATTTCCTGCCATCTCCAATTTGTTCTCCAAGTGAGCATAACATCACAGAGTGTGCAGCATGGTTTTCAGTGGGTTAGAGAGCGACACTGCATGGGGCACACAAGTTGATTGATTCAAGTCCGTGACCCCACCCATTGTGTGTGTGCATGTCTTGCTGCTGCTTTCTATAGCTGCACGTGATAGCAGCATTTGCATCACAGTCACCCCAGATAGCACCTGAGGTCCATGTCATTGTGGGTAATGTGTATAAAGCTTTAGTCCCCAATCACGGTATGCTGCGTTTTGGCTGCTTGCCAGCTTGTATTGCAGTCCGCAAAGCGTCTGAACTTTGATGATGATGTGATTTGTGATTGCAGCTGGGTGCCTGTCAGCAGCAAGTCACGCTCCCTTGGGCTAGCATACTCAGCAGGCCAGATTGGCAACATTGTGGCCCTCGTCACCTCACCGCTGCTCATCAACAACTTTGGCTGGAAATCTGCCTTTTGGGTGTACGGCACCCTGGGGTTGACCTGGATGCTGGCATGGGTACCCCTGGTGCCTGACCAACCCCCCAACAAGACCAAGGCTTTACAAGGAGGTGTGTCATTGCGTCACACAGCTGTCAACTGTGCATGTGGTATATCACAGTATGAAAGCGAGGCTGGGGTTGCCCTTCTCCAACATTCTTTGCGGCCTTACTGAAGAAGTGCGGAGCAGATCCAGGTATGGCTGCCAAGCATGTGTTGTCTGCACAGTGGCAGACCTAGATGCAGGCATGCATGCAATGTCTGCTTAGTCTTTGGCTATCAAGCTTAAGTCTCAGTCTAGCTTCACACGGCATGTGTGTGTGTTTGTAACCAGGCAGCGGCAATGTTGAGGTCAGCAGCAAGGCTGAAAAGGGTGTGGAGTCGCTGAGTGATGTGCCGTGGAAGCGCTTTCTGAACAGTAAAGCGCTGTGGGGACTGATAGCAGTGCATTGCTCCTTTGGAGTTGGGCCCTTGGTCTGCCTCTCCTGGCTTCCTAGCTACTATTCTGATGTAAGCCTGTCTGACATCCTCCTTGCTCTAGCAGTCCTGCATGTTTGTCAAGTAGTGCAGCTTTTCTGGTGCCAGACTGCTTGCTTTGCCGCCTAGTGTTTGCAGCAATACGACAGATCGTGAACAGCCTATGCTGCCCGATACAGCAAGTAGGTGCTGCATTGGCTTGTGTATATTCACAGCCTACTTTTGCTCTGGGACTGCAGCCCTCTGCATCTGCAGTCCCAGTGCAGTGCTCCTGTAGCAACCCTAGATCAGGCAGAACACAGACAGAAGATCAGACATGATGCACACTGATGTTACAGGAATGGGGACTTGATGTTCAGAAGTCTTCTTTCTTGAGTGGGCTGCCCTGGGCGCTGTCTTTTGCCCTAGCCAATCTGGCCGGCTGGGGCGCAGACACTCTCATCAACAAGAAGATCTTGAGCATCACGAACACACGCAAGCTCATGCAGGGCATTGCCAGCATGGGCCCTGCCACCTGCCTCACTGCCCTGGCCTTGCAACCTAGTGGCCCAGGTAGGGTGAACCCTTTGTGCACCTGCTCTCCCAATTGTTGCTGCCTGACTGCTTTGACAGCCTCTCTTCTGCATCTGTGCTTTCACACAGATACAACTTTGTGTGTGCTATGTGAACTCTGCACCATGTCTGTTGCTGTTGCTTCTGGTCGTGCTTCTGCAGGCACTTCTGCCGCAGCTCTTTGGCTCACAGCTTGGATGAGGACGTTGCTAGGTTGCCACAGTCTACACATACAATATGTTAGAGACTGATACTATGCATCATGTTTGGCGCAGATGGGGGATCTCTGGTGGTATCAGCAGGCTTACTTACAGGAACGCTGGCCATCGGGGGCTTTCAAGCAGCCGGATACGGCAGCAACCACCAGGACTTGTCACCCAAGTACTCTGGCATCCTGTTTGGCCTGTCCAATGCCTCTGCCAGCTCGGCAGGTGCCATAGCAGTGTTCATCACAGGTAGGATGCATGGAGAATTTTTTCAAGGAGCGTGTCCATTCAAAAAATGATGTGACCGTCTCACGTTCCACTTGAACTGCAGAACTGTGAACTCTGTCTGATTAAGGCAGCTCACAACGCTGTGTTTCTTTTGCCAAAGGCTATCTCCTGTCGTGGTGCTTTTTTGAGCAGCAGCTTGCATGGAGGGGCAAGAGGCGTCAATGCATGATTGTGGATTGCAGGAGTTCTTTTGGACAAGACTGACTCCTGGTCTGTCATTTTTGGAACAGTGGCTGTTGTGTATGCCCTGGGTTTTGCAGGTTTTGCGGCATTGGGCTCTGGCGAGCTTCAGAACTATGACGACTGACAGTGTCATATCAGACAGAAGCACACCGTGCTGGCAAACAGCAATTTTGTGAACAATATCCGTGTCTCAAGTGTACAGTAGCAGCATTCATTTGAGCTTTTATAGGGTGACAGTCTTGTTGACATGCAGTAAATGTAAGTGACAGTACTGCATGACATTGTCAGCTTCAGTCAACAGAATTACCAGCCAATATTTTCCTGGGGGTTGGTTGGTATCAGTCTTGCCAATAAAGTCGAATCAGAGTTGAATCCAGCTTTTTGTAAGTGTTATGCTGATTTGTATTATCATATCTGCATTATTCATAACTACCGCGGCTATTCAATCTGCTGCACTCTGCTTTGCACATTATTCTGCTCTGCTCGCACCTTCACATGGCACATCCAATTTGACTAAGTTCGCAATGCTATTCTTGCTGTGTTTGGCCAGTGACTCAGCAATTGTACACCTGCGTAAGCAGCGTGGAAGTGATTGTTTGGAGGTCAGTTTGGGTTGCCATGACAAAGTACAGCATCAGTATGAGACTACTGTGATGGTTGTTACAATGCTATTGGCACTACAGACTACGTGACCGCAAGGAGCAAGCTTGCATGATTCGCTGCTATTCCATGAGATCTTCATCCTGCGGTCATGCAGCTGGCCACATGTTGCGCTTTGAAGATGTGGGACCAAGCCCGGATGGGTAAGAAGCCTGGTGTGTTCTGTTAATGATGCTTGTATTTGAAGGTATACAGAAGCGTTATAGCTTACTTGCATCCGCAACTAAACGAGAGCAAACGCATGAAAGCTTAAGATACATGGTGTGGGGCAACAGGCAGTGCAATAATGCAGGCGTGCTCCAGTGTGTACAGCTGCATGTACTGTTCTGTCTTTTACTGCAAGCTTGCAGAGCGTGTGCATCAAATCAGGTACCGAGGTGCACAAACACCGCACAGCCAGTTACTTCAACAAATATACAACATATTATACAACAGCCTTCAAGGGCAGCAGCCAATGCCAAACAAACCAGAGCACCAAATGCTGTATCAAGTCATCAATTCCCATCAGCTGCGTCAAGGACCAGCAGGGAAGCTTTGTGGGTCTTGAAGCAGAGGAGTGCTTTCGGGGGGCCGATATGGGGTGGCAGGGGCGTCCCTGTCAGAAACAGCACCACCACCCTCTGCGTTGCTGTATAGCTCAGTATCTGCCGTTGGCAGACCTGAGTAACCTTCACCCCCCCTACCCCACAAGGGCCAAGCTAGGCCAGCCAGGCTCCCAGAAATTGGCCCAAAACTGGGAAGGCTGGGCAAGCTGGGGCTGATTGTGGCCCACTGATTGGCAATGATGTCACTGGCAGCATACATCAGTGCTGCAGCAGCAGAGGTGGAGGTAATGGCAGTGTACAGCCAATTGAGCTTGAATGAACGAAGGCATCTTTAGCAGATGATATGTAGTCAAGAGATGCGGTCAATGTGCTGCCACAGAGGTAGCAGAGTGCCTGACAGTCGATAGGTTGTCATAACTGTGCATATGTCAGTGTGCAGCTCTACATATGTTGACAATTGCCATGTGGCAATAGCGATACACTGTACAAGGCAAGCAAGCAAGGACGTACCAGCAGAGCAGATTATGCCTGCTGTGACAAAACCACCAATGAGGAACAGCAGCTTGTGAGAGTTCCTGCCGCCGCTGCGTCGGTTAGCTGCGTCTGCAATTCAGGCAGAGATGACCTCAGCAGCTATACCGAGTAGCTACACCAAACAACTGTGTCAGCCATGTCAAGCAGCTGTGTCAACCAACAAAAGAGCAGAGCATGGCAAGCAACATGAAGTAGATGTATGATTGTCAAAGCACCCTGGACATGTCAATATGACTTTGTGGGCAGGAACCTGTAGCTTGACTCTCATACTCGGGTGTCTAATGCTATTGATGCACCTGCCAACAGCGCATGCTCTACAACACGTGTTCAACTTTCAAGGTAAATTACTACGGTCGCTCATTCCCCTGATAAGGCAGTGCACAGTGTGTGGGCTATGCTGCTCCATGGCCTATCTGTTTGCTACTCGTGGGCTGACTATAGCATGCAATGACAGATGGTGGACTGCATATCTTCCCATAGTGCCAAGCGTGCGTCTCAGTTGCCACAGACAAACTATGAAGCCTATTCTAGAGGAGCTGAACAGGCAGAAGTACAAAGAGGAGGTGGATTCAGCTGTGATCCTGCAGACAAGCACCAGTTCAGCAGCAGGTGAGCTTATGGCGACCGTGGTCTGCAAATGCAGCAGGGAACAGTACCATGTTCTGTCTTTCAAAAACCTCCATGTATGCACACTCAACCCAAACCCAACACATGGGATTGACAAAGCTTGCGCCATACTAGTGACACACCCAAGCAGCTGGTTGCACAGGGCCAACGTCAGACTAAAATGGCATGCCAAGAAATGCAGATGAATGGTGCAGCAATGCAAGTGTAGTGAAGCAATCATTGTAACGCAGTGAGGTGCAGTGCGCAGCACACCTGTGGCCGCAGTGTTGGGGTGAGTATTGGCAGGCCAGCAGGTTGAGGGCTGCAGGCCACTGCACTCATACCCCTCCTCCACCTGCATGCACCACCATGCATGTAAGTGTGTATATGCCTCATCCCTCGAGACAGACAGGGAATGCACGCTGTTGTGATGACTGCTGCGTAATCTGCTTGACACACTCTGCACATGTGCTTGCACGGAGCCCGCAACAGGACAGATGCATCAAAGCGCAACAGCATGTGCGTGGTCATGTCTGAAAGGTGATAGGGCTCAGCCACCATGTACTGAGATGCACACATAGATGTATCTGTGATTTGCAGACAAGCATTGCTTCTCACCCAATCCTGCTGCAGCAAACCATCTGGTGTGGTTGTGCGTACAGTGCACTCAATATGCAGGTAATCTGCATCGCTCTGCCAATGCGTATAGAGAACATGTTGTCATTGGGATGAATGATTGACCTGGCAAGTAGCAGAGCAACCATCTCCGCCCACAGTGTCTCCATCATCACACTGCTCCAGTCCCTCCACAATCCCATTGCCACACACCTGCTGAGGCCCCACCACCTGCATTAGCAGCCCAGCAGCAAAGTTTGTTGGCGCCAAATCCTTTGCTGAATCGACTGGATACAATGACACGCAAGATGCGAGCGCCCCTCTTGTCTGAGACACTGTATGCTGAGTCAACCTACCATGACAAATCAATGCTGCAATCTTTGACAGCATATTACTAAAGGAGTGTACATGGACAGTTTGTTAACTCTGATGCAAGCACGTTGCTTGGGCCTGCTATGCATGTGCAAGCAGCTTACTCTCCAGTGAGGGGGCTGTTGGATGTGGAGGTCATGCTTATTGGCGGTGACATCCTTGACCAGGTACCCTGACCCCTCCTCAAAGGTCCAGTAGGCCACCAGGTCTGGGTCACTGGGGCTCACCCTATCTGTGACTGCAGTTGAGGGCTCTGCGCGGTTTAAATCGCTTGCCATGCCCTGTAGTAATACGCAACAGGATGTGGCGTGCCCAGCTGTTTGTTTCCCCTGGGTTTGACAGAGCCTTCAGGACCTGAGGGTGGCCTCACTCCCAATACCCCTTTTGCTGGGGAGCGCAGCCGCCCAAAATGCATTGATGTACTGCAGAAAGGCAGGATTTTGGGCTGTTTGGGCAGTGCAGCCGCCAGGCGCAAGAGTAGCTGTCAAACCCTGAGGATGTGACACCCCTTTGCTAGCTGTGATCACTCCTTGGTCGTCACAGCTAGCCTTAATCAGGGTGCGCTGATGCTGCGGCGCAACATCTGACTCACATTGGCTTGCTGCAGGCCTGATAGCATGCATGCTCTTGCAACACAAGCCGTGAAGGTATGAGGCAGGCAGGCTTGAGCTGCTATCAAACCTGTTGAATCTGGTCCTGGCTGCGCACAGTCTTCCAGATACGGAGCTCATCAATGACTCCAGTGAAGTCCTGTGCACCATACTCCAGCTGGTAGCGCTGCTGCACATCACCAGCACCACCCCGGGCGCTGTCGAAGCAGCCCGCCATGCAGTCTTGCTCCCGGCCTACCACCAGAGTGCCTCCAGATGGTATGCGCATGCCCTGAGCACGTACAGTGGACCAGGCCTGCATGCACCATCACCAGTTCTCAAAATGGAACAGGGGTTGCTGAGTGGGCTATGACCCCAGCCCATGTATCATGTTCCAACAGCTGGCAGGTACACTGCTGGTCTCTGCAGTCGTCACGCTGCATGGTAATGTTGCTGATGCTCAGTCATCCCATGGGTGCAGCACAAAAGTTGAGAGGGAAAGAGATGCCTGAGCTGCAGACCTACAAATGAATGAGCCTGCAAGTCAGTTGCTCGTGAGTGGCAGCATGGCAAGGTGTCAAGAGGACAGCGGGTGAGGCTCAAAATGAAGCAACTGGTGAGGCAAGACATTAGAGAGACCTCACCTTACGGCCATCCAGGTAGAGAGTGGCAATGCCGGTGGAGCTCGCCCAGGTGACCGCAATGTGGTGCCACTGACCATCAGTGGAGCCAAAGCCAGCGTTGCGGTCGCCATGACTCCCCTGATCCTCCATGATGTCTATCTCCCTGAGACCACGACTAAATTGCTTCAATTTGACAACAGTGGAGCAGTATGCTGCCCTTTGGTGCAAGGTTGTGAGCAGCTGGGAACCAAGAGAAGCCATGTACAGTGGCTTGGGGTTCTGGGCTGGGGGGTGTGGGCTGGTGGTTCTGACAGGACTGGTTCAGATGAGGCGCAGCCGATCAGCAAACAGACATGCTTGTCAGTGCAAGCACACCTTCTTGAGGCATACAAATGCGTCAAGCTGTTTGACAATCTGTTTGAGACTCTAGCATTGTATGAGGTGTGAAACGGCATCAGAAATGCTCATAGCTTGTGAGGCGAGACAGATCTTTGGCTCATAGCAACCATTAGCTCCTGCAAGCTGTCACAGTAATAGCTAAGCAATCAAGGGTCTCACCAGTTGTTGTAGTTGTAGATGAGGAAGGCATTGTCTCCTTGACTGTAAGCGCCAGCAGCGTAGGAGAAAGGCACCCCCTGATTGCATTCGTCCACAGACCACATCCAGAACTCCACTGTCACGGCTGTTGCCGGGAAGTCATGAAAGTTGGTCACCAGCAATACCTGCAAAGACACTGTCTTGGCACTGATACGCTGCTGTGCATGCATTGCCCTTGTGCACACAAACCAGACCGGTGCAGCAAACCATTACCATCCCTACAACAGCTGCACTAACAAGCAGGACGCACAAAAGAAACGGCTTGGGACGCATGATTGAGAAGCTCATGCATCTCTTTGTGACCAATCATGAGCTGCGGCAAAGATGCCAGAGGTTGACAGCTTTGTCTTGAAAGAAGACACGCATATGGATACCTGCTGGTCAGAAAGGAAAAGGGCATGATCAGCATGTAAGGTGTCTGGCAGCTGCACAGCCTGCCCATCCTTGTCAGCCAAGGGAGCAGTGGAAACCTCAAAGCGAGGGGCATCGCTCCACAGGTACAGGGCCTTGTCAGGACTGCCCCTGGCACTATCCACCACAATGCTCTGCAACAGACCATGTACCACTGTCCACACTTATGTACCATACATATAGATATATAGACACCATGGACCGTACAGATAGGTAGACCATACACACATACATATTGACTGTGCATATAGACTATGTATACATCTACTGACCAGCTGCAGTGCCAGCGCAGACTGAAGCAAACAAGGATGCAGCTTCTCAATCATGGCAACAAGAAGGGACACATGCCTAGATTGGTCAGGTCTTGGGTTATGTGTGTGGTGAACTCTGTGTGAATGCACTGTGGAGGTCAGTCAGCATGCTAACACCAGCAATGCAAAAGGGTTTTCCCATGATTCACAATGTTGCTGACATGCTTTTCTCTGAGATGATCATAATCCCATGCATCGTCACAGATGTGCAGACATGTGTCAAACCACAGCTCTTGCCATGGCCGCCAAATGCAGAAAGTTGCAATGCAACGCGCAAAAGGCCGAGCAACCATAGGTGTTACACCAACCCCACCAGACACAACTAACATCACAAAGAGTGGGGATGATTACCCTAGCAATGCCATTGGCGCCTGGTGTCCCTTTCTTGATATTGTCTGCACTGAAGTCGTATCTCACCACAAGCCCACTGCTGTTGCTCAAACTTGCAGTGAACATGTCAGCCACAATACGGTCCTGCAATTAGGCGCACAACCCATCACACACTAACTAGCTGTACATCAGATGTCTGTATAATGAACACAAGGACATACATCATGGTTGAAAGATGACTCACGTGAGATGGCTTTTCTTGTTCTGAGATGCAACTTGCTGAGACGCACATGCACGCCTTGTCTGAGTTGTGGTGAGCCTCAGGATGTTCACAACATCAGTCACTGTGCAGTTGACCAGAGACACAGGGCACATGAGTAAGATCAGCTTGCCTTGCACTTTGCTACTGCTTCACTCTGCAGAGTATGTGATGAAGGTACATAAAAGAGGGGCTGCAAGGATACCTGAGGCAGGACCTGGTCCCAAATGCGCACATCAGCCAGGTCCCCATCAAAGCTGGTCTGGGGATCAAAGCATCCCCCATAGCAGTCCTGATTCTGCCCCAACACCAGGGACCCTGCAAGTCACAGTAACGTGTGGTGACAAAAGTAAAGGTCTGCAAACAAGCACACTGCTTTCCACGTCACAGAATTGCTGCATTTCATCGACCGATAGCTGCTGGCACTGTGCATTGTATTGCCGCCCAAGTCTGAGCTGCACTACCCCTGCCAGTGTGCTGCACTTGTTGTGACCATCACACGTAGGCGCTTTGTCAACAAGATGCCTTGTGGATGACTTGTGTGATGTCTTGTGAATGCTATAGACAGCATAGCCCTTAGCTCTGATAGCAGACTCGCTTCAAGCATCACAGGAATGGGGGTTTGATAACAAGTCACCAGAGCACAACAACTAGGGCAACCTATGTTGACGAGACATCCTCGGCATTTGGGTCCCAGTCTGTGATAGCTGCCATGCATGTGTCACAGACGAAACAGGCAGCTGTGCGTGCGTGCGTGCGTGCGTGCGTGCGTGCGTGCGTGCGTGTGTGTGTGTGTGTGTGTGTGTGTTGAGGGCATGCCATAGGCGTTGCCAAATGCATCTTTGTTGTTGGGTGAAGCTGGTGTACCATTGCCTAGACGCAGGGTTTGTGGCGCCATGTGGGGGTCAACACCACCATCTTTGGCAGCTTTAGATTGCCATTGGCCTTCTGAAGTTCTCCAAGTCGGTACATGAGAAATGCCATTGAAGAACACCTCTGTCTTGCCCGTGTCACAGCTCCAGGTCACTGCTACATGGTGCCACTTATTGTCCTTCCTGTACTTAGCACAGACCAGCACCTGATTGCCATCCATCATGACATGGGACAATGGGTGTGGGGAGGCAGTCCAAGGTAGGGTGTTCTTGGCATTCATAATTCCATATCTGCATAGTCTTCCAAGTGCAGACAGGTCAAGGAACCACTGCCCACCCCCTCAGATGCACTCTCAGCTTGCAATACTGGCACACACTGTGCACACTTTCACACATTGCACACAACACGACTTACATACATACCGTGCATGCCGGCAAAAGCTGCATTAGTTGTGATGGCAACCACGTCCGTCTAAAAGGGAAGACAGGCATGCAACAGAGGACACAGACGCGGCGGCATAGCGGTGCAGGACACCTACCAGTCGACATCAAAATTCATCCAGTGATTCAGTTGGCCTTCATTGGCACGTGGGTTTGCGTTGACACACTGAAATGGTGGACAGCGGCATGTAGCCCTGCCCCAGCATCATGTCCACAACGTAGTACTTCTCTATCAGAATGGCGTCATCGACAAAGGCATGGTCTGTCACACCGCCATCTGCATCGGTTCACAACAGCATGTTGACAGTGACCAGACACAACTGCTTTCAATTTGTGACTAGGACTACTGACATACCTTTGCCAGAGGGCAAATACATGCCTTGATAAGTATCTATTTCTAACTGCTGAAGATTGCAAGCAAGGCTGCATGTTTCCATTTGCATGCAGCAATTGTGACTGGCAACATAAGATCTTTCACCAGGCATGGCACCATCACTGCTGCATACACGATGTGACAACATAAAGCAGGTACAACAGGTTTCATTTCAGATCAGCTTCTGAAGGCTGCAACACAAACAGGATCTGTTGTACCTCTGCGCATCACACTGTATTTCTCAAAGTGCAGGCAGCAGTGCTTGCCCATCAAAATAGTGAATAAAAGACAACTTACAGTGTCGCCCGCCGCTGCTATCTCCAACAGTATGAGTGGCATATGACAGCAGCTCAGAGCGCTGAACTGCTTCGGCGGTTGATGAGTATTCTGGTGTGCGCACCCACATCTCTACAGTGAAGTCAGTCTCTGGCATGCCCCCAATCTCCTCGTTCAGTGCGTAGTTATTGTGGAAGTTGAGCTTGCCAGTTTGGTATGAGCGCCCTCCCTGAGGAGACAATTTTCAGCATTGAAATGCACACGCTTGGCAAATCAGGGAATGTTGCTTTCCAGAGCCAGCATTAGTCCAGTGGAAGAGGCATGGAATGTTGCTGATACCATGAACCATAGCAGGATACATGATGCGTCTGATGGCGCGTCATTGAGTATGCCCGTGGTGCAGTAGCACTGCAATTTGGTAAGCAGAGGTGCACCCTTGGGGGGGGGGTGTGAGGAGGGTGGTTGCATGCATAGGCTTGACCAAACCAGGAACAGGAGTAAGACTGATGCATGGGCTTATAGAAGGGCAGTAGAAGTCTTGTGGTCTGTACGTCATGCCAATGTTTGCCTTCTGCCCTAAACAATTACAGGACAATCCAGACCTACCTGGTTAATTGTGACAGGAGCCGGCTGTGGTGGGGTGACCAAAGGGAGGTGGTGCCCATTGCCACTGGAGTCCATTGCTGTCCACATGTGGGCACCAGTCAGATCCTCCGCCCTGCAAAACAGCAATTGAGTCGAGCAGTCCTGAGCCTAACAGTGTCTGGTAGTTGGCCTTGTCACACTGACAACAGCGCCTTGGACTTTTGATAATTTGCTGTGATTAACATGCAGATCACTCAAGATTTCAAAATGTGGTAAAGTCAGGTGCTTCTGGCATGCAAAATGGCTTCTGTCCTGGCCCTGCCTAGCTGTCAAGTCAGCAATGACATACGCAATCTAGTGCATTGAACATGCATGCATGGTCTGCCAAGCGTTTTCAGTGCGCACATGTTTGGGTCATCAAACTTCCAGTAGGCGACCAAGCCAGGTTGGCCAGCTATGCCGTCCACCAGCCTCATGTTGCTGATGATATCCTTCTGGCTGCGTTCCACATTCCAAATGCGGACCTGCGTTGGCACAATATCTATCATGATAACAACAAATGTAAGTGCAGGTGCCGGCATTTGCTGTTGTGTATGAACAGGCTGGAGTGACACCTTCACCGACTTGTTGGGACTGAAACGTTGTGTTCGCGTATCTACTGCACTTCAAGCTCGTCCTACAAGCTGATACAAGAGCACACAACACCTCATCCATGAGGCCATTGAAGGCTTGGGTTGGGTCAGTGCAGCTGCCATAGCAGTCCTGATCCCCACCCAACATCAGGGCTCCCCCAGACTGCAAGGGCTCTGTAGCATCGGTCTTTACCTGCACAACGTCGCCAGGATCTGCAGCATCACCCTGCTTGATTTTCAGTTGACGCAATGGGGAATCTGTGCGTCATGCGCTGGCCTTCCTGTCCACACTGAAGTGTTGCTGAGGTTGCCAGTATTCAAAGTTATGCAGTTCAAGGTCAGGCTGGATGCAGCGGAAGCTTTATGTAGCAACAGCAATGTACCTCAGCCATCAAAAGACCATCTTTATAGATTTTGGTGGTGCCATTGTGAGCCGCTGTCCATGTCACAGCCACATGGTGCCATGAGCCATCACGTTCCAAGATATTAGCAGCTGGCTTGTTGCCATACTTGGAGTAGCAGCTCACGCTGTCTGGGTCTGGCCACATGGTGAACCATGTGAATGTGTGACATGCAATTATCCTATGTGGATCAAATATGGCAAAATGATTGAAGTCAGCACTGCGCTGCTCAGGGTTGTCACTTTGGGAGTCTAAGGCATATGACAGAATTGTTCCTGCAGGGTCACATAGCGTCACATGAAGGAGGTTTCATTGTTTGAGGACGGAAGACAGTCGCCAGGTTTGAGCTCACCAGCATGGCAAAAATCAGATGTACTGAGCCAGGCTTCAAAGCTTATTGCATCACTTGGAAAGCCCTGAGAAAGCACACGGTTGAAATTGCAACACCTTGTTGCGGCAAAGTGCATGTCAAACAGTTAGCCTGCAAAAAGTCTAAGGTTTGACCTGAAAGTCTTTTAGAACAATAGCGTGATTCTTCAGCAGCAGTGCATGCCCGGGAACGGAAGCTGCCGTGATTGCTCTGCCTGCAGCGCATACGTACAGTACGTCATAGTGGTCATTGCCAACAGGTTGACGTGATCTCGAAGCCAGGGTGTCCGACGATGCTTATGCAAGAGGCTTGTGAAATATGCCGAGCAGACACAACCAGCTCCAACGCATCTCAGCGCACCTTGCAAGATCCAAAGTGCAAAAATGGCTGAATACAACGAGCGAGAGGAACGGGCCATCACGTCGCGCTCGCTTGCTGCTGTTAGATCAAAGTCGTCGACAGAGCCTTGTCGACGTCTCAGATGCTTGACGAACCGATCAGGTGACCCTGAATAAGTGGCGACGAAGTTTTACACACTCTGACGGTCCTTCATCCTTCACTTGGGCCTGTTGTAGGTTCCGGTACTCACACGAGCCAGACCTAACTGCCCCTCTGCTGGCGCAGCAGCAGCGCCCCGCCCCGCTGTAATAGCCCTGATGAACACTCCCACGATGGCACAGACGCACAGACGCACACACACAAGGGGCACAGCAAGTGATGTAAGTTGCGTGAACTGCTCTACGGCCGTGTGCAGCTCGGTGTAAAGCATGCATGTCGCTTTGCCATTGTGGTCACGTGTGTGAGTGATGCGCTATTCTGCAAGGTCACCTTAGTTCAGTTTGACTTGGATGGGCAAAAATAAGCTCAGCGCTTCGCAAAAGCAGCAAGTCGGCCAGTTTCAGGGTATTACAGGTGCATCCAAGGAGCAAGCCGCAGAATGCTTGCAAGCCAGTCAATGGAACGTAGAACTTGCGATCAACCTCTTTTTCAACCAAGGCCTTACTGCTAGCACATCGAACGACAACTCCGCCATCATCAGCTTGTATGAGAGGTACAGGGATAAGCAGGAAGATGTAATACTTGCCGACGGTGCGGAGAAGCTGCTGAATTGGGTGGTATAAATGCACTGTTTTGGAAATAGGTGTGTAACTATGCAGGGGTTGGGCGCTTCTGCCAAG